>Ga0172382_10002620_pt1 | contig 29739 bp, 27 predicted proteins | sample Leawel138RmetaG_FD_122245 | JGI IMG/M metagenome (GOLD analysis project Ga0172382, IMG submission 122245) | Leachate microbial communities from a municipal landfill in Southern Ontario, Canada - Leachate well 138R metaG | ecosystem: Engineered > Solid waste > Landfill > Unclassified | place...
CAAATAACAATATTTATATTGTCATTGCCATCAGTATTTGATATAGTTTTAAAGGTTAAGAGGTAATAGAAATGGCACAAATTAAATCGCAAATTAAGCGCATTGGCACAAACGAGAAAAGCCGTGTTCGCAATCAAGCTTTTCGCAGCAAAGTAAGGACACAAGTTAAAAAGTTTAAATCAGCGGTCGAAGCAAATGACGCTGTCAACGCCAAGGTTGAGCTTGCCAAAGCCGTGTCTTTAATTGACAAAGCCGTGTCGAAAAATGTCATGCACAAAAACGCAGCATCACGTCAAAAAAGTCACATTCAATCGTTGATGAATACGTTAAAAGCTTAAGCGAAATTTAGTATAAAAAGTTCAAAAGCATAATAGCGGTCAATAAGGCCGCTTTTTATGTTCAAATCAAGTTGATACAAAGTATCAAGATTGTTGATAATCGCCCTGCGAGATAGTCTTCTTGAATCTTGAAGAGACATTCTGATTCGAAAATCAGGTAGTCCTAACTCCTTAGCGATACTTGCTTGCGAAAGCCCACGTTGATCGAGGTAGCGAATTTGACTCATTAGGCGAAACTGATTGGCGAGCATTGATACTAAAGTAATCGGCTCAACATTATTCGTTCTTAAATCGGCAAAGATATCAAGGGCCGAAGCCTTATCACCGCGAAAGAGAGCCTTTGTTAAAGCAAAAATGTTGTTTTCTAATGGTTTGGCGATCATTAAAGTCACATCGATAAGATTTATGCGATTCTTATATAAGATAAGTTTATTAGCTTCATTAATGAAGGCATTTAAATCACCATTAACACGTTCAATTAACTCTTTTAAAGCATCGTTATCAATTGAGGCATTATTATTCTTAAAATAAGCCTTTCCATAATCAAACCATTTTGTTTGATCAAGATCAGGAATAATTGTGACATTTCCATGTTGGCGAATTGCTTTTAAGACTTCGTTTTTTTCATCAAGAGCTAAACTATCGGATAAAAAAATTAAATCAACTTCTTCGTTTGGAGAAGTAATGAAGTCAAGCATTGCTCGATAGTCTTGGTCTTTGTCGATTTTTACTTTGCTTTTCTCTTTTAATAAAAAATAGGGAGATTCGATAACCACCGCTTTTCGCGCCGTTCCAAGTGGTAGCATGCTAGCTTCGAAGGCGATGTCTTGAGCTAAAACCTCACGACCATCAAGCCGTGATAAATTAAAGTCATCAATCGTGCCTAATCGTTCATCGAGTAAACGAGCAAGATTCTTTTTTAAGATTGGTGTTTGCGAACCAGCAATAAGATAAATCATTACTATTTGATTATATATCAAAAAAGAGGCTGATAGTAAGAAATCGTTCCCTCATAATCGGTTCGTCTCGTCGTGACTTCATATTTATTTAGCAAAGACAGGACTTCGTCATGAGGATGACCATAATAATTATTCCTTCCCACAGAGATAATCGCCTCCTCAGGTGTGATTTGCTTTATAAAAGCTTCACAAGTAGATGTCTTTGATCCATGATGACCGACTTTTAAATAATCAATATCGAGTGTAGAATATCGAGTAATTATTTCCTTTTCGACAACGATCGAGGCATCGCCCATCAAAAGCCAGCTTTTCTTAAGCAGCGAGAAATGAAGAACCAAGGAGTTATCATTAGTGTCGCTATAAGTCACGAGATTGAGATTATTTATGACTATGTCATCAACGATTAATGGAAAGGCGTTTTTACGTGTGATGATGGTCGAGACTTGGTAGTTTTCGACAAGTGATGCAAGAGCCCCACAATGATCAAAATCATCATGAGTAACAATCAAAAAATCAATCTTATAGACTCTTTGCTTTTTAAAAAACGGAATTAATACTTCATTTGCCATATCAAAATTGATGTTTCCTCCTGTATCGATCAAGATGTTTTGCTTTCGTCGTTGTATTAAAATTGCGTCGCCTTGACCAACATTGATAAAGTGAATCGCACTAAAAAAGGTATTTCGAATTGGTAGTGAGCCAATTATTAAAGAAAAAGCGAGGATAAGACCTTCTTTTTTAACGCTTTTTAATCGCTTGCTTTCTAATAGATATGGCAGGCGAAAGAAGAAAAGATAATATCCGGCGATGAATAGAATATGTGGTTCACCGCAAATGATAACAAAATCCCACTTGTACAAAAAAAGATAGAAATCATGAAGCGTTTGCCCAGCAAAGTTTAAAAGAGGAACTAGAGGAACACCATAAAAAGCGATAATTGAAAGAAGAAAAAATATCGTATTAACAGGCAGTATCAAATATTGATAAACGATTTGAAATAAATGTAACTCAGCGGTAAGCGAAATGTGAATCGGAATCAGGAAAATAAAAAGGGCGAGTCCCATCGCTAGTTTTCTCATCTTTCTTGGAAATGAGTTAAGTCCATGCCGTAAAAGCATGATGAGAAATGATAAACCAAAACCTAGTAAAAATCCCATTTGATAAACAAGGTAAAAATCATAGATGATAAATAGTCCACCTAATAGCCCCATCAAGGTTGCATACGTCATTTTTTTGACAAGACGATAGTCGTTAATCACGCGAAAAGATGAACTGATAAAAATACGATGAACAGCCACCTTTTCTAAATTAACAATATAAAGAGGTAACAGTATAACAATCGATAGTATGCGAGCGATTTTATCAGATAATTTCAACTTCAATATGTATTCAAGAGCATTCATGAGCAAGCGAAGATAAACGCCACACATCGAAAAAAGAAAAACGACATTCATACTGGAGGCTACTCTGAGTGCCTCATCATTGTAATTTTTCCGTGAAAAGAGTAAGGCGTCGATTAAAGAACTAGTTTCTTTATCAAACTTGTCTAAAAAGCGATCTTTATGTTCATTGATGCGAAGTGGGTTTTGAAATTTTACTTCGATAATGGGATTTCTTAATTCATAAAAGACACCCTTATTTTTCAAATACTCATTAAAATCAAACTTACTTTCGTAGTTCGTAAAAGAGTTTTTTCTAAGTTGCCCTTTAATGTGTAAAAAATCGCCTATTTCGCGCTTGGAATCCTTTTCGTAGACATAATATTTATGGAGTCCGCTTTTTAATAAAAAGTAATTATCTTTGCTCGAGATTACAAATCCTTGATATACAGTCTTTTTTGGCGCTTCTACTCTTTCAAAAAAAGATAAAGATACACCGCACAAAAGAAAGAAGGCAAAGATAATTGCCCCCTTCTTTTTAAATCGATAAAAGCTGTAACATAGAAGAACGATAACAACTATAACTGCGATGTAGCAGGGCATTCTCATCAGCCAAAGGCCAACGACAACGGTTGCCAAAAGCAAAAAAGCAATCATGTCGAGCGAATCGTGATATAGTTTTTGATTTTTTCAAAAGTCGCATTACCAATACCCGATACATTTTTAATATCTTCAATGCGTTGAAATGTGTGGTCAGCCCGATAAGCGATAACCGCATCTGATATGGCTGATCCAAAGCCATTGACACTCATCAGCGTTTCCTTGTTATCGAGATTAATATTTACTTTGTTAATTGGTTCAATCGCACAGACATCACTCATGTCGTACTTTGGTGCGATATAAAACGATTGATTGTTCTCGAGCATGTAACTTAAATCAAAGGCTAGTTCATCAGCATTACTGGTAAGTCCTGATGCTGCTTCGACTAAAGTCGATAATGATGTATCGATATCGACAATATACGTTCCGGGCTTAACGATTTCTCCCGAGATTGAAACGGTTAGCATTTCATAGACTTCTGAAGTATTATTTACTCCCCCTCCAACATCAGGGTCGATATTTTGTAAGATGACAATTAAGATGATGGCCGCGACGATAACGCCGATAATTAGTTTAATCATAAAACTCCTCCTATCGATTTATAAGCGAAGAATTCATAACAATTAATAAATAAGAAAAAAGCGGAAGAATTTCTTCCGCGGTTTCTCAATTTGTCGTTCAATTAAGCGTGTTCGATGCGAAGGATTTCGACTTCGTAAGGGTTGGCCGTTTTAACTGTCACTAAGTCTCCGACTTGTTTGCCAATTAAGGCGCTTCCAAGAAGAGAATCATTCGAAATTTTTCCAGCAAACGGATTTGCTTCGACCGTGCCAACGATCGTATAAGTATTTTCCCGGTTCAAACTTAAATCGCGAATCGCTACTTTCGAGCCGATTGTCACGCATTTTGAGTTTTTAGGTTTGTTATCAATAATTTTAGCATTTGCTAAAATATCTTCGATTTGTTTGATGCGGCCTTCAACTTCGGCTTGACGGCTACGAGCGGCATCGTAATCGGCGTTTTCGCTTAAGTCGCCTTGTGAGCGAGCAAAAGTTAGTTGTTCAATAACTTCAGGCCGCTCGACATCGATTAAATGACGAAGCTCTTCCTTGAGCTTCTTAACGCCATCTTTAGTTAAGATTACTTTGTTGTCTACCATTAGTATCACCTCTTTAATGAGCGAATAAGATTATAGCAACATCACTATGATATTGCCACAAGAAATTTTACTTGCTTTTCTATATAAATAGAATGGAACAAAAATTGCAAACTATTTCGTTTCTTCGTCGTCACTATAAGAATTAAAAACTTCTTCTAATTCTTCGTATTCTTCATCACTTTCTACTTCTTCGAGCGTGCCGTCATCAAGATAGCGTAAAACCTGGACTTCGCCTTCTTCTTCTTTAGGATCAAAAAAGAAAACGTATTTTTTCTTACTATCCTTGCTTTCATAGGTGAAAAGGATTTCTCGTTCATAACGTTTACCGTCTTCATCTTGAATTACGATTTTTTTGTCTTGTTCAACCATGGGTTGTTCCTCATTTCTAAATATGATTCTAATATAACGACGGCTGACATTTTGTCGATGACAGCTTTTCTTTTATTGCGCGACAAATCAGCCTCAAGCAAGCGCTTATTGGCGATGAGCGATGTCATTCGTTCATCGACCATCACAATCTTAAGATTAGGTCTTTCGCTAAGTAAATCATCGCGAAAGCGCAAAGTTGATTCCGATCGCTTTGAAGGTTGGCCCGACATATGAAGAGGAAGGCCAAGAGCAATTTCATCAATATCCTCTTTATCTAAGATATCTAAGATGTGTTGACGAGCCTTTTTATAATTTCCTTCTTCGAAAAGGTAATTTTCATAACCATGTGCCGCAATATGAAGGGCATCAGTAATCGCGATTCCTAAAGTTTTCGTGCCAAGATCTAAAGCGATGATTTTTTTCATTTCAAACTTTCTTTAACATTATCAAATGCTTTTTGTAAGTTAGCAAGTATTCGCCCCTGCCCTTGCGCCATCTCCGGTCGTCCCCCGCCAGAGCCATCTAGTTCTTTGGCTAATTGCTTGATAATATTACCGGCTTTTATACCATCTTTCAGGGCGTTACCGCCGACAAAAGCAACAAGAGGGATGTCGCCTTCTTGTCCTCCGGCTAAAACGATGACATAGTCATCATAATGAATTTTTAAATTATCGCCGACTTTAGTCAGCACCTCGCGCTTTTCATTTGCAAGGTGCTTCATGATAACTTTATAGCCACTAAATAGGACAAAAGTATCACATAGTGACTCCGCAGTAATGGCTGTAAGTTTGTCGACTAAGCGATCGTTTTGTTCTGCCAATTCTTTCTCTAAAGCTACCAATGCTTTAATGCGATCATTGACTTCATGAATCGAATTAGCACCAACTAACGTTGCAACTTTATGCAAAATGCTCTCGCGTTTCTTTAATAATTCATAAGCACCTACGGATGTACGGGCGGTAATCCTTCTGACACCAGCGGCAATCGATTCTTCGAATTCAATAACGAATAAACCAATCTCTTCACTATTTTCGACATGCGTACCCCCACAAAACTCAGAGGAGACATCGCCAAAAGTCACAACCCTCACTTCTTCGCCATATTTTTCGCTAAAGAAAGCTTTGGCCCCTGTTTTTTCGGCATCTTTTTTTGGCATCACGACTACATTCGCGCTTAATGAAGATGCAATCAGTTCATTTACGCGCTTTTCGATAAGGCGCAGTTGCTCATCACTTATTTTTTCATAATGCGAGAAGTCAAAGCGCAAGTATTCATCACACACATATGAACCTTGTTGGCTTACATGGTCGCCGAGGAATTCGACTAACGCACTGTGTAATAGATGAGTAGCGGAGTGATTGCGCATCGTAAGATGACGCCGTGAGTGGTCGATTTCTAACATAAGCTTATCGCCGGTTTTAATCGTGCCATAAGAAACATTAACTTGATGTAAATGCTGTTTATTTGGTGCTTTGCGAGTATTAAGCACTCGAGCTTCGCAGTTTTCGTTAAAAATACGTCCTTGATCACCAATTTGGCCACCACTTTCGGCATAGAAATTTGTTTTACTAAAAACAACTTCACCTTCACCATTAAGTTCTTCCACCGCAACACCATCGCTAAATAAAGCAATAACTTCACTTTCAAAATCGTTTTCGTTATAAACAAAAACGCTCTCCTTGACAAATTTTATAAGATCTTGATGTTGCTGATTCATACTTGAAGCATCACTTCGCGCTTGTCTGGCTCTTTCTTTTTGTTTATTCATCTCAAGTTTAAAACCTTCTAAGTCAACCTTGACATGATTTTCCTGAGCTATTTCAATTGTTAGCTCAATCGGAAAGCCATATGTATCATATAAACGGAAAGCATCTTCGCCACTTAAAAGCGTTTTACCGACTAGCATGTCGCGAAGAATAGCTTCGCCGGTCTTAAGTGTCTTAAGAAATTTTTCTTCTTCGGCTTTAATACTTTTCGAAACATAATCTTGCTTACCTGATAAATACGGATAAAAATCCTTCATCATCTTGACGACTGTTGGAACGAGGGTATACAAAAAGGGATTTTCAATACCGATTTTACGGCCAAATCTCATCGCACGTCTTAAGACGCGACGAAGAACATAGCCCCGGCCCTCGTTAGAAAAAGGTTCGCCATCGGCTAAGGCAAAGACGACTGTGCGAATATGATCGGCGATAACGCGATAAGCTGTATAAAATTCTTCATTGTATGATTCGCTAGCAATATCTTTAGTCGCTAAAATCAAAGGATAAAATAAGTCCGTCTCAAAATTAGTGGGTGTTTCTTGTAAGACACAAGCGATTCGTTCTAAGCCTGCGCCCGTATCAATATTTTTACTTGGCAGTTCTTTGTAGTCTTCACGTTTGACACCATCAACAGCATTAAATTGGGAGAAAACAATGCCCCATATTTCGATGTAGCGATCATTTTCGATATTTTGCTCTAATAGTTCGATGCCTCTTTTTTCGGGGTCATATTTTCCCCCACGATCAAAAAAGACTTCTGTATTTGGTCCACAAGGTCCTTCGCCGATTTGCCAAAAATTATCTTCTAAAGGAATAAGATGATTCTCGTTAACACCACACTTAAGCCATAAGGCACGCGTTGCTAAATCGCTTGGTAAATAGGTGAAATATAGTTTGTCTTTGGGCATATCAAAATACTTTTCTGATGTTAAGATTTCATAAGCCCAAGGAAGCATTTCCTCGCGGAAGTAGTCTCCGATAGAAAAATTGCCAAGCATTTCAAAAAAAGTGTGATGGCGGGCTGTATATCCGACATTTTCAATATCGTTAGTCCGAATTGATTTTTGCACATTTGTAATACGTCTTGATGGTGGAATTTCACTGCCATCAAAGTATTTTTTTAGTCCAGCGACACCTGAGTTAATCCAAAGCAAAGTCGGATCCTTATAGGGAATAAGCGATGCGCCTTTTTCAATTTTGTGTCCGCGCTCTTTAAAAAAGGCGAGCCACATGTTTCGAATTTCATTACCTGTTAGTTTTTTCATCTTTTTTTCCTCTAAACAAATAAAAATCGTCCACTAAGGAACGATTAACTCGCGGTACCATCCTTATTCATTGTTAGTAATGCACTTAATTAGGCTTTAACGCAGCCGACGGCGGGGATTAATCGCTTCAGAGGAGTGGCACGCTGTTAAGCTTAGTTCCTCTATTGAATGTAGTAAATATAGCATATTTAATCAACCTTTCAAACGATTTGAAGCGAATTTAATTTATTTTTCACTTCCCAATATTCTTTTTTCCTTATATAATGCTTCTCATAAAAGGACCATCTTAAAATTAACTTATGAAAACCGCAAATTACAACTTAACGCTAAAGAAGTCCTATTTTTCCTATTATTACTATTATTACTTAGGAGTCGTTTTCCCATTACGCTAAGTTTTATCAGTGATGATAGCAGGTGGAAAACGATGTAACGTCGACACCTGAACAGTTAAAACGATAATGTAACTCAGGTGTCCGCCACCTGAGTTTTATTTCATAAAGGAGAGAAAAAAATGAAAATGAAACGCCTACTATTGACCGCCTTAGCGGCCACCACGATGATCGCCTCAACAGCTTGTGATGCCAATCAAGTGCAAATTGGTATTTTAAAATTTGTTAACATCGCACCACTTAACGATGCGCAAGACGGTTTCGTTGCCGCTCTTAATGAAGCGGGAATTGATTACAAATTAACCGTTAAAGACGCCAATGCGGATGGTAGTCTCGTCTCTTCGTCTTCGCTAACACTCATTGGTGAAAGTGATTTAGTTCTCGGCATTGCCACACCAGCCGCTAGCGGACTTCTGGCCGCACGCGAAATTAAAGGCAATAATGTGCCGATTCTTTTCACTGCTGTAACCGACCCCGTTTACTCAGGATTGATGAGTGATGATGAAAACCCAGATAGTAATATTACCGGAACAAGTGATATGAATCCCGTTCGCGAACAAGTTGAACTTTTTACTAAACTAGGTCTCGGCATTGACAAAATCGGGATGATTTACTGCTCAGCGGAAACAAACTCGATTGTCCAAAAAGATTTAGCGGCCGCCGCTGCTACTGAATTCGGTTTAGATTTTGTCTTCGAAACTTTCTCGGAAACGAATCAAGTTGCCGCCGCAATGGATTCATTAATTGAGGCAGGAATTGATGGTCTTTACACACCAACCGATTCGACACTCGTCTCAGCTTACTCGACTGTAAAAGCCAAAGCTGATGCTGCTCAAATTCCTATTATCGCTGGTGAAGAAGCCTGTCTCAAATTAGGAGCAATTGCTACTTTAAGTATCAACTACTTTGATTTAGGCAAAATTACTGGCGAAATGGCTGTTGAAATTCTTAATGGTAAATCAATTAGCGAACTTGCAGTTCGCCGTCTTGAAGATTTGCCGTTAATTATCCACGTCGATAACGCCGAAGCACTAGGTATCGAAATTCCTGCTGATTTACTTGCACAAGCCGACGAAGTAATTGATAATTAGATAGATAAAAATGAACGTCTTCTACAACATCTTCACAAACTCACTTAATTTAGGCTTAATCTATGCCTTACTCGGTATTGGCGTCTATGTTGCCTATCGTGTTTTAGATATAGCTGATTTGGGAGCCGAAGGTGTTTTCCCATTAGGCGGTGCTGTTACTATTCTGATGATTGGTTTGGGCGTCCCACCGGTTGTCGCTATTCTTATCGCCTTTGTCGTTGGAGGCATGATGGGATTTATTACTGGTGTATTACATACAAAACTTAAAATTCCTTCCTTATTGGCAGGAATAATCACGATGGTAATGTGTGTTCCTCTAGCTCAATTATTAAACGGTATGACTAGTTCCTTAAGCGATCAAGCAAAAATCGGTGATTTTGTCGGATCGATAACTATGCCGTCGTTGCCGACTATTTTCACTTTCTTTAAAGCCTTTATTGGGGAGTGGGGATATATCGTCACTAGTATTATTGTTATTGGCGTAATTATCGCTATCTTATATTGGTTTTTCGGAACCGAACTCGGTATTACTGTACGGGCTACCGGCAAAAATAAAATCATGAGTCGAGCTCAAGGTATTAATACCGACAGTCGCGTGATTATCGGCCTTGCCATTAGTAACGCTATCGTAGCGATGAGTGGTTCACTTTATTCACAACTAATGCTGACATCTAATTCAATTTTTGGTCAAGGAACAATCGTTATTGCTTTAGCAAGTATACTTCTTGGAGAGGCAATTATGCTTTACGGCAAACCTAATTTCGCCGTTGCCCTAATAAGTGTCTTTGTCGGTTGTTTCTCATATATGTTAGTTATTAACTTGGCAATGCGATTATTAGAGGATAATGGTTACCTAAAACTGGTTCAGGCTATTTTGTTTATATTAATCCTTTGCATTCCCTTATTTAAAAAAGGTTTTAAAAACTGGCAGAAAAAAATAAAAGCAAGGAGGATAGACGCAAGTGCTTGAGATAATTAATCTTGATAAAACATTTATCCTCGATGGTCAGACAGCCAATAACAAACACGCTATTGATCGCTTGAATCTTCATATCACGGAAGGCGAATTCATCACTATTATCGGTTCGAACGGATCAGGTAAATCAACTTTGCTCAATCTTATTGCTGGTTCAGTTGAACCAGATGAGGGGCAAATCCTTCTTGATAACGAAAATATCATCACTATCAAGAACCACCGCCGTTCACGTTTTATCGGACGTGTCTTTCAAGATCCGATGATTGGTACGATTGGTGACATGCTCGTTGAAGAAAACATGTTCCTCGCTCATCGTCGTGGCAGAAGCACAACGTTAAGATGGGGGCTTAAGAGAAATCAGAAAACATATTTTGAAGATTTACTTAAGCCACTTGGTCTCGGTTTAGAAACGAGATTAGGAGAGCGCATGAAAAACCTTTCTGGCGGTCAAAGACAATCGGTAACTTTGACGATGGCAACGATGAATAATCCGCGTTTGCTTCTCCTTGATGAGCATACCGCAGCTTTAGATCCCGAAACCGCTAAAATTGTTATGCATATTACTGATGAAGTCGTTAGAAAAGCTAATCTAACTACAATTATGGTTACTCACAATATGCGTGATGCAATTCGCTATGGCAATCGTTTGATCATGATGGCCGATGGTAGAATTATCTTCGACTGTCGCGATGAAGAAAAAGCCAAACTTACGGTTGAAGAATTAATCAAAAAGTTTAGCGAAAAAACGGGTGATGTTTTGCCGGATACAGTTATTCTAAATAAATGAATTTATTTGTCGATACGTTTATCATTAGCGTAAACTTCACTGATGAGACCACCGCCAACCATTAATGAGTCATCGTAAAAGACAGCGGCTTGCCCTGTCGCGATGGCTTTTTGTTTGTCGGCGAAAACAACTTTTAAAGTGTCATCATTAATTTTAGAAACGATAACATCTGCATCTTGGGAGCGATAGCGAAATTTAGCCTTTATCTTTCTTCCATCTATACTATAGTGAGGGAAGAGGTTTAGTTTAGTGACGATACAATAATCGGAATAAAGGCGTTTGTTTTGACTTCCGCTTGCGACATAAACAATATTTTTGGATACATCTTTTTTTACGACGTACCAGCCTTCTGATTCGCGTTTTCGAATGCCGCCGATACCAAGTCCGCGATGTTGACCAATCGTATAATACATTGCTCCAGTGTGTTCACCGAGCATTTTGTTCGTCTCAATATCGATTATTTTTCCTTTTTGAGCGGGAAGATAGTTATGAAGAAATTGTTTAAAATGACGCTCGCCAATAAAACAAATGCCTGTCGAATCTTTTTTGCTGGCAACTGCTAAATTAAGTTTCCGCGCAATTAAACGCACCTCGCTTTTATCAATCTCGCCAAGGGGAAATAAACAAGCGGCAATTTGCGATTCGTTTAGTTGCGATAAAAAATATGTTTGATCTTTATTCAAGTCTTGAGCTTTTTTTAAAAAGTAGTGACCCTCAATCAAGACGCGTTTTGCGTAATGACCCATAGCGATCAGCGAACAGTCATTGCGTTTGGCGAATTCATAAAAAGCGGCGAATTTAATATATTTATTACAAAAAACATCGGGATTCGGTGTTCTTCCTTGTTTGTATTCTTCAAGAAAGTAAGAAAAAACATCATTCCAATATTCCTTAACAAAATCAATTCTTAATAATGGTATATTTAAGGCTTGAGCGACGCTTACGGCATCATCGTAGTCCTTTTCTTGAGGACATTGACGATCATTGATTGTCGGATTGCCAAGATAGTCGTTATTAGCCATCGCATCCCAGTTGCGCATAAAACAGGCAACGACATCATAACCTTGCTTTTTAAGCAAATAGGCAGCGACAGCTGAATCAACGCCACCCGATAAGCCTATCATTACCCGCTTGTTCATTATTTAAAAAGTTCCTTTGAATCAAGAAGGACGGTAAAGGGCCCATCATTAGTAAGATTGACCTTCATGTCGGAACCGAAAAGACCGGTGCAAACCACATCGTAACGTTTCTTTATTTCATCGACAAAATAGTCAAATAAACGCGAAGCTTCATTTGGCGAAAGCGCCTTTGTAAATGAAGGGCGTCGGCCTTCACTCAAATCAGCGTAAAGAGTGAATTGGGGAACAGCCATAATCGTTCCTTTAATATCGATAATTGAAAGATTTGTTTTGCCATTATTGTCTTGAAATAGGCGCATGTTAATAACTTTTTCTGCCATTTTCAAAGCTGTTTCCTTATTATCACCAAAGGTGAAACCAACAAGTAAGACATAGCCTCGCTCAGTCGCACAAAAGAGACGATTAGAAATCGAAAGGTGAGCCTCGGTGACGTTTTGAACAATAATGCGCATATAATTTATCTAATGTAATCGTGAACAATCGGTAAAGGTTCGAGTTTCTCTTTGGAAAGTTTAAAGGCGTGATGAATATCTTTAAGAATCGTCGCGAATTCGTCCTTGTTCGTATGAACGATGCATAAAACATCGCCTTTTTTAACAAAATCACCGACTTTCTTTCTTAAAACGATGCCTGATGACATATCGATGACATCATCATATGTTTCTCGTCCCGCTCCTAGCCGCATGGCTGATTCGCCAATTTCTAGCGCTTCAATGCGACGGACATAGCCTTCGTTTTCCGAGTGAATTTCAATAATGTGTTTGGAAAGAGGAAACTTCTCGGGGTGCTCAATATAGGAGATATCTCCGCCTTGAGCTTTAACCATTTCTTTTAATTTATTAAAAGCGGAACCATCAACGATCGCTTTTTCTAACATTTTCCGCCCTATTTTTGTGTCAGAGACAACTTTAGCTTGCTCAAGCATAATTGCTCCGGCTTCAAGGCATAACTCCACTAAATCACGAGGTCCTTTACCATGCAAAGTATCGATGGCTTCCTTGACTTCCAAAGCATTGCCAACAGCGAGACCAAGCGGTTGCTCCATATCAGTTAAAATGGCTCTTGTATCGCGTTTGAGTCCATCGCCGATATCGACCATCGTTCTGGCTAATTCACGAGCACTTTCTAGATCCTTCATGAAAGCCCCACTTCCAAACTTAACATCTAGAAGGATGGTGTCGCTTCCACTCGCGAGTTTTTTAGACATAACCGATGATGCAATTAAAGGAATTGATTCGACAGTGCCGGTAACATCGCGAAGCGAATATAGTTTTTTATCAGCAGGAACTAAATGACCGGTTTGGCCGACAATCGCTAATCCAACTTCGTTAACTTGATGAAGGAATTGATCTTCGGAAATAGCAATCTTCATGCCGGGGATAGCTTCCATTTTATCAAGAGTGCCACCGGTATGGCCAAGTCCACGTCCACTCATTTTGGCAATTTTGACACCGCAAGCTGCAACCATTGGCCCTAAGACCAAACTCGTTTTATCCCCGACGCCACCAGTCGAGTGCTTATCAGCTTTTACACCTTTAATGGAACTTAGGTCGATAATATCGCCGCTATGCATCATGAGATCAGTTAAAACTGTAATCTCTTCTTTATTCATGCCACGAAATAAAATAGCCATCGCTAAAGAACTTACTTGATAATCAGGTATTGTGCCATCAACATAGCCTTTAACAAAAAAAGAAATCTCTTCCTTGGTTAAGATTTTTCCGTCACGTTTCTTTACAATAATATCAACCATTCTCATAATAATTACCTCGTAAATAAGTATAACATGTTAAAGATATGTTTTAATATCTTTTTACTAGCGTCCTTGCTAAACTAAAATCATGAATTTTTACGAGAATCTAGTTAATAATTTTACTAAAACAATCGCTGATAAAATCATTGAGGCTTTAAATGAAGAACGTGTCTATTCTCTTTATTTAAACACTAATAAAATCCTAAAACGTGAATTTTATTCACGCTTTCCAGAAATTACGAACCATCCTCTGGTTGAAAATGGGTTTTATTACGATAAGAAGCAATACGATTTTGGTCGGCATTATCTCCATGATTTAGGTGTCTATTATATTCAAGAACCAGCAGCGATGAGCGTCGTTTCTTTACTAGGCGTCCAAGCCGGAGATTATGTCCTTGATATGTGCGCTGCACCAGGCGGAAAAACGGTTCAAGCGGCGCTTAAAACGAAGCAAGAAGGCGTCGTCATCGCCAACGACATTTCCCATTCGCGCGCCCTTGTTCTTTCTCAGAATATCGAGCGAATGGGCATCGGTAATGTCGTTGTTATTAATAACAACCCTATAGATATTTGCTCTTATTACCTTAATACCTTTGATAAAATTATCCTCGACGCTCCGTGCAGTGGCTCTGGGATGTTTCGCAAAGATGAAAAGATGATCGATGATTGGTCGTATCAAAAAGTGTTAGCGAGTCAGAAAACGCAAATCGCTCTCCTTGAACTTGCTTATTCAATGTTGAAACCAGGAGGAACAATTGCCTATTCAACTTGTTCGTTTAGCAGGGAGGAAAATGAAGATGTTGTCACTTATCTCCTCTCTAAAAGTGATGCATACCTATTAGAAACCGATAATTTTCCTAGTCTTTATCGAAGTTTGCATCTTAAAAACGCTGTCTACTTTTTGCCATCATCCTTTCTTGGCGAAGGACAATTTCTCGCGTTAATAAAAAAACCAGGCATTTTTTTGAAGACTAAGTATGCAACTTCGCAATATAAAGGGCATCATCAAGCAATCCTTAAACAATACGGTTTGATGCATCGTCATAATCGTGAATTAGGGGGTATCCTCTATTCATTAAATTACGATGTCGCCATTAATCACCTTAACGTTATACGCTATGGCGTTCGCGCTTTTGATGACATCGACAAGACGATTAGACCGCACCATCATCTCGCTCATTATCTTGATGCATCGCAAAGCATTAGTCTTGATGAGTCATCTTTTAAAAAATATCTAGCTGGTGAGACACTTAATTATCAAATCGATAAAGGTTATCACCTCGTATCTTACGAGCAAGTAAATGTCGGCTTTATCCGCTCAGCTAATGGCATATTAAAAAACCTTCTTCCCAAAGGACTAAGAAGAAGGTAAATAAGTGCTATTTCTAATTATTTTAGATTTTCAAGATACAAAGTATCTATTTTTATCATGTTATTATCAATTTCCTTTTGAATAATCGCCTGAATTTCCGGAGCGAGATGAACAGTATTGATCTGTAAGAACTCTTCTTTTTCGATTGGTTTGAAGAAGCGAACCCACAGCGGATAAACTTTTAGATTACTCTTGCGGCTTAAGGGGCGGAAAGTTCCATAAATAGCACAAGGGATAATTGGCGCGCCGGTGCGATACGATGGTTTAAAAGCACCAGGTTTAAATTCGCTGATAGGAAGCAAATAATTCTTATTGCGTGTTCCTTCAGGAAAGATGACGAGATTTCTTCCGCTTTCAACTAGTTTAACTGCTTTGTCGATGGCCACAACTTGCGATCTTAAGTCAGCTCGATCAATCGTTACGCCTTCGAGCAATTTGACCACTTTACCGATAAAAGGGAACTTTAAGGTTTCTTTTTTAGCGACGAAAGTAATCGGCTTTTTCGAAATAGCGACTAGAAGCAAGGGATCGAAATCGGAATAGTGGTTCGCGTATAACACAAACGGCCTTTCCTCTTTTAAAAAGATTTCTTCATCTTGAACGTGAACATGGACATGAAAATGGCGAAAAACGTAAAGGATGAGATCGCGAATGCGGTTGTATCGCTTTTCAAGCGGATAACGTTCAGGGTGACGTGCATATTTGATCATCCAAGCGAAATATGACCACACAATTCGTGGTCCGCAAACTAGGATTAATCTTATATACTTGAACACGCGCGCTATCCTCCTATTTCATTTAATAGATTTTGCCCCAAAATTGCAAGTTGTTCCGCAACGATTATGAGACCAATTTGCTCATCCTTTTGAATTCGGCCTCGAATAACAACCAAGGTCCCACCACTGAGATTCATGAACCGAGAATGAGGTTCCTTGCTCCAATAGGACACGGGAATTTTGTCGATTATGAACTTGCCTTGTTCGGGAACCATGCGATCAATTTCGACAATCCGAACCGTTTTGTTAATTGCTTCCCCAAGACGGCCGGTGAGAAAGACGTCTGATATCATAAAATGAATACCTCCGCCTCTATTTTAAGGGGAGCAAATCAGATAAATTCTCAAATGTTATTTTAAGATTAAAATAAGAAACGACCGAGCTTTAATCATAACATGCCTAACAAAGGTTTGACTAGAAAGCACATTTCCCCCACTGGCAAAGAGAATTTGATGGTATTCATCGAGGTCATCATAAAGGGTTTCTAAACTAGGATTAATGTAAATGATGAAATCTTTATATTCGCTCGAATAGGCACTTAAATCATAAGAAATCTTCACAGCGTTATTTTCTAAATCTTCAAAAGACACACTTTGTTCTATTTTGTCCAAATCGAGTTCGTGGAGGAAAGAAAGACTTCGCCGTAATTTAATCGCATCGGCGTGATAAGAAAACAATGAAAATCGCTCATCTAAAAGCTTGTAATCCATCTTATTTAAATCGTCACCTGCGCGATAAGTATTTTGATGATTCTTTTTTGACAAGCCAAGTTCTTGACCCATATGAATAAAAGGCACGCCATACGATGCTAAAACGGCAGCATTAATCATTTTCAAACGTTCAAAACGTTCCGAAATGCCTTCTTCTGGCAAGGCTGTTTCGAGTTTATCGTAAAGGGTTCCGTTATCGTGGCACTCGACATAATTAATTGATTGATGAGGGTCGATAAAACGACGCGTGACGTATTGTTCAAACGAAGAACCCTTATAAGCGTATTTGAATGCTTCAAGATGACTTTGCGAATTTAATAAATAGCCGCGCGGCGTCTGATCATATTCGTTTGATTTTCCACGTATAATATCGCGATACCAATCATTAAAAAAGCCATATCCATTTAAATCAAAAGCTTGAGAGAAGGAAGCGCATTTAAAATCGTGATCGCTTTCGTCACCCATTTGCCAGCCTTCGCCATAAAACATAAAATTGGGCTTAATAGCCAATACTTCTTGTTGAATGACCTTCATCGTCTCAAGGTCCATTAAACCCATAATATCAAAGCGAAAACCATCAACCCCGAATTCCTTTACATAGTAAACGCAAGCATCAACGATTAACTTACGAGCCATAGCTCGTTCGGTGGCGACATCATTTCCGCAAAAAGAACGATTCGAAATGGCTCCGTTTTTCTCATAGCGGAAAAAATAATTGGGAACAACCCTTTCAAAAACCGATGTTTTGTGTTCGTAAACGTGATTAAAGACAACGTCCATAACAATGCGAATCCCTTCCTTATGAAAAGCGGCCACCATTTTTCGTAAATCAATTAGTCGTGAATAAGGATCTTCAGGATGCGATGCGTAACTTCCTTCGGGAACGAAATATTGCTCTGGATCATATCCCCAGTTATAACCTTCGGTAACGTTATCTTCATCAACGGTCGCAAAATCATAAATCGGTAATAGTTGTAAATGAGTGATACCGAGAGCTTTGATATAATCAAAACCGGCAGGATGACCACCTTTTGTTTTTCGGCCTTTTTCAATTAAACCAAGATACTTGCCTTTATGGACGATATCGGTGTGTTCATCAATCGTCATGTCACGAACATGAGCTTCGTAAATAACGGCCTCAGTGTACCTGCTGAAGTCTGGAAGATACTTATCGTTAAAGTCAATTTTTATTCGTTTGGGGTTTAAAACGACTGAAGCCTTATTATTCGTCAATGATAATTTCGCGTAAGGATCGCTAACTTCAATTGTCTCGCCATTATTCGTCACCTCGTAAAAATACGAGACACCATCGAGGTTACCTTTTACTTCCGCGCGATAAACACCACGTTCATGGCGAACCATGTTCATCAAGCACCACTTTTTTTTAAAATAATATTTAAGAACTACTTTTGAGGCTAAAGGCGCCCAAAGAGCGAAGGTAGTTAATGACGATGAATAGGTTGAACCTAAGTCTTGACCATCATAGGCATAATTATCATCAAAATCATCAGACTGTGTCAAAAGGGAGATATCGACATTTAAGACACCAAGTTCGCTAGAAACAAGACGATAGTCGTTGCCGAGAATTATATCCTCATTTAACTGCAAAATAAAATAGTGTTCATGACTATTCTTAATATGTTCTTTAATAGTCAGTGAATAATCTTTATGATTATTCGTAAATAAATCAAAACTAGCCTGATCAAGATTGGTTAAAGGAAAAACATCAACCTTAATTAAAGTTGGTGTGACAAGATGAGCTTTAACTAGTCGCTTCATCATATACAGACAGTTGCCACCGCATAGTCGCCATCGTGGGCAATCGAAACATCATACTCGACATTGTTATATAAGACAAACGGAGCTTGATTTGGACCACGGTAGAGAACTTCAATATGTTTTAAAGGGATTTTATCTAGGCCTTGTCCTAAAGCCTTCATAAACGCTTCTTTAGCGGCAAAACGACCAGCTACAAAGGTTAGCTTGTCTTTCTTATTAGACAACAAAGCGAGTTCCTTAACACTCAAGATGCCTTCGGCAAACCGCTCGACATCCTTGATGCGTCGCATATCGACGATATCAACACCAATACCCATTTTATTTATCCTCCTCAACAACTAGTTCGGTTGAACCTGGATTAACGCTTGGCGCATTAAAATTTGCATCATGAACTAGAACTTTACAACCTTTGGCGCTATCGCTATCGGTCGAGACAATACCATCTTTTTGCAAGCGAGCAAATAGACGCCCCGCCTTAGGGAAACCGACGCCATATGTCCTTTGAATAAAGCTAATCGAAGTATATTCTCTTTCCGTCGTATCTTGAATGAGTTGAGAATAAAGTTCTTCTTCCGCCATCTCTCGCGAGGAAGTATTGCTGGCAACATCAGCACCACTCATCGGCCTAAAGTCTTCAACTTTTTCTTCAAGATCTAAGAAATTAGGATCATATTCGACCGGCCATTGCTTTTTGATAAAATCGGCCACGCGATTGATTTCGCTAATATCGACAAAACAACCTTGTAAACGCGGCTTACTCGTCCGCGAAATAATTGCACACTCGACGAGCATATCGCCATTGCCAAGTAATTTTTCGGCACCAGATTCACCAAGAATGGTCGTCGAATCGACATAACTTCCCATCATCAAGGCAACGTGGGCAGGAAGATTGGTCTTAATGCGGGGATTAACAACATCAGTTGTTGGTCTTTGCGTCGAGATAATAAGATGAATACCTGCCGCTCGAGCCTTTTGAGCGATGCGAACCACTGGCTCATGAATATCACGACATGTATCGCTTAAATCGGCATATTCATCAACAACGACGACGACATAGGGCATAGTAGGTAAACCACTACGCTTAGCGTAGTCATTATATTGCGATATTTTGCTGACGCGAGCTTCTTGAAAAATTGAATAACGCTTTTCCATCTCGTCAACTAGTTTATTAAAGGCAACCTTTGCTTTTTTACTATCCGTAATAATCGGGCATAAAAGATGTGGTATGTCAGCATAGTTTGAGAGTTCAACGCGCTTGGGATCGACGACCATCAGTTTTAGTTCGTCCGGGCGATTGCGCATAATCAAAGCCATCAAAATCGAATGGACAAAGATCGATTTACCACTACCGGTACTACCAGCAACGAGCATGTGAGGCAAATCGGTAATATTGGCATAGATTAGTTCACCAGAGATGTTTTTACCAAAAGGAATATCGCGGTTGTAACGACCACCGGTTTCCATCTTTTCTAGAGCTTCTTTTAAACCGACGTTCGTGCGGTATTCGTTAGGAATTTCTAGTCCCGAGGTAGCTTTACCGATAACGAGTGGTTCGAAGCGGGTCGAGACACCGCCAAGACGAATGGAAATGTCGTTGATATATTTTGACATCGATGAGACGGAAACGTTGCGATCCATTTGGACATCATAACGGGTTACCGAAGGTCCAATCGTGTGACCGACAACTTTTGCGCCGATATTTAAGTCTTCAAAAATGGTATTAATCAGTTCGGTTCTTGAAAATGTTGATTCCTCGTTTTTCATCAAATCTTCTTTTGACTCATGGTTGTCCAATAAGTCGAGCGATGGTAAAACATATTCGCGAATTGTCGGTTCAACTACTTTGGCTTCTTCGCGGCGCGGTTGCTGGACAATTGGCTTTTCTACTTTTACTTCCGAAGTTTCTATTCCTTGCAAAGCCGATACTTCTTCTTTAACGTCTACATTATTAATTACCGGTTCACTAATGGCCGGCCTCGGTTCATTAGGAAGAGTAGCCCGAACATAGGCGGGCTGTTCATGTTTAGTCTGCGGCGCTTGATCACCATCCATAAAAAAGACCGCTTTGCGAAGACCTTGATTGCCGTTAAAGGATTTAACTTGAAAGTTTAATTCACCATTCCCGGGACGATAAGGGGGAATGGCTTGAGCGTCAGGGGAAGGTTTCGCCACTGGCTTCACATCAGGATAAGACTGTGTCTTGGGTGTGTCGTTGCGGCTTTGATCAACTTGAGAAACGACAGTTGGTTTAGGAGCAACAATAATATCTGGTTGCCTCGGTAAAACGCTAACTGGTTTTTCTTTAACTATCGGAATTGAAGCGGTCGCCTTCTTGTTATCTTGAAAGACAATATCTTCGAATTTATCGGGTTTTTCTTTGCGAATTTCTTTATAATAATAGGCTTGTTCTTTGTGCTTTTTTTGCGTCTCTTTGATACGTTGATACACTATTTTAACTTGTCGATTAAAAATGAGGCCTACACCAAAAAGCAAAATCAAACTAGTGACAATAATCGCGCCGATGCGAGATATGTAATTAAAAAGTCCGGCTAAGAAAAAGCCGATATAGCCACCACCGGTTTCAAGGCTAAAGATGACACCGGCTGAGGTGTCTGGCATTCGCTGTTGAAAAAGAGCTATAAAGTTGTCGACCCGCAAATGTTCAGCTTCGGAAACGATTAAATTCGAGGTAAGAGTTAAAAAAGCAAAGACAAAAACAACCATGCCGATCAGACTTATGTCGAAGCGAATTTTAAATAGTTTACGACTAAACATCAAATAGACACCAAAAGAAAAAAGGGCGATAAAGAAAGCCCAAAAACCAAAAGAGCCAAAAATGTACACCGATATACGAGCAATACCTTGCGTCCCTTTGGGAAGAGGTGACAAAATAGCGATGACGGCGATTAGAGCAATCATCAATCCGATGACGCCGAGCATCGATTCTTTAGATACTGGTTTTATCTCACGTGTTTTTTTCATGAGTGCTTACATGTAATTATACTTGCGCGTCAAAAAATTAAAAGAACTTATTGGCGCTAAAAGCATAAATGCTTAATTAATCAATTTCGATGATTAACGGCAAAATCATTGGATTTTTGCCGTTGGCGCGGCGAATATAGCGATAAATGGCATCATTGGCCGCGTTTTCGATATCGGATAGGCGGTAGTTATGACGACTAATCCCTTCCTTAACAACCGAGAGGAAAATCTTAGTTACTTCTTTTAAAATCGTGTCGGAGTCTTTTAAAAAGACAAAGCCTCGCATTTGCACATCAGGACCAGCGATTATCTGCCGACTTGCCTTGGAAATAGTCACGCCGAGGACAACGACGCCATCGTCGCTTAATTTCTGGCGTTCAGTTATAACGCCACCTTCGACATCACCGATGCCTTTGCCATCGATTAATAAGTCGCCAACCTTAACTGGTTCTTGTAAGATTTTGGCCCGCTCTTTGGTAATTTCTAAAACCATGCCATTATCGAGAACAAAGACATTTTGATGACTGAGTTTTAAACCCATGCCCAATACTAACTGCGCATTAGCTAATAGATGACGATAACTGCCTTTTACTGGTAAGTAATATTTTGGTTTCAATGTGGCGACGACCATCTTAATGTCTTCTTCTGAAGCGTGCATTTTTAAGATGTCTTTTTTACCGAGAGCCTTAACTTTAACGCCTGAACGATAAAGGTCGTCAACTGCTTGAGTCGCAAGCGCTTCAACATTTGGACTAGCCGGCGCGGCCACAACAAAAGTATCGCTTGGATTTAAGATGATGCGCCGGTCTTCTTGTAAACCATTAGCCAGGTTGGCGATCTTTTTAAATAAGCGATCACCAAAGCCGCACATCACGACAATTGTTTCGTTAGCTCGAATGCGATTTACATCCTCAATTGACACATAATTATTCTTAGGAATTATGAGTTGATTGACTCTCTGCATATCCTTAAATATATCGGCCGTTTCACTATCATAAAAAACAATTTTCTTGCGTGTTTTAACAGCAAGATTAATAATCTCGTCTATATTATAGACGTTACGAGAGAAGAGAGCGATGAACAAACGACCTTTAACTTCTTCGATAAATTGCGACAAAAGAGGAGTAATTTTATACTTTGGCGCCGTATAACCGAGCCGGTCGGCGTAGTTTGATTCGGTCATCAATAAAACGGTTTCTTTTTCCGCAATTCGCGCGATGGCATTCATGTCGTGAAGATAATTATCAGAGGCATTATTTTCGACGACATAATCACCTGTAAAAACAACATTTCCTAATGAAGTATCAATTGCCACACCCATCGATTCAGCAATGTTATGGGCAGTATGGAAAAAATGAAACATTCTTCCGGCAATCATGACGTCGCTCGTCGGTTTTACGACTCGTAAATCAAGGTGCGAAGCATCGAAGCGAATATGGTCAAAAAAGGATCGCACCATCGCCAAAGTGACATCGCTTCCGTAAATAGGTGCTGGCACTTGCTTATGAATATAAGGCAAAGCCCCAATTTCATCATCGTGACCATGAGTCAGGATATAAGCTTTAACCCGCTGCTTATTCTTTCTTAAGTAGTCGAAATCAGGAATGATATAGTCAATCCCTGGTGTCGTCTTATCGGGAAAGCGAATCCCGCATTCAATCACGAAAATGTCGTCATTAATTTCCACGACTTGTAAATTTTTGCCGTCTTCATCAAGACCGCCTAACGCAAATACTCTAATTTTGTCTTCCATTATTCATTTCCTTATAAACTCTTAACTTCTAAAGTCCGACCGGCTAAATCGACAAGTCGTACTTCGTTTTCGTCAAGTAACATGTATGTGTGAGGGTAGCCACCTTTGGGGAATGATAGTGAACCAGGATTTAAGATGGTCACACCATCAACTGAAGCAAGTTGTGGCAAATGCGTATGTCCATACATTAAGACATCGCCTTTTTTTAACTTTAAAGCTTCTAATTTCATATCGTCACCATGAATCAAGACGAGGCGACGATTATTAACGACGATTTCATTTTGTCTTGGTAATGCAAATGGCAAAACATCAACATCGATATCAGCATCGCAATTACCGCGCACGGCAATAATTTTGTCATGGAAGATAGTTAAAATATCAACAACCGCTTTGGGATTATAATCTTCTTTGACGGGATTGCGAGGTCCGGAATATAAGAAGTCGCCTAATAAGGCGATAAGATCCGGTTTTTCTTGCTCGATGACACGTTTTAACTCTTCAGCATAAAACATTGAACCATGAATATCGCTGGCAATTAAGACTTTCATACATTACTCCTCTATATCTTTGGTAGCAATAACATTGACTCCAGTATCGCAAATATTATGTATTACAACATCACCAATATGAATTGGTGCTTCTACCATTACTTTATCAAGTTCGCGCATACAATCAAACATTTTTCCCTTTGGGACAGCTTGACTTGTTTTGACGCTGAGTCGAACGGCGTTCTTCGCTTTGATTTTAACGGTCGAGGTTAATACTCGAGTGGGATTTGTCATCTCCGTTTTGGCATAGATGATGCCACGCGGGCAAAAATTACCGGTTACATTTAAATCATCATCAACTTGTAAACGGCAGCCACGGGGACAAAGAATACAAATTAATTCCTTCATGTTCTATCCTCCGCTGAGACGATGAGTTCGCCCTCCTGTGTCGCAAATAGTTCCTTCGGTAAACGCACTTTTTGCATTTCACTAGGAATAATGATCGGTTTGATGATTTTTTTAATAATTTGACCGTTAAAAGTAAAAATTAGAACTTGATCTTTTAAAGGCTTATTAACTCTAAATTTGACCGTCAGGTGATCTTCGAGATTAGCAAGGCGGACACGATGGGGGACTACATATAGAATATTCTTTCCTGGCGAGACATTAAAGCAAGGCGCATTCAAATCCCATTTATCAAAAATATAAGCGGCCGCTCCTTTTCCACACGAACGTGATTCGGCGGTGACAAAATCGGCTAAATCATGAACATGAAGAACATTACCAGTGCTGAAGATACCAGGAATATCACTCATATAATGCTCATCGACAATCGCGCCACGAGCTTTTGAGACAGGTAGTCCGAGTTTTTTTAATAAATCATTGCTCGGAATAAGTCCAATTGATAATAAGAGGGTATCAACCTCGAACACTTTTTCTGTACCGGTAATCGGATTAAAATTGTCATCGACTTGACTAATCTCGATTTTTTCTAGACGACTTTTACCAATCGTCTTTGTCACGGTGTGTGATAAAAATAGAGGAATATCAAAATCATGTAGACATTGAACGATATTATGATTTAAGCCATTGCTATAGGGCATAATTTCGCTGACGCCGAGAACTTTTGCTCCTTCAAGGGTGAGCCGCCGCGCCATGATAAGCCCAATATCACCGCTTCCAAGAATAAAGATGCGCTTACCGACAAGAGCCCCCATTTCGTTTAAATATAACTGTGCTGTTCCGGCGGTGATTATGCCACTGGGACGTTCGCCAGGAATTTGAATAGCCCCGGCACTTCGTTCATAACAGCCCGTCGCTAAAATAACAGCCTTGGCTTTAATTTTGACAATACCATCAATTGAATTTGAAAAGGTTACAACCTTGTCTTTTGTCAAATTAAGAACATTTGATTGATAGCGAACATCGATTTTTCTTTTTTGTATTTCGACGATGAGGCGCGTCATAAATTCTGGACCAGTTAGTTGTTCTTTAAATTCTTCAAGGCCGAAACCGTTATGAATACATTGATTTAAAATACCGCCGAGTTGCCGTCCTTTTTCGATAATAATAATATCTTTAACTCCATCATCATAAGCGCCAATTGCCGCCGCCATACCTGCTGATCCACCACCAATAATAACTAAATCGCGCTCAATCATATTTTGCACTCCTTAGTGGAACATCTTAAAATGTTGGACCCGCCCTTATCATATAAGATATCAGTCAAATCGACCTGATAATACTCACTTAGATATTTGACAATCGCCGGTTGACAGAAACCACCTTGGCATTTACCAAATCCCGCTCTTGTTCTTTTTTTAACGGCTTTTATTGTCCGCGGAGGAATCGAACGCGACATTAAATCATCAAGTTCACCAAGCGTGATTTTTTCGCAGTTACAAACAATTTGACCAAAACGAGGATTTTTTCTAATTAAAGCGTTTTGTTCATCAAGTGATAATGCCTTCATATTGATATAAGGTTTAATGCGCGGATTGAAATGCGGATTAGGCTCTAGAGCAAGAAGTTTGCTAACGAGCTCTTCTATCACATACTTAGCAATGGCTGGCGATGAAGCCAAACCAGGTGATTCAATTCCCGCCACATTAAGCAAATGTTCATGATTTTTCATCGGTTCGATGATAAAATCGCCCCGATCAGAGGAGGCTCTTAAACCGGAAAAAGCGCGAATAACCTCGCCGAAAGGAACGGAAGGTACAAGGCTTTGAACCGCCTTTTTGACATAGTCAATTGTCAAGCGGTCTGTAGCTAGATCGTCTTTTTCATCAACAAACTCGCTACTCGGACCAAGGATGTAATTGCCGCTTGTGGTCGGTGAAATTAAAACCCCTTTTCCTTTTTCGCTTGGAAGAGGGAAAATAGTGGCGTTAACTAAATCAGGTGCATAGTGATCAAGAATTAAGTACTCACCTTTACGAGGGCGAATTTTAAAATCGACTTCGCCAATCATCTTGGCAATTTGATCGGCAAAAACTCCTGCGCAATTGATGACTACTTTACTTTGATAAACACTTTTGTCGGTCGTAATTATGATAATACCTTTTTCTTTGTCGTCTTTAAGAGCCACCACTTTTTCGTTTAAATGAAGGCTAACGCCGTTATCAACAGCGTTTTCCATGGCGTGAGCTGTCATGTTAAAAGGATCAACAATACCCGATGATTCAGCCCATAATGCCCCTTTAACATCGGGATTAATATTCGGCTCCATCGCCAAAACTTCTTCTGGAGTTAATAATTTAACTTCAACGTTATTTAAGCGTGCGTGTTTACGAAGATTTAAAAGGACGGGAATTTGTTCTTCGCTAAATGCCAGCGTCAAAGACCCGACTCTTCCAAAGTGAAAGTCAAGTTGTTCGGCTAATTCGTCAAACATCTGATTGCCAGCGACATTAAAGCGCGCCTTCAGCGAACCGGGCAACGGGTCATAACCCGAGTGCACGATAGCTGAATTGGCCATAGATGTTTCGTTGCCGACATCGTTTTCCTTGTCGATGACGAGCACATTAAGTTTGTACTTCGATGCCTCGCGAGCAATCAAGGATCCGACGACGCCGGCTCCAATAATGATTACATCGTACATCAAAACACCTCTTTTATAGTTAAGACATTGTCTTATTACTTACGGAATGGTTTTTTCGGACCACGATTAAAGGTTGGACGTTCCGGACGCTCAACATAGTTTTCCGGTTTTTCGGTAAACTCACGGTGCGAAACTTTAACTTTGCCGTGATCATCGATTTCCGAGACGACGACTTTTAGTTTCTGACCGAGTTTGACAACATCGCTGGCATTAGCGACATAACCCCATCCAAGACGGGAGACGTGACATAGTCCGTCAACATTACCAAATAAGTTAACGAATGCCCCATAATCTTCAACGCGAGTGACTGTTCCTTCGAATACTTCGCCGACTTTAGCGACGCGGACGATGTCTTCAATCATTTGTTTAGCTTTATTAATTGAGGCGCGGTCCATGTGATAAATAACCACAAAGCCATCATCATCGATATCAATCTTAACGTCATCGCATTTAGCGATGATATCGTTAATAACCTTACCGCCCGTTCCGATAACATCTCTAATCTTATCGATATCGATTCTCATCTTGTCGAGTTTCGGGGCGTATCTTCCAACTTCATCGCGTGGCTCGCTAATCGCTTGCTTCATGACATCGCGAACAGCTTCACGAGCTTTGTGAGCTTCAGCTAAAGCTTCTTTTAAGACATCGCGAGTAATGCCGCGAATCTTAATGTCCATTTGTAAGGCGGTAATACCTTTTTCGGTACCAGCCACTTTGAAGTCCATATCACCAAAGTGATCTTCAAGACCTTGTATGTCAGTCAAAATAGTATAAGGATGCTTGCCGTCAAGAGGTCCGGAAGTGACTAGACCCATAGCAATACCACTAACCATTCCCTTAATCGGTACACCGGCAGCCATCAACGACATACAGCCTGCACAAATGCTAGCTTGTGAAGATGAACCATTAGATTCAAGGACTTCGCTGACAACGCGAATGGTGTATGGGAATTCTTCTTCGTTTGGTATGACATAAGAAAGGGCTCTTTCGCCTAAAGCACCATGACCGATTTCACGACGGCCAGGATTGCCCATTCTTCCGACTTCGCCGACTGAATATGGCGGGAAGTTATAGTGATGCATAAAACGTCTTGTATCTTCAGATGTCAAATTATCGATGATTTGTTCATCTTTTAAGGCTCCAAGAGTAGTTACGGATAAGACTTGGGTTTGTCCTCTAGTGAAAAGACCTGAACCATGTGTTCTTGGTAGTAAATCAACTTGGGCAGAAAGAGGACGAATTTCATCAACTTTGCGACCATCTGGTCTAATCTTGTCTTCGGTAATTAAACGCCTTACTTCATTTGCGACAATTGTCTCGAGGACATCTTTGACCATCGAAACCGTTTTTTTGGCTTCCTTTTCAGTATCGTATTTGCGATTTTCGTAATCTCGAATTACTTCTTGCTGAATATCATCGATCGCATTTTGTCTTTCGAGTTTATCAAAAATAGAAATTGCTTTAATCAAGCGTTTTTCGGCGCGGTCTTTAATATCTTTTTCGATTTCTTCGCTAACATGGTAAAGGATGATTTCGCGCTTAGCGACTCCGACTTCAGCCATGATTTTTTCTTGGAACTCACAAAGTTTGACAATTGCTTGATGACCGAACATCAGGGCTTCGAGCATTTCATCTTCGCTTACTTCAGCAGCACCTGACTCAACCATGTTGATCGCCACTTTAGTTCCGGCGACAGAAAGGTGAATATCTGACTTTTCACTCTCTTCAGTGTTGGGATTAATGATGAGTTTACCGTCGACACGTCCAACTTGAACGCCAGCGATTGGACCATCAAAGGGAATATTACTAATTGATAAAGCTAGCGATGAGCCTAGCATCGCCGACATTTCCGGCGTGTTATCCAGGTCGACACTTAAGACGGTATTAACAACTTGAACTTCGTTACGGAATCCATCGGCAAACATCGGGCGAATCGGGCGATCGATTAAACGTGCAGTTAAGGTCGCGTGTTCGCTAGGCCGGCCTTCTCTTCTCAAAAAGGAGCCGGGAATCTTTCCGACGGCATATTGTTTTTCTTCATAACCAATGGTTAGCGGGAAGAAGTCGCTATCTTTTGGTTCTTTACTGGCGACCGCCGTCGATAAGACGACCGTATCACCATAGCGGACGAGCACTGCGCCGTCTGCTTGTTTGGCAAGCTCACCGACTTCAACAGTAAGTTTTCTTCCTTCGAATTCTAATTCGAATGTTTTCTTCATTTTCTTTTTTTCCTCATTTCATTTAACAGTTAGTAATTATAGCACATCATATTAATAAATAATATGAATTAGCAAAGAAAAAACCGCGAACTAATTCGCGGTTTACTTATCGCATTACTTATTTACGAATTCCGAGACTTGCAATGAGCTTAATATAGGCATCGCGGTTAGTCCGATTTAGATAATCGAGCAGACTTCTGCGTTTACCGACAGCAATTAGTAAGCCACGGCGTGAATGATGGTCCTTTTTGTTGGCCTTTAGGTGCTCAGTCAACTTAACAATTTGTTCAGTGAGCAAGGCAATTTGGACTTCTGGTGAGCCGGAATCGTTAGCGTTTTTACCATATTCTTTGACGAGTTCCGCTACTCTTTCTTTGGATAGAGCCATGTCATTTTACTCCTTCTTTGTTCTTGGCTTGATCAGCGCGTAGCGTCGGAGACTCACTACCCATCGACCAAGTCGCATATATAAATATATAGTTAATGAAATAAGAATGCAAATAGAATTTCTTTTATGGTTTAATCGCAGCGATATCCTCGCTAATTTGCTGCTTTAATTCTTCAATCGATGCGAAATGTTTTTCAGG
>Ga0172382_10002621_pt1 | contig 29737 bp, 24 predicted proteins | sample Leawel138RmetaG_FD_122245 | JGI IMG/M metagenome (GOLD analysis project Ga0172382, IMG submission 122245) | Leachate microbial communities from a municipal landfill in Southern Ontario, Canada - Leachate well 138R metaG | ecosystem: Engineered > Solid waste > Landfill > Unclassified | place...
CCCATGTTGTGGCACTCGTCGATGAGGGTCACCACCTTGTCGGTGTTGTCCATGTCCGCCGACAGCACCGCCGCCATGAAGGCCGCCGGGTAATGGGCCTTGAGCCACATGGTCTGGTAGGACACCAGGGCATAGGCGGCGGAGTGCGACTTGTTGAAGCCGTAGCCGGCGAACTTCTCCATCAGGTCGAACAGCGCGCCGGCCTTGCCCTGATCGAAGCCGAGCCGCTCGGCGCCTGCCATGAAGGTCTCGCGCTGCTTGGCCATCTCCTCCGGCTTCTTCTTGCCCATGGCGCGGCGCAGCAGGTCGGCGCCGCCCAGGGTGTAGCCGCCGATGACCTGGGAGATCTGCATCACCTGTTCCTGGTAGACGATGACACCGTAGGTCGGCTTGAGGATCGCCTCGGTCTCCGGGAAGGGATACTCCACCCGGGCGCGGCCGTGCTTGCGGTTGATGAAGTCGTCCACCATGCCCGACTCCAGCGGACCGGGGCGGAACAGGGCCACCAGGGCGATGATGTCCTCGAAGGTGTCCGGCTGCAGGCGCTTGATCAGGTCCTTCATGCCGCGCGATTCGAGCTGGAACACGGCGGTGGTCTGGCAGGCCTTGAGCAGATCGAAGGACGGCTTGTCGTTCAGCGGGATGGCGGTAATGTCGATGGTCTCGCCGGTCTGCTTCTGGATGTTGCCCAGGGCCCAGTCGATGATGGTCAGGGTGCGCAGGCCGAGAAAGTCGAACTTCACCAGGCCCACCGCCTCGACGTCGTCCTTGTCGAACTGGGTCACCACGCCCTGCGCGCCCTGTTCGCAGTACAGGGGGGCGAAGTCGGTCAGGGCCGTCGGGGCGATGACCACGCCGCCGGCGTGCTTGCCTGCGTTGCGGGTGAGGCCCTCCAGCTGGCGCGCCATGTCGATGAGATTGCGCACCTCCTCGTCGCGCTCGTAGCGCTCCTTGAGGGCCGGCTCCTTCTCCAGGGCATCGTCCAGGGTGATGCCCAGCTCGAAGGGGATCAGCTTGGCGATCTGGTCGACGAAACCGTAGGGATGCCCCATGACGCGGCCCACGTCGCGCACCACCGCCTTGGCCGCCATGGAGCCGTAGGTGATGATCTGGGACACCTTCTCGCGACCGTAGTGGTCCGCCACATAGTCGATGACGCGGTCGCGCCCCTCCATGCAGAAGTCGACGTCGAAGTCGGGCATGGAGACGCGTTCTGGGTTAAGAAACCGCTCGAAGAGCAGGTCGTAAGCCAATGGATCCAAATCAGTTATTGTCAGCGCATAGGCCACCAGCGAGCCGGCACCCGAGCCGCGCCCCGGCCCCACCGGGACACCGTTCTTCTTCGCCCACTGGATGAAGTCGGCCACGATGAGGAAGTAGCCGGGGAAGCCCATGTTGATGATCACGTCCAGCTCGATGTCGAGCCGCTCGCGGTAGGGCTGGCACTTCGCCGCATAGTCCGGTGCATTGGCATCGAACAGCCGGGGCAGGCGCAGCTCCAGCCCCTTGCGGGCCTCCTCGCGGAAGAACTCGTCCATGGTCATGCCGGCCGGGACGGGGAAGTCCGGCAGGAAGTATTTGCCCAGGGTCAGGGTCAGGTTGCAGCGGCGGGCGATCTCCACCGAGTTTTCCAGCGCCTCGGGGATGTCGGCAAACAGCTCGGCCATCTCTGCCGGGGTCTTCAGGTACTGTTGCTCGGAATAGCGCTTGGGCCGGCGCGGGTCGTCCAGGGTACGGCTGTCGTGGATGCAGACGCGGGTCTCGTGGGCCTCGAAGTCGGTGGGCTTCAGGAAGCGCACGTCATTGGTGGCCACCACCGGCACGTTCATCATGCCGGCCAGGCTCACGGCGGCATGGAGATAGCTTTCCTCCCCCTCGCGGCCGGTACGGGTCAGCTCCAGGTAATAGTTGTCGCCGAACAGGCGCAGCCAATCGGTGATGAGCTGGGCGGCGAGGTCGCGGTTATCGCCCAGCAGGGCCTGGCCGACGTCACCCTCACGGCCGCCGGACAGGGCGATGAGGCCCTTGACGTGGCCGGGCAGCCAGCCGCGCTCGATGACCGGGATACCGCGGTGCTGGCCCTCGATATAGCCGCGCGAGATGAGTTCGGACAGATTGCGGTAACCCTCGGCATCCTTGCACAGCAGGGTGAGGCGCGTCGGCGGGGCGCCGTCCTGGCCGCTCGCCACCCACAGGTCGGTGCCGATGATGGGCTTCACGCCCTCCCCCTGCGCCGCCTTGTAGAACTTCACCATGGCAAACAGGTTGCTCTGATCGGTCACCGCCACCGCCGGCATGCCGGCGGCGGCCGCTGCCTTCACCAGCGGTTTGACCCGCACCAGACCGTCCACCAGGGAGTATTCGGTGTGGACGCGGAGGTGGATAAAGGACGGTTGCATGGGCGGCAAGTGTCGGGAGTTGGGGCGCGGGATGCAAGTCTTGACAGCGACCGGCAGAAGGATCGGCTTCAGCCGACCGGCCCGCTGTAGATTATTTCTGAAAAAATAAATCAGTCCGCAAATGAACGCGAATGGACGCAAATAGTCCTGATATGGAAAAAAATGGTCTGTGTGCGGCTGCCTCAAGCATCCATTCCGCCTCCAGATTTGCGTCCATTCGCGTTCATTCGCGGACTCCGAATTACAGCAGTTTCTTCACCGGCCCGAACGAACGGCGATGAATGGGCGTCACGCCGAGCCGCTCCAGCGCCTCGATGTGAGCCTTGCAGGGATAGCCCTTGTGGCCGGCAAGGCCATAGCCGGGGTAGAGGGCGTCCATTTCCACCATCTCGCGGTCGCGGGTGACCTTGGCCAGGATGGAGGCGGCGCTGATGGCCGGCACCTTGCCGTCGCCCTGGATGATGGCCTCGGCGCTGCACGGCAGTTGGGGACAGCGGTTGCCGTCGATGAGGGCGTGCTGCGGCGCCGGCTCGAGTGCCGCCACCGCCCGCTGCATGGCCAGTAAGGTGGCCTGGAGGATGTTGAGACGGTCGATCTCCTCCACCTCGGCGCGGCCGATGGCCCAGGCCAATGCGCGTTCCTTGATCAATTCCGCCAGCGCCTCGCGCTTCTTCTCGCTCAGTTTCTTGGAGTCGGCCAGCCCGTCGATGGGACGGGCCGGGTCGAGGATCACCGCTGCCGTCACCACCGGGCCGGCCAGGGGGCCGCGGCCCACCTCGTCCACCCCCGCCACCAGCACCACCCCGCCGCCGAACTCCAGACCGTATTGCCGCTCCATGATGTCCTTCCAGAATTTTGCAGCGGCAAGGATACCGGGTGCATGGCCTGCCGTCATGTCGCACGGTCGTTCAAAGCCTCCATCGGTCCGCAAATGAACGCCAATGAACGCGAATATTTGTGGCTTTACGCGGGGAGGCCGCTGGCCCGGCGGGTGGGCTGTGCAACAGCATTATGGGCTTGATCCTTCGCTTTATTTGCGTCCATTCGCGTTCATTTGCGGACTCCATTTGATTTTATTGGGTTCAATTGCTTTGGCGGGCGGTAAATGCGACCATTTGCGGCTTCTTTCAGGGACCATTACAGGCTGGATGGGAACAGTATGGACAAGATCAAAACCGCGGTGGTCGGCGTCGGTTACCTGGGCCGGTTTCATGCCCAGAAATATGCCGCCCTCCCCAACTCCGATCTGATAGCGGTGGTCGATGCCAACGCCGAGACCGCCGCCCGCGTCGCCGCCGAATGCAGCACCAGCGCCCTCACCGATTACCGCGAACTGGCCGGCAAGGTGCAGGCGGTCAGTATCGTAGTGCCGACCCAGCGCCACTACGAGGTGGCCAAATTTTTCCTGGAGAACGGCATCCACGTCCTGCTGGAAAAGCCGATCACCGTCACCGTGGCCGAGGCCGACGAGCTCATCGCCATCGCCGCGCGCCACAAGCTGGTGTTGCAGGTAGGCCATCTGGAGCGCTTCAACTCCGCCGTACTGGCACTGAACGGCGTGCTCACCCAGCCACGCTTCATCGAATCGCACCGCCTGGCGCCGTTCAATCCACGCGGTGCCGATGTCAACGTGGTGCTGGATCTGATGATCCACGACATCGACGTGATCCAGAGCCTGGTGCGCTCGCCCATCAAGCACATTGATGCCGACGGCGTCTCGGTGTTGACCAGTGAGGTGGACATCGCCAACGCGCGCATCAAGTTCGAGAACGGCTGCGTCGCCAACGTCACCGCCAGCCGCGTCAGCATGAAGCCGCAGCGCAAGATGCGTATCTTCCAGAATGACGCCTACATCTCGGTGGACTTCCAGGACAAGATCCTGAGCGTGCACCGCAAGGGCGAGAAGGAGATGTTCCCCGGCATCCCCGAGATCAAGTCCGATGAGAGCATCTTCGAGAACTCCGATGCCATCAAGGCGGAGATCATCGCCTTCCTCGACGCCATCACCACCGGCGGCAAACCGCCGGTCACCGGTGAGGACGGCCGCGACGCCCTGGCCACCGCCATCCACATCAGCGAATTGTTCCAACAGCAGCCCGGACTGTAAGTCCGGCGGAGAAGAGACATGATCCCCATGGTAGACCTCAAGGGTCAGTACCTGACCCTCAAGGATGAAATCGACAGCGGCCTGTTGCAGGCGCTGGACAGCACCCAGTTCATCCTTGGCCCCAACGTGCAGGCCTTCGAGAAAGAGGCCGCGACCTGTCTGGGCGTGGAGCACGCCATCAGCTGCGCCAACGGCACCGACGCGCTGCACCTCGCCGTGCGCGCCGCCGGCATCAAGGAAGGTGACGAGGTGATCACCTCCCCCTTCACCTTCATCGCCACCGCCGAGGCCATCGCCTACGTTGGCGCCACGCCGGTATTCGTCGATATCGACCCGCGCACCTTCAACCTCGACATCAATCTCATCGAGGCGGCGATCACCCCGCGTACCAAGGCCATCATCCCGGTACACCTGTTCGGCCAGCCGGCCGACATGGCGCCGCTGATGGCGCTGGCCGAGAAGCACAAGCTGCAGGTGATCGAGGACTGTGCCCAGTCCTTCGGCGCCGCCTACGGCGACAGAATGACCGGCGCCATCGGCCTGGCCGGCTGCCACAGTTTCTTCCCCAGCAAGAACCTCGGCTGCTACGGCGACGGCGGCATGATTACCACCAACGACGCGCAGCTGGCCGAGACCCTGCGCATGCTGCGCAACCACGGCAGCAAGGTGCGTTACCACCACGATATCATCGGCTACAACAGCCGCCTGGATGAGCTGCAGGCCGTAATCCTGCGCGTGAAGCTGAAGCGCATCGCACAGTTCAACGACGGCCGCCGTCGCGCCGCCCACCGCTACAGCGCCGGCCTGGCGCAGATGCCCGACGTGGTGCCGCCGTTCGAGGACGGCAAGGGCCGTCACGTCTACCACCAGTACACCCTGCTCTCGCCCAAGCGCGACGCGATCAACAAGGCATTGAACGAGGCACAGATTGCCAACGCCATCTACTACCCGATCCCGCTGCACCAGCAACAGGCCTTCGCCGACACCTGCCGCGGCGTAAAGCTGCCGGTAAGCGAGAAGGTTGCGGCGGAGTGCCTGTCGCTGCCCATCTTCCCGGAACTCACCGACGCCCAGGTGGACGAGGTGCTCGACGTCATCCGCGGCGCGGTTCAGGCATAAAGAAAATCATTTGCTGCGAAGGTGTAGAGACGCGGAGTGTATGAATTGATTACTGACTTCCGCATTGCTCTTCTCTGCATCTCTGCGGCTCCGCGGCGAGTTTTTGCTTAATGAACAAGATCATGATCATCGCCGGCGAGGCGTCCGGCGACGCCCGCGCCGCGGGTCTGGTGCGGGCGGTGAAGCGGCTGCGGCCTGACCTGTGCTTCTTCGGCATCGGTGGCGATAAGCTGCGCGCAGAGGGAGTGGAAACGCTGGTGGACTCACGCGTCATGGCGGTAGTCGGCCTGTTCGAGGTGCTCGCGCACTTCCCCACCATCTACGGCGCACTGCGACTGATGCGGCGCAAGTTGCGTGAGGAGCGGCCCGACCTGCTGATCCTGGTGGACTATCCCGATTTCAATCTGCGTCTGGCCAAGACGGCGAAAGAGCTGGGCATCAAGGTGCTCTATTACATCAGCCCGCAGATCTGGGCCTGGCGTCAGGAGCGCGTGCACCGCATCCGCGAACTGGTGGATCACATGGCGGTGGTGTTTCCCTTTGAGGAGCCGTTCTACCGCAGCGCCAATGTGCCGGTGACCTTCGTCGGCCATCCGCTGGTGGAAGAGGTACATAGCGCACTTGATCGCACCGCTGCCTGCCACGAGTTTGGCCTCGATCCTGAACGCAAGGTGTTGGGGTTGTTTCCCGGCAGCCGCCGCAGCGAGATCAAGCGCCTGCTGCCGGTGCTGCTCGAAGCCGCGGCGCGGCTACATGCCGAGCACCCGGAGCTGCAATTCATCCTGCCGCGCGCCTCGACACTGAGCGAGGACGATATGGCGCCCCATTTCGCGCGCCACGCCCTCCCCATCACCGTCGTTCCCGGCCACGCCTACGACGTGATGGCCGCCTGCGATGCCATCGTCAGCGCCTCCGGCACCGCCACGCTGGAGATCGCCCTGATGCGCACGCCGCTGGCGGTGATCTACAGGATCGCCCCTCTCAGCTACCGCATCATGAGCCGCATGATCAAGGTCGACCACATCGCCCTGTGCAACATCGTCGCCGGCGAACGCATCGCGCCGGAGCTGATCCAGCACGATGCCACGGCGGAAAACATCGCCGCCGCGGCCGAGAGCCTGGTCTACGACGAGGTGCGCAATGCGCAAATGCGGGAACGCTTAAAGCTGGTGCGGGAAAAATTGGGTGCCGCCGGCGGCTCGGACAACGTGGCGCGGGTGGTACTGGATGTGCTGGCGATGACTGAAAACCCCATTGTCGCAGAGGCGCAGAGGCGCAGAGTTTGACACCTATGTTCTCTGCGTCTCCGCGTCTGGGAAATATGTTCCAGACATTTCCAACCGACTACATCCATGTAATCGTCTGCGGCAGATCATTTTTTTGTTAGCGGACGATGCTGCGCTTGGAATTGTCGAGGAACTCAACGAAGGGCTCCAGTTCCGCGCAGGTCTCGGCCATCTCCCTCAGGCGTGCCGTCGCCTCCTCCAGCGGCAGTCCGGACCGGTACAGTACCTTGTAGGCCTGACGCAGGGTCTGGATCGACTGCGGGGTGTAGCCGCGCCGCTTCAGCCCTTCCTTGTTGATGCCGTGCGGTTCGGCCGGATTGCCCGCCACCATCAGGTAGGGCGGCACGTCCTTGGAAATTCCGCTGCCCATGCCGGTAAAGGCGTGGGCACCGATGGAGCAGAATTGATGCACCAGGGTGAACCCCGACAGGATCACCTGATCGCCCACATGCACATGGCCGGCCAGGGAGGCATTGTTGGAGAAGATCACCTTGTCGCCGATCTGGCAGTCATGGGCGATATGGATATAGGCCATGAACAGGCCGTCGTTGCCGACACGGGTAATCTCGCCGCCGGACGGCGTGCCGCGGTTCATAGTGACGTACTCGCGGATGATATTGCGGTCGCCGATGACCAGTTGGGTGGGCTCGCCGTTGTACTTCTTGTCCTGCGGCGCCTCGCCGAGAGAAGCGAACTGGTGAATTTTGTTATCGCGGCCAATGCGGGTCGGCCCGTTGATCACCACATGCGGACCAATCCAGGTGCCGTCACCAATTTCCACATCGGCGCCGATGATGGAATAGGCACCAATGCTGACACCTGCACCGACGCGCGCTTCGGGATCGACAATGGCGGTGGGGTGGATACTCATGCGATCACCTGCTCCGCACACATCAGTTCTGCACTGGCGACAACCTTGCCCTCCACCTTGGCCTCGGCACTGAATTTCGAGATGTTACGTTTGCTGGTCAACAGCCTGACTTCAAGGAACAGCTGGTCGCCCGGTTGCACTGGCTGCTTGAAGCGGCAGTTATCGATACCGGCAAAATAGTACAACGACTTACCGTCCGGTTTTTTGCCCACCGTCTTGAATGCCAGCAGACCGGTAGCCTGAGCCAGAGCCTCCATGATCAAGACGCCGGGAAACACCGGCCGCTGCGGGAAATGACCGGTAAAGAACGGTTCGTTGATGGTAACGTTCTTCACGCCGATGAGATATTCGCCGGGCTTGTAATCGACCACCTTGTCGACCAGCAGAAACGGATAGCGGTGCGGCAGGTATTCGAGAATCTCGTGTATGTCCATTGTATTCAAGGCACTACCCTTTCTTTAGTTCTTCCAATTCTTTTTCCAGCCGTTTCAGCCGCCGTGCCATATCGTCCAGCTGCTTGAAGCGTACGCTGTTCTTGTGCCATTGCTCGGTAGGCTCCAACGGCGTGCCAGAGGAATATACACCGGGCTCCTTGAGTGATTTGGTCACCATCGACATCCCGGTAATGGTGATGCCATCGGCGATCTCCAGATGACCGACAATGCCGACTCCACCACCGATGGCGCAATGCTTGCCGATAATCGCGCTGCCGGCCACGCCGACGCAACCAGCCATAACGGTATGCGCACCGACGCGCACATTGTGTGCCACCTGGATCTGGTTATCCAGCTTGACCCCATCCTCAATCACCGTGTCCTCCACGGCACCGCGATCAATGCTGGTATTGGCACCGATTTCCACATCGTCGCCCACCACCACCGCGCCCAACTGCGGAACCTTGACCCAGCTGCCACGATCGTGGGCAAAGCCGAATCCGTCCGAACCGATCACTGCACCGGCATGAATCAGGCCACGGGTACCTATCCGGCAGCCGTAATAGACGGTTACGTTGGCCACCAACCGTGTGGCGGCACCGATGACGACGCCATGCTCCAGCACACAACCCGGCCCGACCACAGCGTCTGGGCCGATGACACAGTCCGCACCGATAACGCAGTGAGGGCCAATGCTCGCCCCGGATTCGACGTGGGCGGAAGGCGCAACCACTGCCGAGGCGTGAATGCCGGCGACCGCATCCGGTGCCGGGGCAAACAGTTCGGCCACCTTGGCATAGGCCAAGTGGGGGTTGCCAACGACCAGGGCATTGGTGGGGCAATAGGTCAGATCGTCTTCCTTGAGGATAACGGCTGATCCTCGGGTCATCTGCAGATGCTTGCGGTAGCGGGGATTGGCGAGGAACGTAATGGTGCCCGGCACTGCGCCGGTCAGCGTGGCGACCCCCGTGATGGCGCAATGGCCATCCCCCACCAGCCTTGCGCCGATACGCTGGGCCAGATCCGTTAGGAGAAAGCTCACTTGTTCTTGTTCTTGTTCTGGGCCTCGAACTGCTGCTGCAACAGCCCCAATACCCGCTCCGTCAGATCGACCCGCTCGCTGGCATAGACCACACCGGTTTCGAAAATCAGGTCATAACCATCCTGCTTGGCAATGGCGACGACTGCCTCGCCTACCTCACGCTGCATACGGGAAAACTCCTCGTTGCGGCGCAAGTTGAGATCTTCGGTAAAGGCTTCGCGGGCACGCTTGAGGTCGCGCTGCTGGGTAAGCACATCGCGCTCCAGCTTGCGGCGCTCATCCTCGCTCATGATGGCACCGTCACGCGCCAGCCTCTCCTCCAGGGTTTTGAGGGATGCCTGGGCGGTGGCCAGCTCGCCATCTCGCGGTGCAAATTCTTGCTGCAACCGCTCACGCGCCACCTTGGCCTGCGGCGCCTGCTCCAGAATACGCGGGGTATTGACGAACCCCACCCGGGCCTCGGCAGCAAGAGAAGCCGTGCTAGCCAGCAACAGACACATGCCCAGCAACAGCAGAGAGATTCTGTTCAATGTGTCGCTCCTCAGTAAAGTGTTCCCAGGTTGAAGTGGAAGCTTTCCGTCTCATCTTCCGACTTGGCATTAAGCGCCTTGGCCAGAGTGAAGGTCATGGCCCCCACCGGCGTCATCCAGTACAGCGTCAGGCCGGTAGCATAGCGTAGCTCACCCAAATCCACACTTTCCCGGTCAGTATCGTACACGTTGCCGGCATCAAGGAAGGCCCCAATCCTGGTCGAGTTGCTATTTTCTCCAAAGGGTCCGGGCAAAATCAACTCCAGGTTGCCGACCACCCGTGCATTACCACCCACAGGGTCGCCGGATTCATCCTTGGTATAAGCCGAACCCAGGCTGCTGGTCTTGAAACCGCGGATGGTACGGGGGCCACCCGCATAGTAGCGATCGAAGGGAGGCAGGTTGCCGGAGGTATCACCGTAACTATGGCCATAGGCCAGGTCGCCACTGGCAGTAAACGTCACCGCACGGCTCAGCGGCACGAACAGCTTGTGGCGGTAATACAGTTTGTAAAACTCCAGGTTGCCGAATGGCAATGCCATTTCGGCCCCCAGGTTTACCTGCTGGCCCGACGAGGGGAACAGGAAGCGGTTACGGGTGTCTCGGCTCCAGCCCAGTTCGAGTTTATAGGCATCGAAGGTGTCGCCATTGTCATCCACAAAATCCCGAATCCGTTGCGACGAGTCTTCCAGATTCTTCAGGAGGGTATGCTCGTACGAGGCGCCCAGCCGCACCGTGTTGAACTCGGCTATCGGAATCCCGAATGTAACGCCGGCACCATAGGTATCCGTCCAGTAATCGGACACACTGATCTCAGCCGCATCGGTGGTACGGTAATAGAGACTCAAATTGCGGCTGACGCCGTCCATGTTGTAGTAAGGGTCGACGACGTTCAGGCTGTAAATGGTCGATGCCGTACTGTTGTTGAGCTCAATCGTATAGCGTTGTCCGGTTCCCAGAAAATTATCCTGCGATACGCTGGCATTAAACAACACGCCTTGCGCGTCACCGTAACCGATACCGAAACTGAGACTACCGAAGGCTTCACGTTCGTGGATTGTATAATTCACGTCCACCTGATCCGGCGTGCCGGGTACGGCAGGTGTTTCGACACTGACTCCCTCGATATAGCTGAGCCGCTCAAGCCGCATGCGCGAACGCTTCACACGCTCGGTGGAAATCCAGCCACTCTCCATTTGCCGTAGTTCACGCCGAATTACCTCATCACGTGTCTTGGCATTACCGAGCACATTGACACGCCGCACATAGACCCGTTTGCCCGGATCGACAAAAAAGGTCAGTGAAACCTCCTTCTTCTCTTCATCCAGTTCGGGTATGGCATTGATATTGGCAAAGGCATAGCCCTCATCACCCAGGCGATCGCTGATGCGCGATGTGCTTTCCGTGATCAGTTTGCGTGAGAACGTATCCCCGGAATGGATACTGACCAACTCGCGCAACACATCGTGCGGCACCAGGCTCTCCCCTGCCATCTTCACGTCGCGTACGGTATAGCGCTCCCCCTCGCTCACATTGATGGTGACGTAGATGTGCTCATGATCCGGCGTGATGGAAACCTGGGTGGAGTCAATCTTGAAGTTGATGTAGCCGCGGTCGAGATACCAGGAACGCAAGGTTTCCAGATCGCCGGCCAGCTTCTGCTTGGAGTACTTATCCTTGTCGCTGAACAGGGAAAACGCTGGCCGTGGACCAAGCTGGAACTGACGCAGCAATTCTTCGGTGGAAAACGCCTTGTTACCGACGATATTGATGCGATAAATGGTCGCCACATCACCCTCGGCAACATCGATATGTATAGCCGCACGGTTGCGCTCTTCCGGCGTGATGGTGGATTTCAACTGCATCCCGTATTTTCCCATCGCCAGGTACTGCCGCTTGAGCTCCTGCTCCACCTTGTCCAGCATGGAGCGATCGAACACCCGTCCCTCGGCAAAACCGATGCGCTTGAGATTTTCCAACAACTGTTCGGTGGGTATACTCTTGTTGCCATCAATGGTGATACCGGAGATAGCAGGACGCTCGGCCACAAACACCACCAGTGTCTCGCCTTCGCGCTCGAGAACCACATCCTTGAAAAAACCGGTACGGTACAGGGCCTGAATGGCGTCTACTGTCGCCTGGTCATCCACTTGGTCACCGCGCTTCAGCGGCAGATAGTTGAACACCGTACCGATGGATATGCGCTGCAGGCCTTCGACGCGGATATCGTCGATGATGAACGGCTCCAGTGCCCAGGACGAAAGCGGCAATACGGCACAGGCCAGTGCCACTGCACGCGCCAGCTGCGGGCTGCTCTTTTTCATTCTCCCCCCATCAAGCGTGCCAGGTCGTTATAGAGCGCCAGTGTCATGAGCATCAGGATCAGCATGATGCCGATCCGCATAGCCACCGCCTCGGTACGCTCGGACACCGGGCTGCCCGTGATCGCCTCAATCAGGTAAAACAGCAGGTGCCCGCCATCCAGAATCGGCACCGGCAACAGGTTCAATACACCCAGGCTGATGCTGACAATGGCGAGGAACGCAAGAAATTGTGCGAAGCCGGCCAGGGCCGAACTTTTGGCATACACCGCAATGGTGATTGGCCCGCTGATGTTCTCGGTGGACACACGTCCCATCACCATTTCACCGAGCATGCGCAGGGTGAGCGTGGACATGTCCCAGGTCTTTTCCAGAGCCGCGCCGATGGCCGCCAGCGGTCCCAGCCGCCATTCGGTGCGCAGGCGTTCGTTCAGTCGTTCGTCGTCCCGCACACCGGCACCGATACGCCCGATGACACCATCGGCCGTCTTGTGCGCGGCCGGCCGCACCGGCACCTCCAGCACTTCCCCGTTGCGCCGCACGCTGAACGTCAACGTGGTGTCCGGGTGATCGCGTACCGTGAGCACGAAACGCTCCCAGTCATCGACGGCGACGCCATCGATGGCGAGAATTTCGTCACCTGAGCGCAGGCCAGCCGCCTCCGCTGCCGATCCGGCAGTGATCTCATCGAGCACCGGCGCGATACGCGGCCGGAACGGCTGCATGCCGATCACCCTGGTGAAAGTGGCGGCATCGACTTCACCCTGCAACTGATCCAGCGGCAGGAGATACCGGTACTCGACGCCGCCATCATTGACGGTAATCGTCACCGCTTCCTTGCGCAGGGTATAGGGCAGCAATGATTCCAGCACCGCACCCCAGGTCGGCGTGGCGCGCTCGCCCACCGCCAGCACCTCCTGCTCGCTACGCAGCCCAGCCTGGTAAGCCAGACTCGCTGGTTCCAATTCGCCGAGCAGCGGACGCACACCGGGCGTGCCGGTCACAAACATCACCCAATAGGCGACAACCGCGAACAGCAGATTGAACACAGGCCCGGCCGCGACGATGGCGGCACGCTTGTGCAGCGGCTGCCGGTTGAAGGCGCGTCCCAGTTCATCGGGTGCCACCTCGCCTTCGCGTTCGTCCAGCATCTTGACGTAGCCGCCCAGCGGGATGGCGGCAATCGCATACTCGGTCTGATCGCGTCCACTGCGCCGCATCCACAGCGGTTTGCCGAAACCGATGGAGAAACGCAGCACCTTCACGCCCATACGCCGCGCCACCCAGAAATGGCCGAATTCGTGTACCGCGATCAGCACACTGATCGCAACGATGAACATCAGCGGTGTGAGTAGGAAATCCAGCATCAGTGTGTCATTCCCCGCAGCACCACTTGCAGTTCCGCAGCAGCGCGTGCCGCGGCATCATCGGCCAGGATCTGTTCCAGGGTATCTGCATTGTGCGCTGGCGTCTCCGCCAGTACGGCCTCGATCACCTGCGGGATGGCGGTATAGGCAATTTGGCGTTGCAGAAACGATTCGACCGCCACCTCATTGGCAGCGTTAAGGATGGCAGAACTGGTACCGCCCGCCTCCATCGCTTCAGCCGCCAGGCGCAGGCAGGGAAAACGGTTCAGATCGGGCGCACTGAAGTCCAGCCGCGCCACCGTGAACAGGTCCAGACTATCGACGCCGGAGTCCATGCGTTCCGGCCAGGCCAAGGCATGGGCGATGGGTGTGCGCATGTCGGGATTCCCCAGTTGTGCCAGCACCGAACCGTCGACGTATTCAACCATGGAGTGAATCACGCTCTGCGGGTGCAGCACCACCTGTACCTGTGCCGGTGTCGTATTGAACAGCCAGCAGGCCTCGATCACTTCCAGGCCCTTGTTCATCATAGTGGCGGAATCTACGGATATCTTGCGTCCCATGCTCCAGTTGGGATGAGCAACCGCCTGTTCCGGCGTGACCACAGCCAGCTGCTCCAACGGTGTAGTGCGGAACGGCCCACCGGAGGCGGTGAGCAGGATGCGGCGCACGCCGACGCGCTCGAAGCCATCGGCAAACCCCGTCGGCATGCACTGGAAAATGGCATTGTGCTCACTGTCGATGGGCAGCAACACCGCGTTGTTCTGCCGCACCGCCTCCATGAACAGACGGCCCGACATCACCAGCGCCTCCTTGTTGGCCAGCAGCACACGCTTGCCGGTACGGGCCGCGGCCAAGGTCGGCGCCAGCCCGGCGGCACCGACGATGGCGGCCATCACATATTGCACCTCGGGCAATACGGCTACCTGCTCCAGGCCATCCACCCCAGCGAGCACGATGATGTCAGGTGCCGCCGCGCGCAGACGCTCTTCAAGGCGTTGAGCCGCCGTGGCATCAGCCATTACGGCGTAGAGTGGGTGATGCTCCATGCATTGATCGTACAGCTTGTCTACCTGGCTATTGGCGGTCAGCGCCACCACGCGATAGCGGTCACGGTGCCGCCGCAGCACGTCCAGGGTGCTGCGGCCGATGGAGCCGGTGGCGCCGAGAACGGTAACGCCGATCAGAGCAGCGTCTGCCATAGCAATCCCAGGACGAAGATCGGTGCCGCCGCGATCAGGCTGTCGATACGATCAAGCATGCCGCCATGGCCGGGCAGAATGTTGCCGCTGTCCTTGAGCCCGGCGAGACGCTTGAACATGCTTTCGGTGAGGTCACCCACCACCGAAATCGCTACAGCGAGCAGCGACACGATGATCAAGGTGGGCCAGTCCCGGGAGGGAAGCTGCAGCAACCACGCACCGGCCAGCGCAATCACCAGTGCGGCGGCCAGTGCACCGCCCACACCCGCCCAGGTCTTGCCCGGGCTCACGTGCGGCGCCAGCTTGCGGCGACCAAAGGCATGCCCGGCAAAGTAGGCACCGATATCTGCACCCCAGATCAGGCACAACAGCAGCAGCACGTAACCGTGGCCGATATTGGCATGCAAGCCGACCAGCGCAAGCCAGGCCGGCAGCAGGCTGAGCATGCCGGCAAAACTGATCAGACTTGGATAAGACAACCACAACGCGCTGCCCCGCGGATAGGCGAATACAAAACCGAGGGCGAGCATCCACCATACCGCCGCTGCTGCCGAAACAGGCACCATGATGCTGCGGAGTGTGCCCTCGTCAAACAGCATGATTAAGAACACGACAAACAACGCAACGTAAAAGTGGCGCAGTACCTTGTGCTCCAGGCGCGCCAGACCAGTCCACTCCCAGGCACCGATGCAGAAAATAATCCCCAGGACCATGGCGAACCAGCTGCTCGGCAGCAGTAACGTTGCAACGATCGCCAGCGGCGCCAGCAGCAGCGCAGTCAACACACGCGATTTAAGCATCAAGCATTTGCTCCACCTGTTCGCCGGTGCGGCCGAAGCGTCGCTGCCGGCCGGCAAAAGATTCCAGCGCCACCGCCAAGGCCTGCTCATCGAATGATGGCCACAGCAACGGCGTGAAATAAAGTTCGGTATAGGCCAGCTGCCAGAGCAGGAAGTTGCTGATGCGCTGCTCGCCGCCGGTGCGGATGAACAGATCAGGCTCCGGCAGGCCGGCAAGGGACAGGCATGATTCGAGCAACTGCGGTGTAATGGCGTCCGCAGCCAGTTCACCTCGCGCCACCCGCTCCGCTAGGTTGCGGGTCGCCTGGGTGATATCCCAGCGCCCACCGTAATTGGCGGCGATGATGAGTGTCAGTGCGGTGTTGGCGGCGGTGAGCTGTTCTGCAGCAGCAATCCGCTGTTGCAGCTCGGGGGCAAAGGCGCTGCGTTCACCGATGATGCGCAGGCGCACGCCGTGTTTGTGCAACTTTTTGACTTCATGATCAAGGGCAACCATGAACAGGTTCATCAGCAGCCCCACCTCTTCCGCCGGGCGGCGCCAGTTTTCACTGCTGAAGGCGAACAGGGTCAGGCACTCGATGCCTTCACTGAGACAGACCTTGACCATGGCGCGCACGCTGTCCATGCCGGCCTTGTGGCCGGCAAAACGCGGCAGGCCGCGCTTGCGTGCCCAGCGACCGTTGCCATCCATGATGATGGCCACATGGCGCGGAACTTTGCGGGTGTAGAGTTCGGAGTCGGACATGGAAGGCGAGTTACAAGTTTCAAGTTGCAAGTTTCAAGCAAGAAAACCTCATTAGTTGAATACCAGCCAGTGACATTATTCTCTTGCCACTTGCCACCTGCCACTTGTAACTTCAGATCTCCATCAGATCCTTTTCCTTGGCCTCCAGGACCTTGTCGATTTCGACAATGTATCGGTCGGTGAGTTTCTGGATTTCTTCCTGCCCACGGCGCTCATCGTCCTCACTGATCTCCTTCGACTTGAGCAGCTCCTTGAAATCGTTATTGGCATCGCGGCGGATGTTACGGACGGCGACCTTGGCGCCCTCGCCTTCGTGGCGTACCACTTTGGTCAGCTCGCGGCGGCGCTCCTCGGTGAGCGGCGGCATGGGGATGCGGATCACCGTACCGGCACTGTTGGGATTGAGGCCCAGATCGGAGGTGAGGATGGCCTTCTCCACCACCTGGATCATGTTGCGTTCCCACAGGGTGATGGTCAGGGTGCGGGAATCCTCCACCCCGACATTGCCCACCTGGCTCAACGGCACCATGGAACCGTAATAGTCCACGTTGATGTGCTCCAGCAGACTGGGATGGGCACGGCCGGTGCGCAGCTTGGTCAGTTCACCCTTGAGCGCATCGACGCTTTTTTTCATGCGTGCTTCGGCGTCTTTCTTGATGTCGTTAATCATGGATTTCCTCCACAGCCTAGGCTTCGACCAGGGTGCCCTCATCCTTGCCCAGCATGATGTTCATCAGGGCACCGGCCTTGTTCATGTTGAACACGCGCAACGGCATGGCGTGATCGCGGCACAGCACGATGGCGGTGGCGTCCATCACTTCCAGCTTGCGCTCCAGCACTTCGTCATAACTGAGGCGGGTGTAGCGGGTGGCGTTGGGGTTCTTCACCGGATCGGCGCTGTACACCCCGTCCACCTTGGTGGCCTTGAGCACCAGGTCGGCATTGATCTCGATACCGCGCAGGCTGGCGGCGGAATCGGTGGTGAAGAAGGGATTGCCGGTACCGGCGGCGAAGATCGCCACCCGCCCCTTTTCCAGGTGGCGGATGGCGCGACGGCGCACGTAATCCTCGCACACCGCGGGGATCGGCAGCGCCGACATCACCCGCACCTGCACGCCTTCCTTTTCCAGCGCACCCTGCATGTTCAGGGAGTTGATCACCGTGGCCAGCATGCCGATCTGATCGGCCGCCGCACGGTCCATGCCGGAAGACGCCAGGCTGACGCCACGGAAGATGTTGCCGCCGCCAATTACCAGCCCCACCTGCACCCCGGCCCGCACGACGGCGGCGATTTCCTGGGCGATGCGCTGGGCCACTTCGGGATCGATACCGAAGCCCTGCCTGCCCATCAGGGCCTCGCCGCTCAGCTTGAGCAGGACGCGGCGGTATACCGGTTTGGCGGCTTCTCCCATGGCTTACTTGCCCGTCGCAGCGGCCTGGGCAGCCACTTCTTCAGCGAAGTTGACGCTCTTCTTCTCGATGCCCTCGCCCACTTCGAAGCGGCTGAAGCCGATCACCTTGGCGCCGGCGTCCTTCACCAGCTTCTCCACGGTGATGTCCGGGTTCTTGACGAAGGGCTGGCCCAGCAGGGTGACTTCCTTGAGGAACTTCTTGATGCGGCCGTCCACCATCTTGGCGATGATGTCGGCGGGCTTGCCGCTGTCGGCGGACTGCGCGGTGAAGATTTCGCGTTCCTTTTCGATGATCTCGGCCGGCACCTGCTCCTCGGACACGCACTGCGGACGGCTGGCGGCAATGTGCATGGCGACGTCACGGGCCAGCTCGGCGCTGCCGCCCTGCAGCTCGACCACTACGCCGATGCGGGTGCCGTGCAGGTAGTTCACCAGCAGGTTATCGCTGTTGTAGGCGACCATGCGGCGCACGGCGGAGTTTTCGCCGATCTTGGCGATCAGCGCCTTGGTGGCGTCGGCGACGGTCATGCCGTCAGCCATCTTGGCGGCCAGCAGGGCATCGATGTCGTTGGCGCCGGAGTTCAGCGCGGTGTCACCCACGGCGGCGACGAAGTTGCGGAAGTCGTCACCCTTGGTGACGAAGTCGGTTTCGCAGTTCACTTCCACCATGACCAGACGCTTGCCGTCGGCAGCGGTCTTGACGATGATCAGGCCCTCGGCGGCGGTACGGCCGGCCTTCTTGTCGGCCTTGGCCATGCCGGCCTTGCGCATGTGTTCGATGGCGGCTTCGATGTCGCCGTTGGTTTCGGTCAGGGCCTTCTTGCACTCCATCATGCCGGCGCCGGTGCGCTCGCGGAGGTCCTTGACCAGGGCAGCAGTAATTTCAGCCATCTCGATAATCCTCTCTTGAAAATCAGAATCTGTGGGCGGCCACGGCCGCCAATTCGGCAATACATTCAAAAAAGGGGGCAAGGCCCCCTTTTTTGTCTTGCTTGAGCGCCGGGCGCTTAGCGGGCCTCTTCAACCTCGACGAACTCATCCACCGCACCGGTGGCCGAGGCGCTACGGCCAGTCATGATGCTGTCCGCCGCACTCTGCACGTACAGGGTGATGGCGCGGATGGCGTCGTCATTGCCGGGGATGACGTAATCAACGCCGTCCGGGCTGTTGTTGGTATCGACCACACCGATCACCGGAATACCCAGAGTCTTGGCCTCGGCGATGGCATTCTTCTCATGGCCAACGTCGACGATGAACAGGGCGTCGGGCAGGCTGGCCATATCCTTGATGCCGCCGATGGAGCGCTGCAGCTTGTCCATCTCGCGGCGCATCAGCAGGGCTTCCTTCTTGGAAACACGATTCATGCTGCCGTCCTGCTCCATTGCCTCCAGGTCCTTCAAGCGCTTGATGGACTGCTTGACGGTCTTGAAGTTGGTCAGCATGCCACCCAGCCAACGGTGATTGACGTAGGGCATGCCGCAGCGCTGGGCTTCAGCCGCGATGATGTCACGGGCCTGGCGCTTGGTACCGACGAACAGGATGTTGCCGCGCTTGGACGCCATGGAACCGAGGAAATTCATCGCGTCGTTGAACAACGGGACGGTCTTTTCCAGGTTGACGATATGGACTTTATTGCGGGCACCGAAGATGAAGGGGGCCATCTTCGGGTTCCAGTAACGGGTCTGGTGGCCGAAATGAATACCGGCTTCCAGCATCTGACGCATGGTCACATTTGCCATTTTCAAACATTCCTCTAGGGTTGGGCCTCCACGTACCCCGCTGGCCGACCTCCGGGTGATATACCCTGGGGGCACCCCGGCCAGTGTGACGGTGCGTGTGCGGATTTAAAAAACTCAATAAAGCGGGTTTGCCTATTGAAGCCGCGCTTTATACCATAATCACCGTTCCGCAACAACGGCATACCCGCCCCGATGCGGCCGTTCCGCCGCCGACTACCCCCAGGAAAACTGCATGAGCGTCACCATCAAAACCCCGGAAGAACAGGAAAAAATGCGCGTGGCCGGCCGCCTGGCCGCCGAGGTGCTGGAGATGATCGCGCCGCACGTGCAGCCCGGGGTCACCACTGACCAGCTGGACCGGCTGTGCCACGACCATATCGTCAATGTCCAGCAGGCCATCCCAGCCCCGCTCAACTACCACGGCTTTCCCAAGTCCATCTGCACCTCCATCAACCACCAGGTCTGCCATGGCATCCCCAACGACCGCGAGCTGAAGGACGGCGACATCGTCAACCTGGACATCACGGTGATCAAGGACGGCTACCACGGCGACACCAGCATGATGTTCCTGGTGGGCAAACCCGCCATCAAGGCGGAGCGCCTGTGCCGCATCGCCCACGAATGCCTGCTGGTGGGCATCCGCATGGTGCGGCCGGGGGTGCGCCTGGGCGACATCGGCCACGCCATCCAGCACCACGCCGAGGCCAGCGGCTATTCCATCGTGCGCGAATACTGCGGCCACGGCATCGGCGAGGACTTCCACGAGGAGCCCCAGGTATTGCACTACGGCACCCCCGGCACCGGCCTGGAGCTGACCCCTGGCATGACCTTCACCATCGAGCCCATGGTCAATGCGGGCAAGCGTCAGATCAAACTGCTGCCCGACGGCTGGACCGTGGTGACCAAGGACCGCAGCCTCTCCGCGCAATGGGAGCACACCATACTGGTCACCGACAGCGGCTACGAGGTGCTGACCCGCCGCCAAGGCGAAGTGATCTGAACTTTATCCGCCAATGGACGCAAATACACGCAAATCAGCCAGAGACCGCCGCGATACCTGGCCTATTTGCGTGTATTTGCGTCCATTGGCGGACTCCAGGCTGTTGTAGCCATGGAAAAAGACATCCTGTTCGATGGCGCGGCCTTCGACGCCGCCCTCGGCGAATCTGTCGCCCCCCTGTCCTTGTTCCGCAGTGCCCTGCGCCAGGCCCATACGGTGCTGGCGCAGCGCTTCGAGCGCGGCGCCCCCATCGTGCAGCTGGTGCGCGGTCGCGCCTGGGTCGTGGACCAGCTGCTGGCCCGTGCCTGGCGCCGGATCATGGCCGGTGCCGAAGGCCAGGCCGCCCTGGTGGCCGTGGGCGGCTACGGCCGTGGCGAACTGCATCCTCACTCCGACGTGGATCTGATGGTGCTGCTGCCGGTGGGCGAGCTGCCGGCCCTGCACCAGGCCCTGGAGGGCTTTCTGCTGTTCCTGTGGGACATGGGGCTGGAGGTGGGCCACAGCGTACGCTCGGTGGAGGACTGTGAGCGCGAGGGCCAGGCCGACATCACCGTCGCCACCAATCTGATGGAATCGCGCCTCTTGGGCGGCGATGCCAGCCTGTACTACGCCATGCGTCAGGTGGTCGGCCCCGACCGCATCTGGCCGGTGCGCGACTTCTTCGCCGCCAAGTGGCAGGAGCAGATCGCCCGCCACCACAAATTCCACGACACCGCCTACAACCTGGAACCCAACATCAAGGAAGGGCCGGGCGGCCTGCGCGACATCCAGATGATCGGCTGGGTGGCCAAGCGCCACTTCGGGGGCCAGACCCTGGACGACCTGGTCGGCCACGGCTTCCTGACCCCCGGGGAATACCGCACCCTCATCGACGGCCAGAACTTCCTCTGGCGCATCCGCTTCGGCCTGCACCTGTTCGCCCGCCGCCGTGAAGACCGCCTGTTGTTCGACCACCAGCGCGCCCTCGCCCGCCAGTTTGGTTACCAGGACGAAAATGCCACCCTCGCCGTAGAACAGTTCATGAAGCGCTATTACCGCACGGTGATGGAACTGGGCCAGCTCAACGAAATGCTGCTGCAACTGTTTCAGGAAAAGATTCTGCTGGCCGACGAACCGGCGCAAATCGTCGCCATAAACCGCCGCTTCCAGGCGCGTAACGGCTTTCTCGAAGTCAGCAGCGACCTGGTATTCCGTCGCCAGCCCTTTGCCCTGCTGGAGTTGTTCTTGCTGCTGGCGCAGCACGAAAATCTCAAGGGCATCCGCGCCGAAACCATCCGCCTGATCCGCAGCCACCTGCACCTCATCGATGAAGACTTCCGCGCCGACCTGCGCTGCCGCAGTCTGTTTATGGAGTTGCTGCGCCAGCCACGCGGTGTGCACACCGCCCTGCGCCATATGAACCGCTTCGGCCTGCTCGGCGCCTACCTGCCCGCCTTCGGCCGCATCGTAGGCCAGATGCAGCACGACCTGTTCCATGTCTACACCGTGGATGAACACACCCTGTTCGTGCTGCGCAATGTGCGCCGCTATGCCTACCCACAATACCGCGCCGAGTTCCCCCTGTGCAGCGAGTTGATGGACCAGCTCCCCAAGCGTGAGGTGTTATATGTTGCCGCTCTGTTCCACGACATTGCCAAAGGCCGCGGCGGCGACCATTCCCTGCTGGGGGCCGAAGAGGTAATCGAGTTCTGTCGCAATCACGCACTGTCCGACTATGACACCCGCCTCGCCGCCTGGCTGGTGCGCAATCACCTGCTGATATCGGCTACCGCGCAACGCCAGGACATCAATGACCCGGACGTGGTGAACGCCTTCGCCGCCGCCGTGGGCGACCGCGTCCATCTCGACTATCTCTACCTGCTGACCATCGCAGACATCCGCGCCACCAGCCCCACGCTGTGGAACTCATGGAAGGGCACGCTGCTCAACACGTTGTACAACAGCACGCGCAATGCCCTGCGCCGCGGCCTCACCAATCCCATCGATGCCGATGAACTGATCACCGAAACCAAGGTAGAGGCGCGCAAGCAGGTGCGTGATCGTGCCGTTTCCGCGGCGGCCATCGACGCCTTCTGGTCACGTCTCGACGACGACTATTTCCTGCGTTACACCATCGATGCCATTGCCTGGCATACCGAGGCTATAGCCTCTGCGCGTGCCATCGACGTGCCACTGATCCTGATACGCCAGCAGACCCCGCGCGGCGGCACCGAGGTATTCATCTACATGCCGCGGCGCGACAACCTATTCGCCCTCACCACCAGCACCCTGGATCAGATGGGCCTCACCATCACCGACGCGCGCATCATGACCGCGCGCGACGGCCATACCCTGGATACCTATATCGTGCTGGAAGAGGATGGTACCCCGGTAAGCGATGCCTGGCGCATTCAGGAACTGGAAGCGATGCTGCATGAAGTGCTGGCCCACCCCGACGCGCCGCCACAGAAGGTGGAACGGCGCCTGCCGCGTCAGCTCAAACACTTCACCATCCCGACCCAGGTCACCTTCCAACCCGACCCGTATAACGATCGCACAGTGATGGAGGTGGTCAGCTCCGATCGCCCCGGCCTGCTGTCACACATCGGCAAGGCGCTGATGGAATGCGAGGTACGCCTGCAAAACGCCAAGATCGCCACCCTGGGCGCACATGTAGAGGATATCTTCTTCGTCACCGACGCCGCCAACCACCCGCTGCATGATGCAGCGCAAATGGCGCAACTGCGCCAGCGCATCGTCGAACTGCTGTCGGCGTGAAGTGTGGGATGCGGTGAAATGGAATGGGTGAAGGCAAACAATCTGGCCTGTCCGCTGGATGGGCTACCGCTGGAGGGCATTGAGCGCCAGTTGCGCTGTGCCAACGGCCACAGCTTCGATCTGGCGCGCCAGGGCTACGTCAACCTGCTGCCGGTACAGAACAAGAAATCCCGCGAACCGGGTGACAGTACGGCGATGATAGAGGCCCGCCGCCGCTTTCTGGATGCCGGCTTCTATTTGCCCATCGCCCAACAGGTCAATGCACTGGCACTGCAATATCTGCCAGACGGTGACGTCTGTGTGGTCGACGCCGGCTGCGGCGAGGGTTACTACCTCAACCAGTTGAGCCGGGCGCTGGCGGAAAGCGGCCGCACAGCCAATCTCATCGGCCTCGACATCGCCAAGCCGGCGATCATCGCGGCCACCCGGCGCAACAAGCAGATCACCTGGCTGGTGGCCTCCAACAGCAATCCCGCCATTTTTCCGGGCACGGTGGATTTTATCCTGTGCATGTTCGGCTTCCCCGTCTATCCCGCCTTCGCCGCCATGCTCAAACCGGGCGGCAGGCTGTTGTTGGTGGATGCTGCCCCCGATCATCTGCTCGAACTGCGCGAAATCATCTACCCGGAGGTGCGCAAATCGCCGCCGCCCGTCCTCGACAGGGCGCTCCAGGCCGGCTTTGAACTCATCGACAGTCAGGCGCTGCGCTATCAAACACCGGGGCTCGAGCGTGCACAGATCGCCGACCTGCTGGTCATGACACCCCACCTCTATCGCGCCACCCATGCCGGCAAGGAAGCGGCGGCACAACTGGCAAGTATCCGCCTGACAGTGGATGTGGTGTGCCGGATACTGGAAAAGAGATAGTAGAAACTCGCGCAGGGGGCGATAAGTACTCATCACAGACGCGGAGTTTACCCTCGCCTTGCCCAAGAATCAGGCCGACTATCGGCCAATATCACTCCAGGAGGCTTGTCCGCAGACATAGAATCTCCTACGCCCGCTGCATCGCGTACAACCAACCCGGCACATCGGCGCCGAGATTCTGCCGCAACACCGCCGCCTCTTCCGCCAGCAGCAGAAAACCATGACGGGCTGCCAGTGCCCGCACATAGACAGCGCTGTGGGCATAGCGCCCGGCCTCGCGCAGTACAAAATCTTCCGCCTCGCCCTGTTCCACCGAAAACAGCAGCTGACCACCCGGGCGCAGTGCCTGCTGCGCAGCGATGATCACCGGCGCCAAATCACCGAGATAGACAAACACATCCGCCGCCAGCAGCAAGTCCCAGCGCTGCGGCTGCGTATTCAGCATCTGTACCACATCGCCCATCACCAACTCGTCGTACACGGCGCGCTGCCTTGCCTTGTCCACCATGCGCGGTGACAGATCGACGCCTGCAAGATGGGCCGCCCTGTCACGGAATGCCATGCCCACAAGGCCGGTACCACACCCCAGATCCAACACCTGCAAACCGCTGCCGCCGCCGCAGCGATCGAACATGGCGCGTAACATGGCCGGCGTGCGATAGCCCAGTACACCGGTGAGATGCTCATCAAAACCATCGGCATACTGATCGAACAGCGCCGCCACATACTCTTCGGGCGCCACGCTGGGCACCTGCTCGCCGCGCAACGCGGCGAGCACATAGGCAACCTCGGTGTAGTCAGGTTTCAGGCGCAGGGCCTCGCGGTAGTGACGCAGCGCCCCGTTCCGATCGCCGCCCGCCTCCAGCAGTCCGCCGTAGTTGCGATGCGCTTCGGCCAGCTCCGGATCGGTCTGCAGGGCTGCCGCATAACAGGCGGCGGCACCGGCGAAATCCTCGCCGGCCTGCAGCAATCCGCCCAGATTGTTGAGCGCCTGCGCGTGCCGTGGAGCCAGGCGCAGGGCCTGGCGATAGGCGGCTATCGCGGCATCGCGCTGTCCTTGTTGCTGCAGGGACAGAGCCAGATTCACCCACGGCGTGGCATCCTCCGGCGCCAACTCAACCGCGCGCCGATAACAGGACAGCGCCTCCTCCGGCATGCAGGCCTCCTCGCAGGCCTGACCGAGATTGTTGTGATAGTCCGCCTCGTCCGACTGCAAGGCCACCGCCTGGCGATAGGCCGCCAGCGCATCAGCGAGATCGCCGGTGTCGCGCAGGATGTTGCCCAGATTGAAGTGGTACACCGCCGAGCGCGGTTGTGCCGTGCAGGCGGCGCGCACCCGCTCCGCCGCCGCGGCCAGCTCACCGCGTGCATACTGCACCAGCCCCAGAAGGTGCATGGCGTCGGCGTGCCCGGCCTCGTGCGCCAGGATCTGGCGGTATATCCGTGCGGCCGCCTCCAGCTCGCCGGACTGATGGTGTCGCAAGGCGTGTTGCAGCAACTGCGCGATATCGTCAGGCGTACGCGGCATACCTACCCGCTCGATTGGGGGGGGGGCTCATGGGCGGTGCCGCCGCTCAAACAGCCCGGGATTGGCCTGGATGAAGGCTTGAATCCAGCGTTCAAGAAACGACTTATTGCCGGAGGCCTTGAGATAACCATAACCGAGCACGGCAATGACCAGCGCACCCAGCGTGTTCACAATCATGTCCCACATGGTATCGGTCAAGCCGGAAGGGTCACCCAGCATGGGCTTCTGCATGTCCATGGCGAACAGGCTGTCCATGGCAAACTCGAATACCTCCCACAGGGTGCCCACGCCCACCGCAAACGTAAACGCGAAGAAAGCCACGAATCCCGGCGTCATGTGCAGGTTGATGTCTTCCGTTTCATTCAGCACGTGCACCAGCAGAAAGCCGAGTATGCCCATCAGTAGCCCGGAACTGGTATGCAGGACCAGGTCCCACCACCAGAAACGCGTGTAGTAGCCGTGCACCTCGCCGAGAAACAGCGAGGCAAACACAAAGATGATGGCCAGGATCTCGAATTCCGGCGGAATGAAGACCCGAAAGCGTTGCGCCATCAACAAGGGGAAGAATGTGATCGCCAGTATGCCGGCAACGATGCCGACGGTAAGCCACTGCTGATGCCATGCCGCAACCGTAGCTTCGGCCAGCAGAATCAGCTTGAGCGCGATACTGAAGCGGCGGTGGAACCCATGAACGCTCATGCTGTTGTGACCTGTCCGATATGCACCGGCAATGCAGTATCCAGCATGATCGCCTGTGCTGTCACCCGGGCGCGGTAGGCCACCGCTTCCACCCCGGCGGCCATGACCTCGCGCAAGGTACGGCCATAGAGCGGGTCGATCTCGTCGGCCGGACGTACCGCCTGCGCATCGTTGCGCTGCACGCAAAAGAAGATCACGCCGCGCCCGCCCTGCGCCACCACCTGCATCAGTTCGCGCAAATGCTTGCTGCCTCGGGCACTGACGGCATCGGGGAAGAAGGCGGTACCGTCGCTATCGACCGCCGTGACGTTCTTGATCTCCACGTAGCAGGCCGGGCGGCCACCGCCCTCCAGCAGCAGATCGATACGGCTGTTCTCGCTGCCGTAACGTACTTCCTGCCGTACTGAGGCGTAGCCCTGCAACTCCGCCACCACGCCGGCATCGATGGCCTCGCTCACCAGCCGGTTCACCACGCCGGTGTTGATGCCGACCATCGCACCGGCATGACTCTCCACCAACTCCCAGGCATACGGATACTTGCGCGTGGGATTATCTACCCAGCGCAGCCAGACCCGGCTGCCCGGCTCAGCGCAACCAAGCATACTGCCGGTATTGGGAGTGTGGGCAGTAATGATACTGCCATCGGCCAGTCGCACATCGGCCAGAAAGCGCTTGTAGCGTTGCAGCAAGGTGCCGGCAATCAGGGGAGATTCAAATCGCACGATTGGAAAACCTAAAGCAATTAAACGCAAAGATGCAAAGGAAGCTCATCCTGTATATCTCACAGTCAGTTCTGCTCCACGATTAATCCCGAATATTTGAGCGCGCCGTTGCCAGCAACATACAAACACCTTTGCGTTCTTTACGTCTTTGCGTTGAAGGCTTTTCCCTAATGTATCCGCCGCCGCGCCTCGGTGACGTTGGGCAACTGCCCGATGCGCCCCAGCACGCGCGACAGTTCGTCGATATTGGCGATCTCCAGGGTGAGCTGCATGCGCACGCTGTAGTCCTGCTTGTTGGTCTGGGTATTGACCGACAGCACGTTGATCTTGTCGTTGGACAGGATCGAGGTGATGTCACGCAGCAGGCCCTGACGATCAAACGCGAGGACTTCGATGTCCACCGGGTAGGTCTGGCGCTGCTTGCTGCTCCAGTCCACCTCGATGAGACGCACGCGCTTGTCCGGTGCCATGTTGAGGATGTTGCGGCAGTCGCGCCGATGAATGGTGACGCCACGACCCTGGGTGATGTAGCCCACCACCGCGTCGCCTGGCGCCGGTTTGCAGCAGCGCGCCATGGTGGTGAGCAGATTGCCGACGCCGTGAATGTGGATGCCGCCCTCACCGCCTTTGCCCGATGCCGGCGCACTGATATGCAGGGACTCATCCTCGGCCGGCGGCGGCACCACCTGCTTTTGCAGGGCACGCACAATCTGGCTGGTATTGATGTCGCCGCGGCCGATGGCGAGCAGAAAGGGATCGAGCTGATCGAAACCGAATTGCACCGCCAGCTGCTCCAGCGGCAGGTCGGACACGCTGAAGCGGCGCAATTCCTTTTCCAGCACCGCGCGCCCCTCGGCCAGGTTGCGCTCCATCGCCTGCTGGGTGAACCAGTGGCGCACCTTGGCACGGGCACGCGAGGTCTTGAGATAGCCGAGGTGGGGATTGAGCCAGTCGCGGCTCGGCTCGCCGTGGCGTGCCGTCAGAATCTCCACCTGCTCGCCGCTCTTCAGCTCGTAGGTGATGGGCACCATGCGCCCGTCGACGCGGGCACCGCGCGCGCGGTTGCCCACCTCGGTATGGATGTAATAGGCGAAATCCAGCGGCGTGGCGCCCTGCGGCATGTCCACCACTTCGCCGTGCGGTGTCAGCACATAGACGCGATCCTGAAACACCTCAGACTTGAAACGGTCGATGAAATCACCGGCGCTGTTCTCCTCGTCCTTCCACTCCAGCAACTGGCGCAGCCAGGCCACCTTTTGTTCGAAGTCGCGGTTGCTCTTGCCGCCTTCCTTGTAGCGCCAGTGCGCGGCAACGCCGAGTTCCGATTCCTTGTCCATATCGAAGGTGCGGATCTGCACCTCAATGGTCTTGCCTTCGGGCCCCATCACCGCGGTGTGAATGGAACGATAGCGGTTTTCCTTGGGCGTCGCGATGTAGTCGTCAAACTCCTTGGCAATATGCGGCCACAGGGTATGCACCACGCCGAGGGCGTGATAGCAGTCCGGGATGGTGTCGACCAGGATGCGTACGGCGCGGACGTCGTACAGTTCGTGAAAACTCAGTCCCTTGCGCTGCATCTTCTTCCAGATGCTGTAGATATGCTTGGGGCGTCCCTTGATGTCAGCCCTGACGCCGGCCCGCTCCAGCTCCTCGCGCAGGGTCGCCAACACCTGGTCGATATAGCGCTGGCGATCGATGCGGCGCTCGTCGAGGGACTTGGCGATCTCCTTGTAGGCCTGCGGCTCCAGGTAGCGAAAGGCCAGGTCCTCCAACTCCCACTTCACATGCCAGATGCCGAGGCGGTTGGCCAGCGGCGCATAGATATCCAGTGTCTCGCGGGCGATGCGCTGCTGCTTGTAGGCTGGCAGGTGCTGCAGGGTACGCATGTTGTGCACGCGGTCGGCCAGCTTGATCAACACCACGCGCACATCCTCCGCCATGGCCAGCAGCAGTTTGCGCAGGCTCTCGGCCTTGATCTGCTCCTTCTTGTTGCCCTGCTCCACCGCCTGGTATTCACCGATCACCTTCATCTTGGTGAGACCGTCGACCAGATGGGCCACCGCTGGGCTGCAGGCCTGGGCGATGTCTTCCAGGGTGATGGAGGTATCCTCCACCACGTCGTGCAGGATGGCGGCGGCCAGGGTCTCGTGATCCATGCGCAGACCGGCGAGGATGTCGGCCACGGCGATGGCATGGGCCAGATAGGGTTCGCCAGAGGCGCGGGTCTGCTCGCGATGGGCGCGTTCAGCCAACTCGACGGCGTTGCCTATCAGCGCAATCTCCTCGGGCTTGCGATCCGCGGCCAGCCCCTGCAGCCAGGCGTCACGGGCTCCCTCCTCGTGCAGGGAACCGTTGCCGAATTTGGATTCCACGTAAACCATGCTGTCGCTGTCGAATAAGTTGCGGACTCTAAGTATTGCTGCCCCGGGCGCATTGCGCGAGCCCGCCATGCCGCGCCAGGCATTGCTGCAAGGTCTCCGCCGACTGGCGGATCAGGCCGCGCAGCCACTGGTGGGCGCCATCCTGCTCGTTGCGGCGGTGCCAGCTCATGTGCACCTCCAGCGCCGGTACCGGAAACGGCGGCGGCGCCCAGGCCAGGCCGCGCATCAGGCTGCGGTCCAGCATGGAGGGCGCAATGGCCAGCAGCGCCGTGCCACGCATGAAGCTGGGGATGCTGGCCACGTTGTCCACCACCACCGCCACCGTACGGTGGATGCCGCGGGCGCGGAAACGGTTTTCGAAGTCGGCCCGCTCGGAATCGTCGAAGCGCAAGCCGATGTGGCGCGCCGC
>Ga0172382_10002624_pt1 | contig 29726 bp, 23 predicted proteins | sample Leawel138RmetaG_FD_122245 | JGI IMG/M metagenome (GOLD analysis project Ga0172382, IMG submission 122245) | Leachate microbial communities from a municipal landfill in Southern Ontario, Canada - Leachate well 138R metaG | ecosystem: Engineered > Solid waste > Landfill > Unclassified | place...
CATCTTGCAGTACGGCTGACTTAAACTGATCTCTTAAAATATTCATCGATATATCATAATCAAATCCAAAAGTAGTTATTGAAGGCATTCCGCCAAATACAATATATTCCTTTAATGTCGCTTTAGGTTTTAATTCTCTAAACTCTTTAAATGAAAAAGGATGAATTAGAATTTCAACATATCTTCCAGCTAAATAAGTTGATAAATCTGAAGATAGCAAGTCTGCATTAGATCCAGTTACATATATATCAAAATTATTTAATGCATGAAATCCATTAACTGCTTTTTCCCAATCCTCTACTCTACCAACTTCATCAAGGAACAAATATAGTTTACCTGATTTTCCTTCGCCCCATTTCAACACTCTATTTGATAAATCTTTATAATCTTGGATATTGAAATTTTCTGGAAGTTCGAAATTGAGTTTTAAAACTTGTTCTTTTCCAACGGTATTGTTGTATAATTCATCAATAAACAAATCTAATAGGACTGATTTTCAAACTCGTCTTAAGCCAGTCAATATTTTAATGATTGGCTTATCTTTATATTTTAATAATTCATTTATATAATAATCTCTTCTTACCATATTATCACCTCCGTTTAGATTATACTCGAAATTAAAAGCTATTTCAAGTATATATTCGGTTATAATAGAAATTATCACTTTGTAACTTATTGTTTCCGTTCGATTGTACCGTGATTTGTGTTTCATTTACTACAAATCTATTAAAAATAAAAAAAGCTTCCTTAATTAGAGAAATATTAGTAGTATACTTTTCCCTCATTTTCGGAAGCTATTTCATGTTCAAAGAAGTTGAAACAAAGAAAAAGGGGATGTATTAAAAACAGTAGGGGTTTTAGATTGTTTGTGAAGTGTTTTATAAACAATTAAAAGACAAGATAAACACTAGAAGGGTATAGTTTTGATCTTATTAAAACTATTGATAATATGGATTATAAAAAAAATGAGTCTCTTTTTTTGAGACTCATTTATAATATTTATTTTTAGTCTGGCATAATACTTGTTACTTTTCCGCTAACGTATTGAAGAATTCTTAAGGCTTCCCAAGCTTCTAATACACCATTTCCGTTTAAATCAGCTCGCAAGAATTGATCTGCATCTAAATTGATTAAATCATTTATTGCTTGTAAAACCATTAAAGCATCTAATACAGTTATTGAACCATCTCCATTAACATCACCAAAATCCATTGGATTTACAGCTAATTTTACGATGACTTGTAGAGGCTGTCCAGGTGTGCCTTTATATGTATAAGAAATGCCATCAAATGCTTCTATATAGTATTCTAAACCGTCTAAAGATAAATGGTCACTATATACTATAGCTGAGTAACGATCATTATGATTTGTCATTGTTAATTTTGTCCAGGGTTCAGTACCTACTGTACGGTAGTAAAGATTTGCTTCTTGAACCATCAAATTATCAGTTATTAATGCACTAATTATTAAATTTCGATTTGTAAAAGCTTGAAAAACTGGCGTGTGATAGATGTTTGGTGCCATGGTATCCATGGATTGAACAACAATCTTTCCTGATGGAATGGATTCTGTTAAATCGGTTTTTACAACTGTGAAGTTATAGTAATATATAACACCGGGTTCAATGTCTTCATCAAAAAATGTTTTAACATCTACAGGTATCACTGTTTGGTTTAAACGTTGATAAAAACCATCTTCAGAAGTAGAACGATAAAGATTATATCCGGCAAGTGTATCAAAATCATCTTGATCCCAAGAAATAGATATACCTGTTTCTGTGGCTATTGCTTGCATAATCATAGCTTGTGCACTAGTTGTATCGATTCTAAAAGTAAATCTACCTAGGTCAGGTTGTAATGTGAACCATGGGTCGTTTTCTACATGACCATTGGTGATAGAAAAGAACTGATTACCATTATTCATTAAAGTAGAAACATGATAATAACCCACCCATTTTCTTGGTGTTTCATATTGTCCAGGAACATGATATTCAGCAAATGGTAAAGCTGATCCGTAACTTAATCTTAAAGGAACGGTTGTATCCATATCGCGATTAAAGTGAACGACAAACTTAACCAACTCATTGCCAACTGTAGTTATTTTTTGATCATTTATATCAAATAGTTCGACATCAACAACAAAAGGAAAAGCTGTTTCAGGCGCTGTCTCTAGAATCTTGCCTTCATTGATATCCATAAAATGTTGAAAATCATCAAAATCTACAATTTGTCTGTTAATAATAAATGGATCGGTTGTACCCCAGTAGTTTCCACCTAGCCCAATAGAATCAAATGAAAGGTATTGAGCAGGCAAAGGGGCTGGGGCAATAAATCTTAGCCATTGGCTAACATCTACATTATTATAATTATTTAAGAATGCATTATGGTAAAACCTAGTAAAATATCCATCCATTAAAAATTGATTAAATGCTTCGCTGACTTCCTCAACAGTATAATCATGATGTGGGAGTTCGATTACAATTATTTCCGCTCCCATAGCGGAATTTCCATTCTGATGTATAGGAATATAACCGTATTTAACAGAACTAGGATACCAAGCTACTAAATCATTCATTGGACTGCCATTTCGCCAAATTAGTTCCTCTGATTTTGTTCTAAATAAACTAGAATAAAACGCATCACTTGGGAAGTTGCTTAGAATAAATTGTTTCTCTTCTTGAGAATCAATGCTTAATAAATCTCCACCCAAACTTTTTGCGAAACGTTCGATAGAATTGAAATAATGAAACGCTGATTCTCTAATTTCTAGTCTGAAATAACTATGGCCTGATGTATGATCATAGAAACCCTCATCATATACCCATGATGGACTAAGGTTTTGAAAAGATACTTGTGAAATAGCATTTCCTTGATAAGAGATATTATTATTCACTAGAAAAACATTGTTTTCGTAAAAACTGTTATTATCTTTAGAAAAATCAATGGCTGAATGAGAAAAAATAGAATCGATGACATTACCAGCTAACTCAGCTGTTAAAACTGAAAATATAGAAGAATGAATGAGTTCAGCTTCTATTTTTAGGGCCGATGGTCGATCTTCAACGACTCCATTATTAATTCTCCTGTTACGCACACCACTGATTTGATTAGAGCGAAATAGAACATTTCTAGCCTCTGATATTGTTAACAAAGGATTTGTAACAATGGTATAGTTTAGCGAGACGTATCCTGAATCTTGTTCATAGATATTTACAACATATTCACTCTTCAAGTCGCTAGGGAAAAGTTCGACGGGTTCATCCACAGTGCCTTGCGTTATAAAGCTGCCTTGTACTCTAATATATGTGAACGCTAAATCGTCATAAGGTCCTTCTGGATCATTTGACCAAAACTGTATTTTTGTGCCTGCTTCTACAATGACTGTTGCGCCTGATCTAATGAGCATGGCATTTGGTATGATATAGTAATTATCTTTAGTTAAAATCATATCCTGATCAATAATATTAGGTAAGATGACACCGTTTCTTACGCGAAGCGTTAGGGTGGTTGAGAAGGTATAGATTTCTTCATCAAGTTGATCCAAACCATTTATCATTACGGCGTTGATGTTTAAGGTGATTAGACTATCATTTGGTGTATTCTCAGATATCTTAATGCGGAATGGATGATTAGCACCAGTAACTATTGAACCATTTCTAATTAACAAGTCTTTAGTTGCATAAGTTCCAATTGCTCCATAATCGATATCATTTGTTAGAAAAGTAAGATAAGGGTTTTCAATACCTGCAGGCAATAATGCATCAACTGTTACAATGATATCTTCAGCTGCACCCCAATGATTTTTTAAGATTAAAGCGATATCTATTGTTTCACCTGCATCAATGATGCCGTCTTCATTATTGAAAGGGTCTATAGAGGTGTTATCAAATATAAAATAATTAGATACATTGACATTTGGTTTAGGTAAAGCTGTAAGTGCGCTATAGGCATTAACAATTTTTGGGTGATTATGGTCGCCATGGACCGCTGGATCTAAGCAAAGAGCGTGTATGTTTGATGAGGCAGCCAACTGCCCCATGATAAAGCGGTTTGAATAGACTTCTCTATCACTGTAAACTGTTCTTAGTAATGCTGCAATACCTGATACAACTGGCGCAGCCATAGAAGTACCGCTCCAAGCAGCATAGTCATTGTTTGGAAGTGTACTTAAAATAGCTTCTCCAGGTGCATATAATTCATATTCAATATGATTATATGCATGTCTATCCCAGTTTGAGAAAATAGACTCTCTTCCTTGAATATCAACACTCATTACGCCTAATACATATGAGTATGCAGCTGGATAACTAGGCTTAGCATCATCACCTTCATTTGGTTTTCCATCATTACCTGCAGAAGCAATTAATATACATCTTGAGTATGCAACCATTAAAGCATCTTGAACAGCGATGCTAATGCTGCTACCACCAAAACTCATATTGATGATATCTGCACCATTTTCATAAGCATAAAGAATTGCTTCAGCTATATCTGCTTGATTAAAATGACCAGAAGATTGCCCTGCTTTAATCGCCATTATTTGAACATTGTAAGCAACACCTACAATACCTTCTTTATTATTCGTTGCGGCAATTATACCTGCAACATGTGTGCCGTGGCCATGATCATCCATCGGATTTCCGCTATGGGAATTTACAGGTCCTACGACACTGACACCATGAATATCATCGATAAAACCATTGCCATCATCATCTCGACCATTACCTGCTACTTCATTAGGATTAATCCACATATTCTGCACTAAATCAATATGTGTATAATCTACGCCAGTATCAATAACCGCAACGACAATTGACGGCGAACCACCAGATGGATAACCATTGTCTTCCATCCATTGCCAAGCTTCAGGAATACCGTAACGTTGAAGATACCACTGTTCACTCACTCTTGGGTTTAGTGGGATGTTGGTAATTGATTCAGCTTGGTAGATATAATTATAATCTGCCATGATGACATCATTAAGTGTTCGGGTCACGGCCATAACATGATGTATGTCTTTATCTTCCTGAATGTATGCGCGGTACCAATCACCACCTTCTGAAGTGCTAAATAGTTCTATCTTTTCATAACCAATTGATTTAAGGTTTCTTGTGATTCTTCCATCGAAATCTTTAGAAAATTTAAGTAATAAATGATTGCTTTCATATTGAACGCTATCAGAGTTGAAGCGTTCAGGAAAAGCTAAATCAAAAGGCATTAACAAGTTTCCGTCAATATCAACAACTTGGTTTGTAGACTCAAGAGACTGGGGGTTTGTTATATGATCTTGACTATCTTCGTTAAGATTATGTAAGTTGATTGATTGTTGAAAAATAAATATAAAAGATATAAATAAACTAACTAATAATACTTTAAAAAATCTCATTATACTTCCTCCTAAGGATTTATTCAGGAATAATCACTTGAGTTTGATCATAAAAAGGTACAAACTCAATGAAAGTCTCTGTGTGAATTTGATGATACTCGATTTTAATAGAAATCAGTTTTTCATTTGCTATATCTAAAACAATAGTAATAAAAAGATTGGTAAGACTGTCTGTATGATTATTGAAAAAAGTAGCTGCGCTTGATTCTTTAATTTGTATGTTATAAGTTTTTATGCCTAAATAGTCTTCAGAAAGCAAGTTTTCAATATCTTCAGACTTCAATTCTTGAAATCCGAAATCAAAATCAATGTAATCGTTGATATCATAGTTTTCCCAAATAAGAGAAGATGAAGCATTATAAGATCCTTTTTGATTTTGATTATAAAAAGTTATATCTGTGGTTGTTATAGAAGACGAATCAATGTTAAAACTTTGAAGTCTTGTGGAAGTTTTTTCAGTGTAAGCTTTTGGACTTTCTTGCCATTCAATTCTTAACTCAATCAAATCTGAGTTAGTTATTATTTGATTAAAACTCTGAATTTTATGATAATCATAACCGCTACTATTTTCCAATGTAAAGTTAAATAGGATATTGTTTATCAATGATAGGTCTTGTAAAGGCTCTTCGGTTGTTATGTTATCTGTTGTTGGAAGTTCTGAAGTTGTAGAAAACCCATTGCACCCGAATAGGAGTAAACTTAGAAAAAATAGGATAATTAAATTAATGATTTTCATTTCTTTTGCCCCCTCCTAATATAAACTAAACCAATGAGTGTTAATGTCGTCCAATAATATGAATTGTGATGCATTGATATTTCTGTTGCATTGTATTCTTGGTTTATAGCTTCTACTAAATTATTATATGCTTGAATAAGTGCGTTTATCTCTATTTGTGCAACTGCTTGATTAGATTCAGATAGTAATGGTTTTAAAATCATTAAGTTTATGATTTCTTCTCTAGCAGATAAATCATTTATAATGCTATCCACAGAGAACATAAAGGTTTCAATACTTAAATAAGTAGTGAAAGTTATATTCATAATTTGAGTATCTTCATAATAAGGCACGCCACTAATATAGAAATAAAGTGTATATTCATTTTGCTCGGTTAATCCAGTGCGTGTCGTGGTTTTTATAAAATTGCTGCCATCTAATGATGTATATATGTAGTTTTGATATTGGGGGTGGAAAACTGTAACTCTGCTTTCGGTTATTGTAAAAGTAAAATCATTTTTACTTATATTTAATACGCCTTTATCAATGGTCATGCTAGCTGATAGATGTAAGTCATGATAATTTGGGTTTTTAATAATGATAGATACTTCATAATAACCTGGATATCGATAGACTAATGGGTGATTATTAATGATTTCAAATGTATCACCGTGTTGGGTTAATCCGCTTGATAGTTGGAATATTTTATCTGTTGAATCATAAGTATAATGTCCACCAATCAGTGAAATACCTTCAATGTTTGCTTTTTCAATTGTGATTCTTGCGACCATAGGCTCAACTGGATTGTATGCATCGGAAACAATAATTTTTGCGATAGCTATGATTTCGCCGGAATCAGTTATCTTATTGTTTTGATATTCTATATCAATGATGCCTTCAGGTAAACTGCCAGAAACAATTAATGTTTTTTCAAGCCCGTCATAGACATAAGTGACGTCTTCAAAAGACAGTTCAGATAAATCAACTTCACTGCCGATTATCGTGTAGTTTCCGTTGTAAGTTTCAATATCATAGTTAGGGTGTTCGGCTGTTATGAATATCTCATAAATACCTGAAGATAGACCCGGTTCTTTAATAAGATTTATTATGATTTCATCGTCTGCATATATAGAACCTTGAACAGTATAAGATAAGTCAAGGATGGTTTCGCCATATAGGCTCTCGATATTATCGGCTGAGATTTTTAATGATGCACGCTGGATGTTTAGCGTTGCACTTAAAGTTAAGTCATGATAGCCATAAGCTGAGACGACTACTGATATATCATAGGTGCCAGGATCTTTAAAACTATAGTCGCCTATATAATTTATTTCTGCTGTTTCAAGCATCCCCATAGGCTCTATAGAATGATAGAGTCCGTTATATTCAATTATCTTGTTATTAAACTCGATTGATTCAAAATTAGCAGGAATGATTTTAATCGTAGCTTCCAGATTAGGAATCGAATAGTAATTTGGATTGTTATGAGTAAAAAAAGCTGTAACATTATATTCACCTAGTAAAATATTTTCGTTATTCATATAAGAAACACTAACGCCTAAAGGTAAGGTTCCCTCTATTTCTAATGAAGTCATATTGCCTGAATACATAACTTCTTGATCATTAAATAAAATGCCGCTCATATCATAAGTTGCTTTTTCGATTACATATGTTCCGTAAACAAGTTGAATATCATAATTAGGATGTTCTGCAAAAACACTAATTTCATAATGACCTGAGTTAACGCCTGGTGCTTTTTCTATAAAGACCTGAATCATATCTTGGTTAAATATTTCACCTTCTATTTCATATCTTAATGTTGAAAATGCTTCCCCGTAAACTGAGGTTTGGTTAATTGCTTTAATTAATAAAGGTGCAGGTGAGACTGTTAATGTCGAGTACGTGAAATTTACTGCATAGTTCAAGTTTAGATTTCTCGCTTTTAGTATTTGTGAACCAATAGTTATAGGTAAGTCAGTATAGAACTCTAACTCTAAATCATCATCATCTATGAGACCTTCTACTTGATAAGTTTCATTAAGCGTCATCCCGTATACGATACTTTGGTCTAAAAGTGTTACATTGATTTCTTTAGGTAGAATAATTAGCCTTGTAGAAACTTGAAACTGAAAGACTTGATCAAGATAAAAAGAAGCTAATACCACATATGTCCCACTATTTTTATGGAGATTGTTCGTGTACTCTATCGTTAAACCGCTTATATTGAAATCATCCATTCTCTCATGATGCTTACCATCATAAGTAATGATATAGTCAGGTAAATCATAGTCTGAAGATTCTAATCTATATACTGCTTGGTATATTTCCTTATCATCTGTAAGAGAGACAACATTCCAGTGAGAAAAAGAAGTCCCGCTACGTTCTGGAGTAAAAGGAATTTCTCCAACTTCATTTCTTGGAATCCTGGTTTCGAATAATACAGTTTGATCATAATCTATGAATTCAATGTTTTTATACTCACCTAAATAAATTAAACCATCAACGAAATTTAATTGAATAGGTTTAAATTGATCATTTACGAGACTTGTGCCGGTGAGTAGTAAGTCTAGATATGTTGATTCCGATAGTTGTTTTGACTTGAAATGTAAAGTCATAAATAACTCTTCATTATCTAAACCGTGTTCATTGATGTAAGAAAAAGAAATGATATTATCACTGTAGTTTAAGTTATAGAAAATATATCCGCCGTTTTCATTAATGCTATCTCCAATTGTAACATCGATAACTTCTAATTTTGAATTATCGTAATTAATATGAAAATCTCCAGCTGCTAGTTTGGAGTTTTCGTCTATTCTCACATCAACTGAAAAAGTGCTGTTTAAATCACCTTGGTAATCTGTGATATACATGTTTGGGTAATCCTGGACAACGTCATGTGTATATGAAAGGGATATTGAACGCTGTATTTCATTGTGGTTAATAGTTTGAAGTTGAGTGTTGTAAAGATTCCTTGGTGTAAAATAGATTTGAGTTTGCTTGTTAATATTAGCTATGACTTCAAATTCGACTGTCAAAACTTGGCTAGTTGTCAAAGGTGCTAATGAAGCGAATGAAATATCAATCCCTCCGGAAGGAAAATAATTGATAGAGGTTAAAACTTGCGGTTTATTGAAGTCTGATCCTAATTTCACTGATTTAACCTCTAAATAGGCAGGGTCATAGTGAATCAAGAAGTTACCAGCAGTTAATTGGAAAAGATTAAAGGATGAAATCGTTAAACTTACTACCTCACCTTTTTTGAAAGGCTGAGACTGCGTTGGGCTAGCAAAATTAATAGTCGGTGTTGTTTGGGATTGGCCTAACGTTGTGATATGTCCGTTAATCTTCATTAAACTAAGAGGTTCAAGTAAGATATCATAGGCTTCATCAACAGCTAAATCAAACAGATATCTACCTGGGCTAGCCTGTGGGTTTGAAGAAAAACTAAAACGTAATATATTACCCGTATGGGTAATAGGGTTTAAACTTATAATAGATACTTTTATTACACCGGGTTCATCAAAATTTACAACCACATTTGCATTTCTTATTGCAGTTTCGACAATATGGTTTAGAAAAATAAAAGCCGAACTATCATAATATACATTAAATGATAGTCCGGCTAAATTCTCAACGTTGTTTAAACGCACATAAATAACGCCCGAATTGCCTGACGGAACTGTGATATCAGAAAGACTAATAATAGCGGGTTGGGTTTCTTCAGTTGCATGCACTTGGGGAACGAGTAAAAAACTTAATAGTAACATTAATAGTAACATAAGTAATTTTAATGGTATGCTATTTTTTCTTCTCATAATTACCTCACTTATCAATTTAAATTATATATTTTTTTTTATAAAAACACAATATGACATAGAAAAAATTGTCAATTATATTGTGATGTTATATGCTAAATTTAGGGGGTGGAGTTCAAAACGTGTTTACCTTAGTGTAAATCGTGTTTTGATTACACAAAAAGCAATATACTTTTATATATGTTAGAGCTGACTCTATAGACTTTATTTTGCTTATGATTTTTACCAGTTTTACTTTTATTTATTATAGATTCTATGGTATGACCTGACTTTTACAGTATAAATGTAAAAAAAGAGAAACAATAGCTATATCAAGCTAAAGTTTCTCTTTTTAGATTGTAGTGATATGTTAAGTAATTTGTTTAAGTGATTGCACAAAGTTCTCTATTTTCATTGTTTTGAAATTAAGGTTCACTGAGAAGGCATCGGTGATGGTTTTAAAGAGCTCAGAGGTATCTTTTAAGAGGACAATGTGTTTCGCTAGTCGAATCATTTGAGCGCTATTTAAAGCTTCTTTAAGTTGATGAATGGGATAGTTTTTATCCAGTTTTGTCTGTAGAACACGGTAGAGCACTAACGCTAAATAACACGTAAGAAAGTGACCTTTGATATGATCTTCTTTCCATACATAGATTGGTCGACCTTCTAAATCGCTCTTGGTAACTTTAAAGGATTCTTCAATTGTCGAGAGTTGGCGATAGTGTTTAATGATATCAAAGGGATGCATTTTCAGATTATTTGTCACAATCGCATAATAGCCATCGAGTTCTAAATCGCGTTGGTATTTCTCTTGATTAAAGTCATAGGTGTTTTTCCCTTTTAAAACTTCGCCAGTTTTGGTATCGACTTTAATTTGTTTGAAATACTTCTTAACACCGAAACTGTTTGAGGCATTTAAAAGGGAAGGATCCTCAATAAATTTTTCAATCTTTTCGTCGAGTAAACCCCGCTTAGCGCGTTGGAAACGCGCTTCTTTTTCAGACCAAAAACACATGAGGTGTTCCGTGAGTGTTTTGGTAGTGCCATCCGCATCCTTCACGTTTCGTTCATAACGTACGAGTTTATGTTTAAAGGTTCCCTCTTGATTCACGTGATACCCTTCTTGGTCTAAGACGATATCGGCGAGGGGTGTCCCTCGACCACGAATTTTTTGAGCGATGATATAGTCATCGCCATAACTGTCAATCTGCGCAAGATTCGTCGAGCTATTATTGCCTTTATCGGCGACGATAGTTAGCTTTCCTAAGTTGAATTGCTTTTTAATCTTCTCTAAAATAGGTCGCATCGTTGATAAGTCATTCGTGTTGCCTGGAAAGAGTTCATAGGTGATTGGAATCCCTTGTTTATCGATAAAGAGTCCCATTTGCACAATCCCAGTTTTCTTACGCTCTTTAGACACCCCTTTTTCTCTAAACCCATCGTTGATATCAGATTCAAAATAGTAGTTTGTCACATCATAAAAGACTAAACTCGCATCCCTTAAACCTTTTTTCGTGAGTTCTTTATTTAAATGGATCATTAAATCATCTTTGAGCGTGTTCAGTTCACTTAAACTTCGATACATTTCACTGAGTTCAATGTCTTTCATTTCAAAAAAGTAATGGCCTTTATGTTCAAAAGTCTTCTTCTTAGATTCAGGGTTTAAGGCGCGCGAATAGACAAGGAGTTTTAAGATCGCATCTAAATCATATTTGAATGCTCTTTCGTTAGAATACTTTCTAATGAAAGAAGGTATGTTGAGTTCGTGATAGATCGCTTCTAAGAAAATATAACCATAGTTTAATGGTTTTTGTGTCCCATCTTGAGCTTCGTTCATATTCAGCTCAAGATGAATCGAAGTATCCGCTTTTTGGGCTTCAGTTTGTTTTTTGGCCCACGTTTTCAGTTCTTCAAGGGCATTGGGGTTGTCTTTCGTTAAGTCGCTTAGATATCCGTAGGATTCTAAAACGCGCTGTCTTACTTGGTTTTTCTCGTTCCGAAAACTTTCAACGAGATACACAAGATAATCCTCTTTATAAGGCACTTTTGTTTTTCGAATATACATGTCATCACCACCTACTCGTATTATATCATATATCACTATATATCACTACTTTTATTTATACTTTTTTTGTTTTACAATCTTTTATCAATTAAAAACCATTTCTTCGCTCTAATGAACGTTGAAATGGTCTTTGATCTCTTCTTTGTATTGTAGTGATATGTTGAAATCTTTATTCTATACTGTAAAACTCAGGTTATACCATAAAAATATTTAATATCAATCATATCAATAGAACCATCTAAATTGACAAAGAATAAATTATCACATTCCAAAGTGGAATGTGATAATCGCTTTATTAATGACTAAATTTAGCTGTTCAATATTTTTAATTGAGCAAACTACCCCTAGATACACCCCTAAACCATTTTGATTTTATAAAAAACTTAGCTGATTTCTGTTTATTTTATTTGAAATATATTGGTTTGAAATCATTACATGTCGATATATTTTTAAATAAATTTAGATTAAGATAATTACATAAAATCTTTAATACATGGACTGGACGAACCAGTACTAAAGTAACTATGGGAATTTATACACATATGAATCCTGATTTTGAAAACAGTGAATACGATAAACCGGCTAAATACAGGGCTAATGAAAGAAATTAATAAATTTAAGTTATAATAAATTCTTATAAACAAACTAAAAAATTCCAATTCAAAAAATGGGCAAGTCTAAAAAGCTCTAAATATAGAGGCTAAAGAGCATAATTTTTGAACCCCATTTTGAACTAAAAAGTGTAATTTTCATTAAAAATAGCGAAATTGGTAAAAACCAACTTCGCTAAATTTAGCCCTCATGGTGGAACCAGAGGGATTTGAACCCCCGACCCCCTGCACGTCAAGCAGATGCTCTCCCGCTGAGCTATGATTCCAGTAATAGAAATTATATCAAAGATTTAATCTTATGTAAAGATTAAAAAAATACTATAATTTCTTAACTGCAGTATTTATATTATTACGGTAAACATAAAATTTAGTGAAAATAAACTCTGTAATAAAGTTAATAATCATTGTCATCCCTAAAATAATATACTCATTCCACCCGATTGATTCTAATGCATGACCCCACCAAGTTGAAAGAGGTGTGAACACCAAATAGTAACATGCAACTTTAAACATTGCTTTTGGTATATTCGCAGCTGATTTAAATGTGAACTTACGATTTAAAGTAAAATTCCATAAAACTGACAAAGTCAAAGCAATTAAATAAGCCGGCCAATAAATCAGTTTTACTACTTCATTCAAAATAGTAAAACTGATTACTTGAATTATGCCGGCGGAAATTGAAAATAATGTGAATTTAATTATGTGTACTAGATTTTCTCTTTTTTCCAAGTTGTAACTAAGCTTTTATATAAAAGCCCTTTCTAAAAATAGTTATTTTGTACTAGGATACTTTTTCTTTATATCTATTCTTCTAATTCTTTTTGTTTTGGTGCTTCTTTACCTTTTTTGTAATCTTCAACTACTTTTTTATATGCGTTAAAAATCTCATATCTGAATGCAAATAAAATGAACCAGATAAATGCAGGTGCCAAAAAGATAGTTGGTCCAAAAGCTACAAACAGTGTCCAAGTCCATTTTGACATTTCTCTCTTTTCAGCAAAACGCCATACAAGAAAATATAAAGCTACGTAGTATGCTAACCAAGCTAATATACCCAAAATTATAAATATGACATTACCAGAATTAATATTTACAATTCTACTCACAAACCCTTGTAAATTAGCTGTCGCAAAATTAGCTGTTGAAAAGAAATTGCTGGTAGAGTTGATTAAGTTTACCACAAGATAAAATATTTGTTGGAAAACTAAAATCAATAAACCAAAGAATGCTACTGTTTCATATACTTTTTTAAAACTTTTTAATTCTTCTGATTCCTGTTTCAAGGTCTCTTTTAAACTCATTACTATACCCTCCGTAATATTTTTTATATTTTTAGTATATCACCAATGTCTAACTAGTAAATGCTATAAACAAAAAAAATATAAATTTTATTTAAAAAAGAAGAACTGATCTCTGATTAATTAAACAGTTTATCTGGTTCTGGATACTCAATGCCAAAAGTTTCAACGGATATCGAAACCATTCTTTCCTCTTTAAGTGGTTTATCACGAAAATCTGTTTCTGTTGTGGCGATTCTGTTTACTTCTTCTAATCCTTCTATCACTTTTCCAAATGCGGCATAGGATCCGTCTAAGTGAGGTGCATCTTTATGCATGATAAAAAATTGTGACCCAGCCGAATCCATATCCTGAGATCTAGCCATAGAAATAACTCCTACAGTATGTCTCAAGTCATTATCATAACCATTGTTCTTAAACTCACCTTTTATAGAATAATCAAGCCCGCCAGTACCCTGTCCATCAGGATCACCACCTTGAATCATAAAGTTTTCGATTACTCTATGAAAGATTAAACCATTATAAAAGCCTTTATTAACTAGGGATATAAAATTATTCACTGTATTAGGTGCTTTTTCTGGAAATAATTCAATTTTAATCAAATTGTTACTTTTCATTTTAATTGTTACTACTGGATTTTTCATAATCATCATCTCCTATTATTAGTTATATATAATATTAAATCATTTTTTTAACTATAATGCATTAAAAATACTTTAATTGTTTGATTTTCTATAACAATACATAATTATTAGATTGATGTGATAAAATATATATCAATCAGTGAAATGCGAGGTAAATTGAATAATGAAACAAAAAACAGAAATAAAAGATAGAGCATTTAGTCTTGCTGATGAGATAATAAAGACAACAGGACCAAGATTAGCTGGAACAAAAGAATCGAAACAAGCTTCAGAAATCTTAAGTAAAAAACTAAATGAGTTTGCAGATGAAACAAAAACCGAAGAGTTTTATCTTCATAAAGGAGCTTTTCTTGGTTGGATAAGAATACTTGTAGGGTGCTATTTGATTGCTATTGTGTTTCTCTGGTTTAACTTACCAATAGTATCATTGGTTTTAGCACTTCTTAGTATTTTGGTTTTAGTACTTCAATTCTTTTTCTATTTACCTATTATCGATATATTCTATCCGAAAAGAAAAGGGTATAATGTGGTAGGTTATATTGAACCTAAACATGAAATAAAAAATCAAGTAATTGTTAGTGGACATCATGACAGCGCCAATATTTTTAATTTTCTTATTCATCAACCAAAACTATATAATCTAAGAGTAACCGGTTCGATTCTATTTGTTATATTATTATGTGTTTTCGCCTTACCAGTACAATTTATACAAAGTGCAACATTCCAAATCATTGTTAAAATATTTTTATCATTAGGTCTTTTAATCATTTTGCAAATGTGGTTTTTCGCTTCAAAAAAAGGAACTCCTGGAGCAGGAGATAACTTAATAGCTAGCACTATGGCAGTTGAAATTGGTAGATATTTCAGTGAAAACAAATTGAATCATACCAGAGTCATTATAGTAAGTTTTGATGCTGAAGAAGAAGGCCTTCGTGGCGCTCGAGCATATGCCAAAAAACATCAAGAGCTATTTAAAACCTATCCAACAACTTTGTTAAATACTGATTGTGCCTATAATCTTGATGATTTGTTCTTCTTAACGAGCGATATTAACAACACTGTGCAATTAAGTAAGGATCTGGCTGATGACCTAGTTGAAACAGCCAAAGAGTTGAACTATAAAGCTGTTACAAAGCCTATTGCTTTCTTAACTGGAGGGACTGATGCTGGTGAATTAGCAAAAGTAGGAGTAAAATCAACCACCCTAATCGGTATGCCTTGGAGCAATGAGGCTCGTTCGAATGTATACCATACTCCAAATGACACATTAGATAATGTTGACCCTAAAATTATAGAAGCTTCGATAGATATTTTTATAGAATATATTAGGAAAACAAGTGTTTAGATTTAATAAAATAAAACATCTTCCAAAAATTGGAAGATGTTTTTTATATAAATATCAAAAATTAGCTAATTCTAACTGCGTTTAAAATAGTATTTAACTTTTGTGCGTGTTCAGATCCTAAATACATAAATACTTCTCTTGATGAGCCTTCAGGTTGAGGATAGTAATGATCGTAGTCATAACCATAATCATTCACCATTACATTATAAACTTCACTGATTACTGGTGTATATCCAACCCAATCAGCATTTTCTGCTGCATTATCTAGATCTAAAAAGAAGTTGATAAATTTATGAGCTAAATCAGTATTTTTGCTTGTGTTAGGTATTACAAAAGCGTCAATCCATATATTAGTGTGATTAGGTGCGAAATAATCAAACTCTATATCGGTTTCTTCAGCTTCGTACTCAAATACCATTTCAAAATAGTCGCCTGAATACACCAATGCTAAATCTAAGTTTCCTTTAGCAACATCTCCTTTTAAATCATCTTGACCAAAACGAATAGAACCTAAACTTTTAGCTAAAGCTGCTTCAATTAAATCTTCAGCTTCTCCTAGTTCTGCATCATTATTACTATTTACGCTATATCCTAGGCACATTAATGCAGCTCCTATTGTATCTCGAGGCGAATCATATAGAGCAACTCTAAAATCATTATTTACATCAAATAGTGTACAAAATCCACCATTATCACTTTCAAGAGCAGTTTTCACATTAGGGTTACTTGTATTATACATAATCCCAACAGTTCCAAAAAAGTATGGAATTAGATATTGACCGAAATCTTCATTTTCATATAATACTTTAGCGTCTTCAAAAAAATCCACTTCTTCAAGATTAGTTAGTAGACTATAATTAATTGGCAATAACAAATCTTCCTGAGATAACTTATCAATCATATATTCAGAAGGGATCATAATATCATAATCTGTGATTCCTTGTTTTAATTTGATTTCCATCTCTTCATTTGAACCAACTTCTTCGTATACTACCTTTACATTATTCTCAGTTTCAAACTTATCAATCAAATCTGGGTTCATGTATTTTCCCCAATTTAAAACATACAGTTTTTCTTTGGAACTACATCCAACCAAAGATAAACTAAAAAGTACAAAAACGGCTAAAACAGATATAATTAAACTCTTTCTCATTTCTTTACCCTCTCACTTTCTTTTGTGTTTGATTTAAACTATTAAATAGAATCATCATTCCTATTGTCAATACTACAACCAGACTATTGTATGCAAAAACATTTGAACTAATCTGTCTTTTTGCTAGTCTTGAATAGATTAAAGTACTTACGTTATGAAACTCACCCTGTTTCATGAAGTAACTGATTATGAAATCGTCAATACTCATTGTAAATGCAATTAAAGCTCCTGCTATCATCCCGACTTTGATACTTGGAATTATTACCCGAACAATGGCTTGAAACTTTGTAGCTCCAAGATCTAAAGCTGCATCAAAAAGATTTGAATCTAACTGTTTTAACTTAGGTAAAACACTTAAAATTACAAATGGTAATGCAAAAAAGATATGCGCCAGCAACATGGTCGGAAAACCGAATGTCATTCTAAAAAATCTAAAGATGATAAACAACATTATACCGGTGACAATATCCGGATTTACAACCGGCACATTATTAAGGACCATCATTCTAACTCGATTCTTCTTTTTTAAACTATGAATTCCAATTGCGAATGTTGTTCCTAACATAGTGCTTATTGTCGTAGCTAATACGGCTATTTGTAAAGTCACTATTATTGCATCAACCAATTGTTGATCATTAATAATTTCTCTATACCACTTAAATGTTAGTTTGAAACTATCATAATTATACTGTGACCCATGAATACTTATCAATATTATAACTAGAATCGGTAAATAAACAATTAGGAAAGTAAATGCAGTTAAAAATACTTGTAATGAAGATCCATAAATATTCTTTTTCATAATAATGTTTCACCTTCCTTATCAAAGCGAACTATTAACATGAAAAGACTCAACATTACTACCATTACTACAAATGAAACAGTAGCTGCGATTGAAAATGATCCTCTAAATATTTCTTTTTCTATTAAATTACCTAAAAGTATTGTAGTCCCTCCACCGATTCTTTCAGGTAAAGCAAAAGCGGTCATAGCCGGTAATAGCGTCATAATGATTCCACTTACGATACCACCTAAAGATAATGGTAGAGTTACTTTATAAAACGATTGGAAAGCATTAGCTCCTAAATCTCGACTAGCTTCAATATAACCATGATCCATTTTATCTAAAACTGCATAAATTGGAAAAATCATGAAAGGCAAATACATTGATACCATAGCAATTATAATCGCTATGTCAGAACCAATCATATCAAAACTCAAATTGAATAAATTCAAAATCGATACTGGTTTAAACACATTTTCCCAAGCAATGATTCTCACTATCATGTTAGACCAGATTGGAACAATTAATAAAGCTACATAAAGAGTTTTGTTCTTGCTCTTCATATTAGCGAAAAAATAAGCTACTGGATACCCGACAGTCAAGCAAATTAAGGTTGTGATTCCAGCAAACTTGATACTATTCTTGAAAGCATTCAAGAATATCGGATCTGTCAAGAATCTTAAAGAATCAAAGGTAAACCTAAATGTATATGAATTAAAAATATGAAAAGTTGAAATTGTGGCTAAAACAATAAATAAGAAGGGAATAATTATCAATACGGTTAACCATGCGATATAAGGATATATCAACCGTCTTAAGCTTTTCATCTAAGCATCACATGGATGTCTTCTTTATCAAAAGACAATGAAACTTTATTTCCAACTAATTGTGGATCTGTTGAGTGTATTATATATTCTCTTCCATTTACATCAACTATTATCTCATAATGAACGCCTTTAAAAATAATATCTGTTACAACACCATTGATACCGCCATTGGCAGGTTTAAGTTCAATATCTTCAGGTCTTAAAACAACTTCTATTTCAGCATCCTTTTTAAATCCTTTATCGACGCATTCAAATTCATAGCCTTCGAACTTAACCAAATAGTCTTTCAACATAATTCCAGGAATAATATTTGATTCACCAATAAAAGAAGCTATGAAACGATTTTTAGGCTCATTATATATGTCTTGTGGCGTTCCTATCTGAAGAATTTCTCCTTCATTCATAACAACTACCGTATCGCTCATTGTCAAAGCTTCTTCTTGATCATGAGTAACAAAAACAAATGTGATACCTAAAGCTCTTTGCATTTCTTTAAGTTCATATTGCATATCTTGACGTAACTTTAAATCTAAAGCAGCTAATGGTTCATCAAGCAACAACAACCTTGGTTTATTAACAACAGCTCGAGCAATTGCGACTCTTTGCTGCTGTCCACCACTCAATGTTTTGATATTTCGTGACTCAAAGCCTTCTAATTTAACTAATTTTAAGGCGTCTTTAACCGCTTTTTCTATTTCATCTTTCGGAATTTTCTTTAATTTCAAACCAAAAGCGATGTTATTAAAAACATCGAGATGTGGAAATAAAGCATATTTTTGAAAAACTGTATTTATTGGTCTTTCATGTGGAGGCATATCGTCAATGATATTCCCATCAAACTTTACAATCCCTGAATCTTTTGATTCAAATCCTGCAAGAATTCTTAAAAGCGTTGTTTTTCCACAACCAGACGGACCCAAAAGGGTAATAAACTCGTTTTCTCTTATATAAAGGTCAATCGACTTCAATACTAAAGTATCATCAAACGATTTTGTTAATCCTTCAATTTCGATTAGTTTCTTCAATTTATCCTCCAAACAAAAGATTAAGTAGTAAATTAACATCTATTTTAGCATCAAATAAATACTACTCTTTCAAAATAAATCTTTTAAAAAACACTACCCCTATATTGTAGTGTCTAGAAACACAAAATCAATACCGGGGTATTCTTTTATTATTATATCATAATAATAGATTTTTTTACTTCAAAACTTTTTTGATTAGTTTCTCTTTTTTCTTTGAGATTGGCAAATATCTAATTGGTAAGTCAATAAGATTTGATTTTTTAATAATACTTCTAAAATGTGTGAAGGTATCAAAGCTGGCTTTCCCATGATATTGACCCATACCACTATCTCCTACGCCGCCAAAAGGTAAGTAATCGCTAGCAACTTGCATTATCGTATCATTTATGCATCCACCACCAAATTGACAATTATCTAAGAACATATCTATAGTTTTATTTTCAGTAGAAAACAAATAAAAAGCTAGAGGATGTGGTCTTTCATTAACAAAATCAATTACCTCATTAATATCTTCATAGACAATAACTGGCAAAATAGGGCCAAATATTTCTTCTTGCATAATAGGAGAATCAGATTTGACATTTCTTAAAATTGTTGGACAAATTCTTAAAGTCTCCTCATCTCCTACCCCCCCGAAAAAGATTTCTTGACCTTTCATTAAGTTCATTAATCTTTCATAATGTTTTTCATTAATGATTTTTCCGAAATCAGGATTTTTAAGCGGTTCATGTCCAAGAAACTCTTGAATATAAAATTTAAGTTTTTCTAATAGCTCTTCTTCTATCTTCTTATCGACTAAAACATAATCAGGAGCTACACAAGTTTGACCGGAATTAATTAACTTACCAAAAATAATTCTCTTAGCTGCCAAATCAATCTTTGCATCTTGAGTAACGATGGTTGGACTCTTACCTCCGAGTTCCAAGCTGACAGGGGTTAAATTCTTAGATGCCTTTTCCATAACTATCTTTCCCACACTAGTACTACCTGTGAAAAAAATATAATCAAATTTTTGATTAAGCAAATCTTGATTCTCTTCTCTTCCACCTTTAACAACTGCAATATACTTCTGATCGAATATCTCAGAAATCATCTTTTCGATAATGTCAGATGTTGCCGGACTATAATTACTAGGTTTTACCACGACTGTATTTCCGGCGGCTATAGCTCCAGCTAAGGGAGCTAAAGTAAGATATATGGGATAATTCCATGGACTCATAATAAGTGTAACACCATAAGGGAAAGGAGATATAAAACTTTTTGCAGGAAAATTAGTGATTTCAGTTCTTGCTTTTCTGTTTCTCATAAATCTTTTTAAATGTTTAAGCAAGTATTTAATCTCTTTAAGTGTTACGCCAATCTCTGATAAGTAAGCTTCACCTGAAGCTTTATTTAAATCTTTTAGAAGAGCTTCTTTAATTTGGTCTTCATTATTAATAATAGCAAAATATAGTTGTTTTAGAGCTTTTTGACGATTTTCGTAACTTCTTGTTTCTCCTAATTTATAATAATCTCTTTGATTATTAACTAATTCGTTTATTTTCATTTTGATTATAATCTCCTTTATTAATAGTGATTGGTGATTTTTTCAGCAAAACCAATTTGATCTTTTATTTCAATTTTCTTTCCATCATCTAATACTAAAAAACCATTAAATTTACCAAAGACTTGATGACCAAAATTCTTAATTATTAACAAGTTTGTATTATCTATTCTATCCAAGAGTGGTTCCATCGTTAATTTTAATCGATTGTCATTTGATGAAAATTTCCATTGATTCATAAAGTTATCACCATCAATTTCAAAAATTACCTCATCAAGCTTATGTGCTTTTCCATCATAAAAAATCATATTTTCGGTTGCTCTTGATGTATCACCAAACCCATATCCGATATTGAACCCCACTCGCTTTCCATCAACAAAACAAGATAACGATCCCCAATACCAAGTGTTTTTATAGGTCCAAACTCCTCTTCCCCAATCTAAAACACCTAAATCTTTATCATCAACAAAATCATAAGATTTATCACCAATAGATACCACACCGCTCACATTCATACAATTCAATTTTTGATTATAGTAAAATCTCGTAGGATTTTCTTTGAAAGGTGTAGCTATCAGCATCCGATCATCATTATCATACTTTCTAAAACTTAGATCAGCATGAAAATCTTTTCCATCAACAAAGTTTTTGATTTTCACTTTAATAAAACGATCTTTATGCCTATTTAGGAAAATAAAATCATGAGATTTATCTTTAAAAACCACATCTCCATTGTTAGCTGATTTTGGTAAGCCAAGTTTTCCAAAAGGAAATAATTTCATTTTAGCACTTTTAGTCTCTTTGCCTGTAGAAAAATCGAGAAGACTAGCACTTATTAAAGCCATATATCCTAAATCAGCTACAGTAAAACTAAAAGCATAATCTTTGGACATAGCACAGTAGTAATCCCACTCTTTAATTCTCCATTTAGAGGCTTTTATCATTTTACGATCATAATTAAAGATTTCTTTATAAGCGTACCCAGGTTCAGATAAATGTCCATTAGAATCAAGCAAATCTTGCTGTTTAGTTACACGATGATTCATTTTCATAAAAAATCCTCCTTTATAAAAAGGCTATCATAGTCTAATTATATCTATTTTTTAAAGCAAAAACAATTGATTAAGAAAATTAAAAAAATGAAGTTATTCAAAAATCGAACAACTTCATATGCTTTATAAAAGAATTTGTGGAAAGAATATCAATATTACTCCTAACACAAGCATAATTATTCCGCCAAACAAGTTTGAATACTTAGCATACTTGCTAGAAACACCAGTAACTTTAAATGTGATGACTGCTAAAGTGAAAATCAGCAAGTCATCGAACATAAAGAATATTACGTAAACTAAAATATACATAGCTGATTGGAATTGTGATAAATCATTATATGCCAACATGGATGTATAAATCACCGGCAATCCAGCTGAACATGCCAATTCGATCACATTAACCGTTATCGCAATACCGGCGATACCTAATATTGCTAACCAAAGGTTATTGTTGTTGATTACTTTCTTTGCTCTTACAATTAATTTTCTCTTGCTTTCAATTGAAGTTACTTCACATCCCGTATCTAGTTTACGCTGTTTATTAAAATGTCTTAAGCTAATAAAGGCGAAAACCAAAGCTAATACTCCAATAATTATCTGAAAAGCTTTAATAAGGGCCACTTGAATAACTAGTTGCAACCACGACATCATAATAACATAATATACGATTCCACTGGTCAGAATAAAGGTTAATCCTAGTATCCACATCTTTTTTCTATCTTTCAGATTAATTAGCATAGTTATTAAAAATACTAATATCCACATGGCGCAAGGGTTAAAGCCATCAATTAACCCAATAAATACTGCACCTAATAGTAGAGAAAAAGAAGCAAGTTCAATTTCGCCAATTATAGGCAAGGTAACTGTTCTTCCACCATCAAAATCTTCTGTTAGAAAATCACTTGGTAAAATTACTTGATTATCTTTGATTTTTTCAACAATATCTGAGTAATTAGGATTATCTAAATAATAATTTATTACCTTATCAATATCAGCTTTAATCTCATATAAACCTTGCAAGTCTTTACCACCAATTATGATGTAAGGGTAAGCTAAATTTTCTCGGTTAAAGGTCTCAGTAACTTCAATAAACCAATCTTCGTATTCTCCACCCTCTAAAACATTATATTTAACTAAAGTCACATAATCTTTGTCGACTAAGTATTCATCTAGAAAAGATGTGACTTCTCTACAAACTGTGCATGTACTTGAGTAAAAGTAGTGAACAATAATTTCTTGATCTTCTACTGTTTCTTGGGCATTTATGTTAATTGGCATTAATAAAATCAAAAATAATGCCAAAATAATTTTTAAGTAAATTTTCATTAGCATCTACCTCGTATAAAAAAATAAAATATCCAAAATAATTATAACATAGTTTTGTTATATTACATGGATATTTTTATAAGCATTTTATCTATTTTACTTTCGCTTTTAAATACTCTGTTACTGGTTTTGCCCCACTAATTATCTCCATAAATTCTCCATCTTCATAAATCAAAAGCGATGGTGTTTCTATAACTTCCAGCGGTTGTGTTCCTTGTTCAAATATTAACCCTTCATGAATTAATATAACTGGAATCCCAGAGTTTTCTAAAATGACGAAGTATTCAGTCGCTTCATCTTCAATACTTCTACTAATCACACAATAAGGTGAGTAATAAAAAAGAACGACTTCACCATTTGGCAAATCATTAAGTTCATCCCAATGATCCATGTGTTCAAAATCAGAATAATCTTTATCAGCTAAAGGTTTTTGACACGCCATTAAAGATAAAACAACTATTAATACTAATAATATTTTTTTTAGCATAACTTAATTCTCCAAAGTATAAGAGGGCATTGTTCATACCCTCTTAAGTATTCTTTATTCAGTCATGTATTGTTCTTGATGATAATCTAGTAATGTTTTAACAACACGAATAATGCTATGTGTTGAAACGCTACTACCAGAGAATGAATCGATAAGTTCTTGATTACCAATTGTCTTTGTATTGGCATAATCAGCATATATTGCTGGTGCTTCATCATAGAAAATATTTATTCCATCTAGATCATCAGCTGTTTTACCGACTATCCAAGGTAAGAAATCATTTTCAAAATCCTCATAAGTTTTGCCTGTTTCAGGGATTGGATTACTATCTCCCCATACTCCGGCTTGATAATGACCACTGCTGTCTTGTTCAAAAGATATATATAAGATTTCTCCTGTTTCAGTTGAAATATCAATATAAGCAACACTCCAAAAATTATCTCTAGGAGCTCTACAAGTACAAGCTACAAAAGCTACTTGATACTTAACATAACCTCTCATCTCATATTCGAAGAGAATTGGCATATCCTTCATAACTTCGGACCCATGGCCATCTAAATGAGGGAATTTCAATATTGTTAAATCAAATTCAGAACCAACCGGTGCTTCTGTAGTGTTTTTATCACAACCAACAAAAGCAAAAGCTGCACAGATTAATACGATTGTTAAAAGTATTTTTTTCATTTTTATGAACAAGTACCTCCAGTATCACCAGTTGAACCTGCATAATTATCAAATCCGCCAGCATTCCATACATTTTCATAGCCTAAGTGTTCTAAAGCTGCCATTACATATCCGGCACGTGTTCCACTCTTGCAGAAAAGAATAATGTTTTTATCTTCACAGAAAATAGCTCTTAAAGCGTCTTCATCTACGATATCTTCAGGAGCGAAAACCCAATCTCCATCAGTACGAACAAGAATGTTTTCTGCTTCTAAGAATGTAAAGAAAGGAATTACTGTTGAATCTTTGTGATAACCATTAACTATATCTGTTAAATTTCTTAGGTCGACGAATTGAACATCTGTTCTAACTGCATAAATGTCAATTAATGGATCACTCATCAAAATTGTTTCAGGAAGTGGATCAACTAAAGCTGGATTAGGCATTGTAATATCATATACACCATCGCCTAAAACCATGTTATCACCTGTGTATGCACTTAAGCCTCCAGCATTATAAACATTTTCATAGCCTAGGCTATCTAAAGCGTCTTTAACAAATCCTGCTCTTGTTCCACCGGCACACATTAAAACGATATATTTGTCTTCATCAAATAATGCTCTTAATGCTGCTTCATCTTTAATTGCAGATGCATCAAAACTCCAGCCATCAACTCTAACTAAAATATTCATGTACTCTAAATAATCGAAGAAAGGAATCATTTCGAATCCACGAATCCAACCATCTGCCATTTGATCATCAAAGTTTCTTAAATCAACAAATTGAAAATCGGCATTGTACAAATAATCATCCACATTAGCCATTGTAATTGACTCAGGTGCACCTGGTGCTTCTGTTGTTACTTCAGTTGTAGTTTTTTCGCAACCGATAAATCCGATAGCTAAAAATGCTAAAACGAATACTGCAAAAAATTTTTTCATTGTAAAAATATCTCCTTTTTATTTTTTGAGGTTTTACCTCATAATAATCTCTTTTCATTAAAGAAGAACAATCACATTCATATGCGGTTGTTCTTATAGAAAACCATATTTATATTTTCAATAATTAAGTTTTCTATTTATAATCTTCGTTATAATGTTCTAAAGCTGCTAAAGCAATTTCTAACAATGCATCAGCTGTAATTGTTGCACTAGCTTCAGAATCTAAATAATCTGTAACATCAAAATCATCTAGATTATCTGTTTCATCAATTATTGCTTGTAGAATAGTTCCATCTTCTATTAATGTTTTACCATAACCAGTGGATTCGCCACTAGAAACTATTGTATAGGCAGTAATTTTGCCGTCAACTATTGTTACTTCAGCTTTTATCTTAGTTGTACTACTAAATCCGTCTGTTTCTAATGTAAAAGTATACCCTGTTTTAGTCTCTACTGCGCTAAGAACATCTACTACTCCATACTCTTTAGGATACTCAACTTTTGACCCTGAATCACAAGCCACTAATGTAAATCCTAAGAAAACTAGAAATAATAAAGTCAATTTCTTCATCATATTAATTTTTCCTCCCTTTTATTGACATATGTCTATTTGTTATTGACATAAGTCATTATAACATATGTCATTTGAAAGATAAATCTTTTTTTGAAAAAACAGTTCCTAAAATAATCTGTATTTGCATTTGCATTTTTATAATCTTGTATGTAAACATTTTCTTAAGCCTTAAATATGTATATTTAAGCCAAGCATGATACTATAAACATGTAAGGGAAAGGAAGTATAAAAATGAGTAAAAGCAAAGTCGTAATTGTTGGTACAGGATTTGTAGGAATGAGTTATGCATATGCTCTAGTCAATCAAGGTACTATAGAAGAACTTATATTAATTGATGTAAATAAAGAAAAAGCTGAAGGCGAGGCGATGGATTTAAATCATGGCTTAGCTTTTGCTAGCAGAAAAATGACGATAAAGGCTGGAGATTATGATGATTGTAAAGACGCCGGCTTAGTTGTAATTACCGCAGGAGTCAATCAAAAACCTGGTGAAACAAGAATAGATTTGTTAAATAGAAATGCTTCCATTATAAAATCTGTTACAAGAAATATTATGGGATCAGGATTCGAAGGAATAATACTTGTCGCATCAAACCCAGTAGATATACTAACTTATGTAGCTTGGAAAGAATCCGGTTTACCTTCAAGTAGGGTTTTAGGAAGTGGAACATCATTAGATACCGCTCGATTAAGATATGAAATATCTAAGTATATCCATATTGATGCAAGAAATATTCACGCCTACATATTAGGTGAGCATGGTGATAGCGAGTTCGTTTGCTGGTCAAAAGCATATGTCGGAACAAAACCAATGCTTGATGTTATTGAAAGTATGAAAGAAATAAATTTTGAGGACTTAGATCATATTTATGATAAAGTTAAAAACGCGGCTCAAGAAATCATCAAAAGAAAAACCGCTACCTATTATGGCATCGGTATGGCTTTAGTAAGAATCACCTCAGCAATCTTTGACAATGAAAATAGTATTTTACCAATTTCGGTATACAATAACGGAGTTTATGACATTGATCCAGATTTATATATTGGATTGCCAGCAGTTATTAACCGGGATGGAGTTCATCATGTAGTTAATTTAAAACTTACAAATGAAGAGCAAGATAAACTAAAAATATCAGCTAATATTCTTAAAGACAGTTTAAATCAAATGTCATTATAATCGCCAAAACAAAAGGTCTGCAGCTTAAATTGCAGACCTCTTTTATTCATTAAATTTATACCAAAAAAATAACTGAAATGGCTATCAGTAGTTGAGCCAAATAGTAAGTCAATAAATTTAAAATCGTAAATGAAACTCTTTTTTCATTCTTAAAATATATTGGTGCTAATATCAAATCAGATATTCCAAACAAGATAGCGCCAAGCATCAAAACCAGGCTAAATAGATTAAAATTATAATTGATTCCTAAGAAGAAAGCTTGACCAACCATTGTAAAAATTATAAATGTGTATAAGTAACTTGGAATTCTTAAAACTCCAAAATCCATTTTTAACACTTGACCTCCAATAGCAATCAATAATGTAAAACCTAAACCTACTAATACAGAAACAAAGTTAAATCCTATTAGAGCTGATATTGCAATGATATAAAAAACATGCCCCATAAAAAATGATGTCATTCCATAAAGGATTTGCGATTCTTTCTTTTCATTATAAAAATACTGGACTTCAAGAAATAAATCTCCAACTAGTCCACATATCAAGCCAAGGCCAATAAACAAGATAAAATAGATAAATTTGATATCATCTAAAGCTATACTTAGCCCATTGCTTCTAATGAAGAAATCATATATACCGTAACCATAAATTAATAGAAATGATAGGCTTGTAAAACCCTTAAGATAAAACCCTATGATTCTGTTTTTTAGGATTATAAAGTATATGAACAATATCAAAAGCATAAAGAATAAAAATAACAATACATATATCATTTCATTCACATCCTTCAAAGATAAAAATTATTCAATATTTATATTAACACATTATCAAAATTAATTCTTAATATCCTATGAAATAAAAAATTATTCATAAAAATAAAAGAAACTATCTTAATCAGACAGTCTCTTTTCGCTTAGATTTTTTAAAGAACCTTTTCAATAAAAACATTTACTATGTTTGCGTCAAATTGGGTTCCAGCGTTTAAAACAAGTTCTTTTATTGCGTCTTTTTGACAAAGCGAGGCGCGATATGGTCTTGATTCGGTCATTGCTTCATAAGCATCAGCCACAGCAATTATCCTGGATCCTAGCGGTATGTTATCTCCTACTAAACCGTCAGGATATCCTTTACCGTCAATTCTTTCATGATGAGATCGTGCATATTTAGCTATATTCTTGTATTCTATGATACCCTTTAAAATCTCATACCCCAATAAAGTATGAGTTCTTACTATTTGCAAACTAGTCTGATCTAACTTCTCAGGCTTGTTAATTATTTCGCTTGGCACATAAACTTTACCTATGTCGTGTAACATTCCTGCAATTTTCAATTCAATAACTGTTTGTTTCTCAAGCCCCATGGCTTTACCAATCCTTACACATAATTCACTAACTCTTCTAGAGTGTTGAATTAACTGTTCGTCTAAAGGATGTATACCTTGGAACCCAAAAAAATTATTAATGTCAGTGTTGTTGTAACTGAAACCATGTGAACTCTCATAGGTTAAAAATTTGATTACTCTTAGTCTTTCGGAAGGTGAAGTATTAAAATGGGAATGAATTTGAGGATCTAAATTTTCATTCCTTTGATAATTACTATGTTGAGAAAACTGGTTTTGATTTGAATATTCAAAATCCTGATTCATACCTCTGAAAGCATATAAATTACTGGTCTTCACTCTTGCATCACCGCTGCTTTCGATAAGTGTTTATTATATTATCTCTTAAATTTATAAGAAAAACAACGGCGTATATGTCATACTTTTGCACATAAAGGCTATAAAATAGCGAAAAAAATAAAAAAAAGAAAGAATTATTCCAATTCCTTCTTCAATCTATCAATTATAAAATCTTTACATGTGATACCAGTGTCTTTCTTGATTGTTTCAAAGAAATGCATTCTTTTGTATACATCAAGAAACAACAAAATCACAATTGTATTTCTTAACTCGGTTTCAAAAAGTTCGGTTTCTTTTAGTTCATAATGAGCGAGAGCTTTGTAGTAATGGAAATATTCTAGAGAGTAGTAAGTATACTCCTTTTTTGATAAAGCAATAGCTGTTTCAGCCATAGCAATTAATTCTGAATACTTGTTAAGTCGGCCAAGATTCTTAATAATCCAAAAATATACTTGAGCATCTAAAGAAGGGTTGTTCCCTAAAAGCAACTTGTTATTTACTCTTAGTTTATTGATTTTTCTATAGATTTTATCTCGATCCTTCTCACTAAACTCCATTATAATACCCAAAATATAAATTTCACTATCGTGTAAAACTTCTTTTTTCATGATATTTTCAAAATTTATATTCTTTTTTAGTTC
>Ga0172382_10002625_pt1 | contig 29724 bp, 30 predicted proteins | sample Leawel138RmetaG_FD_122245 | JGI IMG/M metagenome (GOLD analysis project Ga0172382, IMG submission 122245) | Leachate microbial communities from a municipal landfill in Southern Ontario, Canada - Leachate well 138R metaG | ecosystem: Engineered > Solid waste > Landfill > Unclassified | place...
AAGTTTTCTGTCAATGGGTCTTGTGTAGTTGTTCTTCCAATATCAGGCATATAATTCCTTGCTTCAAAGTCGTAGATGTTAAGCCCTAATTCGTCCTGGTATTCTTTAGCACCAAACTTATACTGATACTCCGTTTTCAGCACATTTGTCAGGATTGTTTCTCCCGGGTCTGTGGAATTTTCTTTAAAGTCCATTTTACTGCCGGTTACATATACTTCGTGTTTTAAACCAAATGGGTAATAATGGTTTTCTTCCAAAATCTTAAGCGTTCCCTGCTGAGGGTCTTTGGTGTAACTTAATCTTATATTTCCCAAGTGGTCTGTATAATTGAATACATAGTTGTATGCATACCCGGTGGGTGGTGAGCCGGGGCTTACATTTCCCACAGGCGTTGCTTTTACATAGCCTTCTGCGTGTGGGAAGAATTGCAGTATATCTCCTGCATACTGGAAGCCGTCCAGATATCTGACCACCTTGATGGAATCGTTGCTTCTGACCGTTTTGGTCAGTTTCTGCCCGGCAGCATTGTACTGGTATAGAATAAACTCGTTGGCAGACCATTCAACCCTTACCGGTAGATTCAGATAATTGTACGAGATAGAGCTAATCCCTTTGTTCCTGTCTTTCACCATATTTCCGTTTTCATCATACTCATAATCATCAAGGTTAGGATTGGTGTTACTGTTCTTGAAGTTTCTTATATGTTTCCACTGCTTATTCATTATTTGTTTTGATTATCAGCAATATACACTTTTATTTTTTACCACCCACACTTCTGGAACATTGCCATTGTAATAGTCCCCTACTTATCTACTCCGGATTCCCGGAACATCGAAATCATTATAAAAAATATTTGTTAATACAAACTCACCATCTTTCTTCTGATAATACAATATCTTGGGATAATAGGTTATATTAATTCCATAAAATGGTAAATAGTGTGTTTTGTTAATAACAGTAGTCCAATCTTCTAATTTTTCACAAATAGCTTTATATTTTAATTCAAAAAAGTCATTGTTTATTCCAACATTATCACTCAAAAGATAAACCATCATGTTTTCGTATTCATAATCTGTGATTCCAACTAATTTTATACTACAACCAGGTGTTGCATAGACTAATTTAATAGCTAAATCCACCTCAGTATTCTTCATTATTATTAAAGTAACTCCATTAATTTCTTTTAATGTATCCTTTCTTGAAAATAATGTATCAATGAAATAATTAATTTCTTTTTTTAAATCTTCTCTTTTGATGATAACATTTACAATATTACCTTCAGGGATAGAATCTTTGATTTCTGATAATTTTTTGGGGAGTGTTTGTGTCCGAATAGTTTTGATATCATCTTTTGTATCTTCAATATTCTTACTACAACCCAATATCAGAATTGAGCATAAGAGAACCGCCTGAATAATTTGTGTGGATAAAAAAACTTTCATTATTGTATGTTGTTTTTGTATTAAAATAATCTGAATAAATATTTGCATTTGACGGAACTCTTCCCGGGAATTTTCTTTGCATCTCGTCGAATGCTTGTCTATCTCCGTTACCTAATTCATCTCCATCTGGTTCGCCCCAAATAGTAAAACCGGAAGGATGATTATTATAACTATAAATAGGATTTGGAGCGGGATGACTATGCCAATATTCACTAATTCTGGAAGCTGCATTATTTCTCAAAATTTCGGACATATAACTATTTAGTCTAATTGAACCTTTACTATGATTAGTTAAAACCGTTGCTCGTTGTAATCCGTTACTATTGCTTGTCCATCTTACAAATCCAAATTCGACACTGGATTTCGCCGCAAATCTAAAAAACTGAAAAGCTTTTTGTGGATTAGTTGATGTGATTCTTGTTTGACCACCCGATCTTGATATTGTGTTTTCCTTACTAAAACTACCATTCTCTCCATAGGTGTAACTTTGCTCTTTCCCATAATCATTCTTAACCACATTGCCATCATTATCTACGAGTCTTACTTGGTCATCTCCGGCAGCCTTAGTAACTGTTATATCACCTGTTTCTTGATTAATATCAATATAATCCTCCAACATTCCGTTTGGATCTGTGAAGAAGTTAGGGTTGTTAAAAGCATAGCGATAAGGTGTCCAATTTGGCTTTTTCTCCGCCAACGGATCCACATTCATCCATCTACCAATCGTAGCATCATAATTCCTTGCCCCATAGTCATACCAGCTTAATCCGAGTTCATCTTGTAGTTCTTTTCCGTTGTACTTGTATTGATACTCCATCCTCGTTACATAATCAAGCACAGGCGGCAGACCGGGTTCGGGTTCTATGCCGTCGCCCGGGTTTCTTGAAAAATCTAATTTTGTGCCGCTCACATAAACTTCGTGTCTCAAACCAAATGGATAATAATGATTTTCTTCCAATATTTTCAATTTCCCGGTTAGATGATCCATTGAGTAGGACAAACGTACATTGCCTAAGTGGTCTGTGTAATTATAAACATAACTGTAAGCATAGCCGGTAGGCGGAGCGCCGGGCGTAATGTTTCCCACAGGAGTTGCCCTCACGTATCCCTCGGCAGTAGGGAAGAAGTTCAATATTTCGCCTGCATATTGAAAACCATCTAAGTAATCCACTTCTTTTCTCACTTCAGGAGTAGCGGTTTCTTCAATAACCGTCTTTTTTAGTTTTACACCTGCAGCATTATAGACGTATTCAATTGAATTTGAATTTTCAAATACAATTTGTTCAGGCAGGTTCAGATAGTTGTAGGTGATGGATGTTATTCCTTTGTTTCTGTCTTTGATTAGATTTCCGTTTGCATCATATTCATAATCGTCCAATGCAGGATTGGTATTGCCGTCTTTAAATCCGCCGGTGTTCTGGTTTGAAACCGCATCGCTTACGTTGATGAGCAGGTTGGAGTTTCCGTTTCCGTCCCGGTAAGAATATGCCAGGTCATCCATCCCGACGGGGTCGCCCAAGACATCGCCTGTGGTTCTGAACAAACTCGTGATGTTGCCGTTCAGGTCATAGGCCAGACTCTCGGTATAAGCCCCCGTATAGGGATTGTTGTCGCTTTTGTAAAACTGAGCGTCCAACAGCCGGTTCAGCTCGTCATAATTGTAAACATAGCCCCGCTTCACATTGTCTTCGCCGGTACGCCAGATGGTTTGTGCAATATTGCCGTTGAAGAGCGGTTCGGCATATTGGCTGCCGCCGTCGTTGAGCTCATTGTAATTGATTTTGAATGCAAACAAATCATCGCCCGCAGACGGCGGATCAGCATCCTTGCCGTAGAGGACAAGCCCAACATCATTGATGTCGGTCAGCCAGCCGCGGATGTTGTATTTGTAATCCACTTCCTGCCAGCGGTCGCTTCCGTTCTGGTTGCCGCCCACCTTTTTGCTGACCAACTGCCCCAAGGGGTCGTACTCGTTTTTGGCTATCAACTGAGGGGTTTGCCCGTTGATGGAATGATGGTGACTGAGCAGACGAAGCATTTGGTCATACACAAAAGTTTCTTCGACATTTACCTGAATGCCGTTGTTTGTGCTTTTGTGGGCAGTCGTGGTCTTTGTCGGCAGACCTTTGAAGTTCAGCTCGGATTTGGTTTGGGTAAAACCTCCCAGATGGTTTATTTTATAACTACCGTAAGCCCTGCTCAAATCGTCATAAGCGGTATAAGCTTTTTCCCAGCCTGTGGTACCAATCACACGCACGAAAGAAGAGACGGGCAGTCCTTTGAGCTGTCCGTTGGCATCGCTCAGCGGTGCATGTTCAAACAGCTGCTGCAGGTCGGGGGCTTGCTCCTCGTAGGTGTCGTAATAATTCACACTCAATACATCCGAAAAACTTGTCGGAAAAGCATTTTTTGTATAATAAACCGAAGTTCCGTTTTGAGAGAACTGCACCGTGGACTTTCTTTCTTCGTTGTTGCTGCCAAATCCGTTGACCGTAGTCTGCAAAGCTTCACGAGAAACAGAACTGTTCATCATACCGGTATAGACCACCCTGCCAAACTTGTCGTATTTGGTAAACAGCCATTTGCCTTCCGCCTCCAAGTTCGCATCTTTCGTAGCCACCAATCTGTCCTGTTTGTCGTACACCATGTATTCCTTTCCTTTGCCCGGTAATTTCTTTTCCACCAGACGGTTTTTGTCATCGTACTTGTAAAGATAACAAAGATTCTCAATGATTGTTGTACCCAGGCCTATTTTTTCGGCAGCCAATGGCGGGATGACCGCTGCCAGATTTCCATAGACATCATACACATAATAAGTGTCCGCCTGTTTGTTTACGCCTGTGGGCGGATTGGGGTCGGGCCTTCCGCTTGTCGGGTATTCGGTCACGAAACTTCTTTTGAGTACGACCCTGCCTTGTTTGTCTTTGAACTCATAAATTTTATGGCCGTTTTCGTCAGTGGTTACGGTTTTGTATAGGGTTTTTTCTTCGTAATAATTACCCACAGTAGAATAATTCCCTTTTTGGATGTCACCGTTGGTATCCACCCAATAGATCCAAACCCGGTCGTTTGCTGTATTGGTTTTGTATTCAAATCCGATTTCATGTCCACCGCCTTTTGCCCATGCATCGCCGGGAGCGGCCTGCGCCAATACCCGGTTGAGCGGTGAATTCTCAAAAGTCTTTTCAGAATACCAGGTGCTTTGGGTATAGTTCTGCATATAATAATTTCCAGTAATGTTACCAGGGTCGATGAAACCACCGTTGGACTGGCTGACAGGTACCGGCAGATAGTCAATTGTCTGTCTGCCAAAGCCGTCGTATTCTATTTTGGTGACAATGTCTTTTCCGTCGGGCGTTGCCTTAACCGAAACAGTCTGCTCGGGCCGTCCCAGACCGTCGAAGTATTGAACATTAATGATGGCTGCATTGGGATTGGCTGTTTCGTCCAGATATTCTGTGGATTTGATGTAGTTTTCTCCGGAAGACTGGCCGTAAAGGGAAACTGCGGCCAATGAAAATACTATGGTAAAAATATAAAGTCTCATGGTTAATAAATTAAGGTTGGTTGTGATTTATTATGTCCAAAAGTAAATTTTCAGTACGGCAGTTAAAACAATAAGGTTTTTTGAAAAACAAATCGTTCTGCGGTTCAGCCGTTTCAGGTGAATTCTCAGATTCAGGTTGAAGCGTTCCATGTGATTGGTTTTTTTAACTCGAATTCAAATCCTGGTTTCGGCTGATAAATTTGTACTTTTGATTGTTTAATTAGATTTCAAAAGCCATGATAAGATTTCCAATAATTTTCTATTTTTTTTTAGGTTCATTTTTAAGTGCTCAGAATTTTGAAATTGAATATTCTGCAACACTTCGTCAGGAATTGCCCGAAGAGGCGAAAAAAGAAATTCTGAAAGATTCCGAATACGGAAGAGAGCAAGTGAAAATGAATGAAGAACCCGATCCGGCCACATACAGAATGCTGATTTTGGGAAAAGAATCCTCATTTACTTATGTCGAAAAAATTGTCAACAATCAGGATCCGAACAAACCGATTATCAGACAGGCGCCGGACGGTTTCGGAACCACTTATCACAATCTGGAAGAATCGATTTCAATGAAAGATTTTGATGTTTACGGAAAATTGTATCATTCGCTGGATCCTTTGGCAGAATTTGACTGGAAAATTACAAAAGAGACAAAGGAAATTCTGGGTTTTGAGGTTCGAAAGTCAACTTCAGAAAGCGAAACCGAAATTGTAACTGCCTGGTATGCACCTAAGATCGCGGTTTCAAACGGACCTGCAAAATTTCACGGGCTGCCCGGTCTGATTTTGGAAGTTGAATCTAGAAACAAAGATTATCCGCTTGTGATTAAATATACTGCCGAATCAATTAAGGAACTTAAAAAGAGTCCGAAAATTCAGAAACCCAACAAGGGCAAGCAAGTCAAAGAATCTGAAATAGACGAGATTTTCAGAATTGCAAACGATGCAAGAAATGAAATGCTCAGATCTCAAATGGGTGTGGATAAGGATTAATGGTATAAGAAATTGATTATCTTGGTCTTTTTAATGATGAGAGATTTATTTGAAAATAGCATAAACAATAATAATTGCTGAAAGAAATGTCCCCACCAAAATGACAACATCCATTCCTCCTGCAAAAAAGCAAATTAATAAAATTATGACCATCAACACGAAAATGATATTGTATGAATTAGGAGCTTTCTTACTTAAATGTTCCATTGCAAGAAGCATTAAAACCAGCACAGCAATTATGGTGAGAAATAAATCTATCAATTGTTTGGTTTTGTTACAAATATAGGATAATAATTGATGGTTTAAAGAGGTTCGTAAATGTACATTGAAACAAAATCAACCATAGTGAAAATGCTTGCCAGTTTTTCATTTTACAACAAATCAGAAAATCTCAACTCTGGTTATTTCCAAATTCATAGATTGTGTTACTTATTATTTTGAGGAATAATCTCCGAATTGAGTTATTTTATTTAAACTGAATTAACGATTTTTGCTATTCTGAATTTCTGTTTATGCGGCTTTTACTGATAGATAATCATGATTCATTTACCTATAATATTGTCAATATTTTGAGGCAATTGAAGGATTGTCCGTTTGAGGTAATTAATTATAATGATTTGAATAACAATGAATTAGACAATTTTACGCATACGATTATTTCACCGGGCCCGATGAAACCCGAAGATTTTCCTTTGCTCAATGAGGTAATTGAACACAGTGTCAAAAACCGGAAGCCGTTGCTTGGAATCTGTCTGGGACATCAGACGATTTGTACTCATTTTGGCGGAAAACTGTATCGACTCGAAAATGTTTCACATGGACGGAAAACAACCATTGAAATCACAAGGGATTGTCCTGTTTTTGAATCTATTCCGAAAAAAAATGAAGTCGGACTTTATCATTCTTGGGCGATTTCAGACCATGATTTTCCTGATGAATTGGAAATCGTTTCTAAGTCAAATGAAATTGTGATGGCCGTTCAGCACAAAGAGTTGCCAATTTATGGAATTCAGTTTCATCCGGAATCATTTCTGACACCCTATGGCAAAGAGATTTTAAATAATTTTTCAAAATTATAAGAATGGATTTAAACCAGTTTTCACAACAGATTTCGGAGTTTACCACTCAAAAAATTCCGTATTTCTTTCTGATTGATTTTGAGATGAAAAATCCGATTGTCTGTAAATTGGATGATGCCGAAGCAAACGGAATCCTATACAACATCAAAGGAAAAACCAATGCAGATGAAAAAATTCAAATTCCCAAACCGGAGCTGAGTTATAGAGCGATTGACAAAAAAAAATATTTTGAAAAAATCGATACAGTCATCGAAGAACTGAAGAACGGAAATTCATTTTTGCTGAATCTTACTTTTCCGACACCGATTAGTACCAACCTGAGTTTGAAAGAAATTTTTTATGCGGGCAAAGCGCCTTATAAATTATTGCTGAAAGACCGGTTTGTGGTTTTCTCACCCGAAAGTTTTATTCAAATCGAAAACAACAAAATTTCGACTTATCCGATGAAAGGCACGATGGATGCTGCAATTTCGAATGCGGGTGAAATATTGATTAATGACGAAAAAGAAGCCAGGGAACACCACACCATCGTGGATTTGATGCGAAATGATTTGTCGATTATTTCAGAAAATGTTCGGGTAGAACGCTTCCGCTATGTTGAAAAAATCAAAACCCACAAAGGCGAAATCCTTCAGACGAGTTCGAAAATTAGCGGAACTTTGCCCAAAGGTTGGGAAACCGGTTTTGGTGAAAACTTATTAAAAATCCTTCCTGCGGGTTCCATCAGCGGTGCACCCAAGAAGAAAACGATCGAAATCATCCGGTCGGTTGAAAATTTTCCGCGCGGGTATTATACCGGAATCTTTGGTCTGTTTGACGGTGAAAATCTGGATTCTGCCGTAGCAATTCGATTTGTTGAAAAACAAAATCAACAGCTGTATTTCAGAAGCGGTGGTGGAATTACCTCAAACAGTGATTCACAAAAGGAATACGAAGAGTTAATCCAAAAGATTTATCTTCCGATTGGTTGATCATTTAAACCCAAAAAATCTAACTGAACAATCCGAGGAATTGCCAGAGCAAATCTGGATAGGTTCCCAGCGCAAAGTTCAAAGCGGTTCCGAAAATCAGCAACAGCCTGGAAGTCATGGATAATTTGAGTTTCTTTTTTGAATCTGCATCTCTGAAATACATCACGACGATTACTTTGAAATAATAGAATACGCTGATAACAGCCAACACCAGTGCTGCGATGATCAGAAACAGATTACCGGGCACATGCATTGCCGCACTCAGCACAAAGAATTTGGCGAGAAATCCCGATGTAAACGGAATTCCGGACAGTGAAAAGAATGCGACTGCGCAGGAAGTTGCCAGCAGCGGCGATCGTTTGGCCAAACCGAAATAACCTTTGTGGTCCACACTGTCCACTTTGGTCAGTGAGTAAAATAAAACCACGCTTGACAAACTGTAGCTGACGATATAAAACAGCAGTGCGTCTTTTGAAGCCTGATCGATCACAAACAGCGCAAACATCATATAACCTGCTTGAACCACAGATGAATAGGCAAGCATTCTTTTGACGCTTTTTTGTCGGATCGCAGAGAAATTACCGAGTATCAGTGTGAGCAGAATTATAAAAGTCAACAGATACTGATAATTTTTTGCAACGATCTCAGATGTGATTTTGAATGACATCATCACAGTAATAAATGCCAGAAATCCTCCGCCTTTAACGATGGTCACCATATAGGAGGAGAACACGGTTGGCGTTCCTTCATACACATCAGGTCCCCAATAGTGCATAGGCGCAACCGAAACTTTGAAACAAAGCGAAAGGATAAGCAGTGTCCAGCCTAAATAATAAATCGACTGCATATCAAATGCATAAGCGGTGATATGATTCAGCAGGAACGATCCGCTGGCGCCGTATATCAATGAGATTCCCATCAGCATGATGCCGGTTGAAAATGCGCCCATCATAAAATATTTGATGGATGCTTCTGTACTTTTCATTTTGTGTTTTGCGGTTCCTGCCAGTATATAAACCGGAATGGAAAGGATTTCAACACCCATAAACAGCAGAAGCAGATTATTGAAAGTTGCCAGCACCGCGATTCCGGTGAGCGAAATAAAGATCAAAGCATAATAATCTGAAACCATTTTGCCGGGCTGACTGATTTTGTTCCGGTTGACCAATACATAGTAGAGTCCTACGGTACAAAGCGCGATAAAGAAATAAATTCTGTAATTGTCGGTCACAATCATATTCGGGTATTTGCCCGCCCAGATTTCATTTCCTCTCAGCTGACAGGCAGCTGAAATCATGATGACAATCATTAGGATGGCAGCCAGAATACTTTGGTGAAGTTTCTTTTTAGAAACAAATCCGCTGAACATAAAGATGATACCGGATAAAGCTGATGTCAATATAATATTCATAGTGGATGCTTCTGATTAATTTTGAATTAGATTAAATATGATGGACGGATAAGTACCCAATAAAATTACTGCAAACGACAACAGACCAAATACCAGATAGAGTATGGCGGACATTCTTTTCGGCTTGTCTTTGATGTGATCGGGCGAACCGAGCAGTATCGCATTGTTCATTCTCCAGGTGTAAGCAGCCGAAAGGATGGCGCCGATACAGCCCATGATACACAAGATCGGATTGTAAAAAAACAATGCGTTGAGCATCGAGAATTCACCGATAAAGTTTGAAGTCAGCGGCAGCGACAAATTTGACAGACAGAAAATCGTCCAGAAAACCGCAATCGCGGGATCAATCTTTGCCAGCCCTCTGACAGATTTCACATCGGTCACTCCGTATCTTCTGTGCATATAATCATAACTCAACCACATGCCGAGCACCACGATTCCATGGCTGAACATTTGGAAATAAGCACCTTTGATTCCGATTTCGGAATAAGTAAAGAGGCTCATAAAGATCAGCGCCAGGTGGGCAATCGAGCTGAATGCGATAATTCTTTTCAGATGATTTGACCTGAGCGCAATCAGTGATGCATATACCAGGCCGAATCCGACGACATACAGCAGCCAGTCAAAATTCAGTGATTTGACCGGAAACATTCCGATAAACCAGTTGACCACTGCAAAGAGTCCCATCTTTGCCATCAATGCACTGAGGATGATGGTCACAAAAGTATCCGAAGCCTTGTAAACCGGCGGTTGCCAGGTGTGCAAAGGAAAGATCGGGATTTTGATTGCAAATGCGATCAGAAATAGAATCGGCAATAGCTCCAGATCCTTGTAGTGTGTGGTCAAAGCTTTGATGTCGTTCAAAAGATAACTTTCGGGCCCGAGGTGGAATCCGATATAGATGATTCCGGCCAGCATCAGGAACGAACCGAAGATTGTGTAAATAAAGAAAGTGGTATTTGCTTTGACTTTGTTTTTTCCGCCCCAGATTCCGATCAGGAAGTAAATCGGTATCAAAACGATTTCCCAAAAGAAGTAAAACAGCAGCAGATCCTGAGCCAGAAATACACCGTTCAGACCCGCAAACATAATCAGTAACAGACCGTAAAAATTATTTTTGTAATTCTTTTTAACCGAATTAAAATACAGGAACAAAAGCGAATAAACAAAGGTGGTGAGCATTACCATGATGGCGCCCAGACCCGAAAAGTCCAATGAAATATATGTCTGTACATCTCCCATTTTGAACCAGGGATGAGTGATCTCTTTCTGAATCGCACCCTCGCCGTTGAATGCGGCAAGCAGTGAGAAGATGAACAGATAAACGCTGATGGCTGTGCCTATAAAACCAAGCGATTTCTTGTAAGAAGTGACCGCCAGACCGACTCCAAATATCAAAGGCAATAAAATCAGTAATACTAAAAACATTCTTTCCGCTTTTTATAATATTCCAAAAAAGAAAAATCCAATTCCCGCTACGATTCCCAGGACCATCAGCAATACGTATGTGCCGATATGACCTGTCTGAATCGACTTTGTCTGTTTTGAGAGAAACACAGACAGACTGCCCACACCAAATACGATCTGTGCAATCCCTGCTTTCTCCACATATTTTCTTAAAAAGGTACCCAGATTCTCAGTTGGTGTAATGACAGCCGACTGATAGATTTCATCCACATACCATTTGTTTTTAAATAATTTTATAATTCCAGAAGCTTCACCGTCGGTTTTGCCGTTGTACATTTTATAAGTCAGTATGATTGCACCGACTACAAATACAAGCAAAGCAACCATCAGCATGATTTCGACCGAAGCAGAAACCGCATGTTCACCTTCATGAACACCTGTCACACCCGACAGAAAATTGTTTAGTTTGTGTCCGTTGGCTGCAAATACTGCAGGAATTCCAATGAATCCGCCGAAAAGTGACAATACGGCAAGAATCATCATCGGCATGGTCATACTTGAAGGACTTTCATGCGGATGAACTTCTTTGTTTCTCAGCTCACCGTGGAAAGTCATAAAATACCATCTGAACATATAGAATGCAGTCAGCACCGAAACGATGAATCCGATGATCCAGACTGCTTTGCTACCGATAAACATATTGAGCAGCATTTCGTCTTTTGAGAAGAAACCGCTTAGCGGCGGAATCCCTGCAATCGCCAGACAGGCAATCAGCATTGTGATATTTGTTTTGGGCATTAGTTTTCTTAACCCACCCATCTTGTTCATATTCTGTTCGCCACCCATTGCATGGATGACAGAACCTGATCCCATAAACAGAAGTGCTTTGAAGAATGCGTGTGTCAGCACGTGGAAAACCGCTGCTACATAGGCGCCCATTCCGATTGCGGCAAACATCAGCCCCAGTTGGGAAACAGTTGAATAGGCGAGCACCTTTTTGATATCGTCCTGACGCATTGCGATGGTGGCTGTAATCAGTGCTGTGATGATACCGATCCAGGCGACGATTCCTTTTGTAAACGGAACCATATCGAAGAGTTCGTTGCATCGGGTCAGCATAAAGATACCTGCGGTTACCATGGTGGCAGCGTGGATCAATGCAGAAACCGGTGTTGGTCCGGCCATCGCATCGGGCAACCAGGTAAACAGCGGAATCTGAGCAGATTTACCGGTAGCTGCAAGAAAGAGCAGGAGTGTGATTCCGATCAGTGCACCTTCGGCAACATTTGCTGTTGTGAGCATACTGAATACTTCTCTGTATTCGAGTGTGCCGAATTCTTTATAAATCCAGAACATTGCAATCAGAAAACCGATATCACCAATACGGTTCATGATAAATGCTTTTCTTGCCGCAATTGTAAAATCCCAGTTGTGATACCAGAATCCGATCAGCAGGTAAGAGCAGAGTCCCACACCTTCCCAGCCGATGTACATCATCAGGAAGTTGCTGCCCATCACCAGAATCAGCATTGAGAAAATGAATAAATTAAAGAATGAAAAGAATTTTCCGAATCCTTCGTCTTCATTCATATAACCAACCGCATACACATGAATCAGAAATCCGACACCTGTGATGATCAGCATAAAGAGACTGGTCAATGCATCGATTTGGAATGCAAACGGGATTTGGATGGTTTCGAAATTAAATAGATCAAAGAAATGAAAGATTTGTGGTGCCGCATCAGGTCCCGACGGAACTGCAAAAAACACCATCACCGAAAGAACAAAGCTGACGAATACCACGCCGGGACCCAAAATTGAAATCAGACTTTTGGGCAGTACATGTCTTCCCAGTCCGTTGATAACGAATCCGATGAATGGTAAAAGCGGAATGAGCCAAATATAATTCTCCATAAATCTAATGCTTTAAACGGTTTAGGAATTGAACATCGGTTTTGTAGGTCTTTCTGTAGAACATTATCATGATTGAAAGTCCGACAGCTACTTCGGCTGCAGCAACGACCATGATGAAGAGCACCAGCATCTGTCCGTCGATTCCGGCTTCGGTACCCGGATTTTTGGCATAATGCATTTTTGAAAATGCAACCAAAAGCAGATTGACAGAGTTGAGCATCAATTCTATACACATCAGCATGATGACGATATTTCTGCGTATAATCACACCCGCCATTCCGATGGCGAAGAGTGTCAGTGACAGAAATAAATAGTAACTAATCGGTATCATTCTTTTATTTTCAAAATTTTTAATTCATTATCAATCATCATGCTTCCGCCTTTTTTTCTTTTTTTGTCTTTCTCGACAGCATCACTGCTCCGATCATCGAACTCATAAACAGTATGCTCGCCAGTTCAAACGGAATCACATAGTCCGAATAAAGGACGGTTCCCAGCTTTTCGGTCAGACCGATGTCTCCTTCGGCTGTGAGCAATTGATTGGATTCGACATCAGACTGCATAAATATTCTGACGGTCAGCAGCAGGAATACGGCTGAAATCAGTGATGCGGCTGTGATTACAAAGGTTTTGCCGAAGCTTCTGTCCTCTTTGTTCAGATTCATAATCATCACCACAAAAAGAAACAGGACCATGATGGCGCCTGCATAGACGATGATGTTGATGATTGCAAGGAATTGGGCGTTCAGCAGCACATAGTGACCACTGATGCTGAAAAATGTGATGATCAGATAAAGTATGGAATGAATCGGATTTTTTGACGCTACGGTCAGCAATCCGCTCAAAACAGTCAAAGCTGCCAATATGAAAAACAAAATTTCGGCTGTACTCATGCTTCAGTCTCTTTGGTTTCTTTTTTTGGAAATGGAATCAGCAGATCCTCTTTGGTATATATAAAATTCTTTCTCTTGTAGCTTGCCGGAACCACAGACTGGCTCAGATAGAGTGCGTCTTTTGGACAGGCTTCTTCACAGAGTCCGCAGAAGATGCATCTCAGCATATTGATTTCGTATTTGGTTGCATATTTTTCTTCGCGGTACAGATTTTCTTCGCCCGGCAGTCTTTCACCTGCTTCCATTGTGATTGCTTCGGCCGGACAAGCCAGTGCGCACAATCCGCAGGCGGTGCAGTTTTCGCGTCCCTCCTCGTCTCGGTTCAGTACGTGCATTCCTCTGAAATTTTCACTGAACTGACGTTCGGTTTCGGGATAACGGATGGTCACTTTCTTTTTAAAGAAGTGTTTTAATGTAATCCACATTCCGATAAATATATTGACCAGATATAATTTCTCCCAGAAAGTCATTGGCTTTCTGTTGACCGGTTGTGCTTTATCTGTTAGAAATTTCATTTTGTTTTAATTAAAAAAATAAAGTATTACAAATCCTGTAATTAACAAGTTGACCAGGGCCAACGGCAGTAATCTTTTCCAGCCGAGATCCATCAACTGATCGTATCTGAATCTCGGGAGGGTCCATCTCACCCACATAAATAAAAATATAAAGAAACAGGTCTTGATGAACAAAACGATGAAATGTATAATCGACATCGCATTCATTCCAAGACTTTCAGTCAAATTTGAGTCGTTTACAAAAGGTATGTCGTAACCGCCAAAAAACAGTGTGGACAGGATAACCGAAGTGATGAACACATTCACATATTCTGCAAACAGGAAAAATCCGAGTTTCATTGATGAATATTCCGAATGATAACCGCCGATCAGTTCGTTTTCTGCTTCGGGCAGGTCAAAAGGAGTTCTGTTGGTTTCTGCAAAACAGCAGACCAGAAAAATGATAAATCCAAGCGGCTGCAGTACCACATTCCAATAACTGTCCATTTGTTCGGCCACGATCACATCGAGTTTGAGTGAACCGCTGATCATAAACACTGCAATCAGCGTGATTCCCAACGGGATTTCATAGGAAATGATCTGAGAAGCCGCACGAACACCGCCCATCAGCGACCACTTGTTGTTGGAAGCCCATGAACCGATCAGCATACCGTAAACTCCCAGACTCAAAACGCCCAAAATATACAAATAGCCGATATTAACATCTGCAATCAGCGGATTGATGACAGAATCTCCCCAGCTGAATTCTGAACTCCACGGAATGACAGCACCTGTCATCAGTGCAAGCGTCATCGCAAGGGTAGGGCCGAGTATAAATAGAAATTTCTCTGAATGTGCAGGTGTAATCTCTTCTTTGAAAAAGAGTTTCCCTCCGTCTGCCAAAGGCTGGAGCAGTCCGCCCCAACCGGCTCTGTCCGGCCCCCGTCTGTCCTGAATATAACCTGCAACCTTGCGTTCAGCCCAGGTAGAATACATAGCAACAACAAGCGCCATTACTATAAGCACACCGCTGAGCGCCAATTTTTCCATTACTTCACTGTACAAATCCGGGTTCATATTTTATGGTGTTCGTTTTTTGGGATCCTTCCCTCTGATGTCTGTTAATTCTTTTCCTTCTGTCGATTTTTTCGGGTTCTCATCCAGATAATCTTTTGAGGTCGGCGGACCGTAAATCTTACTGATGTCTTTATCGGTACGGTTCACATCGCTCTGATCGTGGATGTCGAATGTAAATTTTGGTTCCCACTTCATCACTTCGGGCAAAACATTTTTAGGTTTTGTCGTTCTCTTGTTTCCTGAAGCATGGTTGTTGCTGATCACAGAACCCTGATAAACTCTTGACGGACCTTCGATCACCCAGTCTGATGTTTTCTTTTTGTCAAAACGGCAGGTGTTGCAGATCCAGTCTTCTGCTTCCCACCATTCATTCCTTCTGGTGGTTACCCTGAAAACTTCGTCTCCTCTGTACCACAGTCTTACTTTTCCTTTGCAGGTTGGGCAGTCTCTGTGTGCATCTACCGGTTTGAGAAACCATACACGGTTTTTGAATCTGAAAGTCTTGTCTGTCAATGCACCTACCGGACAAACGTCTATTACGTTTCCGATAAATTCACTGTCCAGTGCTTTTTCAATGTATGTTGCAATTTCAGATTTGTCACCTCTGTACAATACACCGTGCTGTCTTGGTTCGGTCAGCTGTTCTGCCAACTTTACACAACGGTAACACATGATGCATCGGTTCATGTGCAGCTGAATCTGATCGCCTATGTCGATTCTTTCAAAAGTTCTTTTTCTGAAATCAAGTCTTGATTCGTCCTGACCGTGTTCATAGCTCAAATCCTGCAGTTTGCATTCTCCCGCCTGGTCACAGACCGGACAGTCTAACGGATGATTGATCAGTAAGAATTCGACCACACCTTCGCGCGCATCGAGTACACGCTGTGATGTTTTGTTGCCAACGACCATTCCGTCCTGAACGGCGGTCTTGCATGACGCCATCAGTTTGGGCATCGGTCTCGGATCTCTTTCACTTCCCTGGGTGACTTCGACCAGACAGGTGCGGCAGTATCCGCCGGTATCTTCAAGTGGTTCATAGTAACACATGGTAGGCGGTGCCACATGCTTTCCGATTTTTCGGGCAGCCTGAAGTATGGTGGTGCCTTCCGGAACCTCTATGGTTTCGCCGTCAACGGTTACTTTGCACATTTTAATTTCTTTCTCTTCAGCCATGATTATTCAGCTTCTTTGTTTGATTCAATCGGATCGGCATAATGAGCCAGTCCGTATCTCATATTCAGCGCAGCCTCACCATTGAGTACACGCCATTCAAATTCGTCCCTGAAATGTCTGATTACAGATGCAACCGGCCATGCGGCAGCGTCTCCCAGCGGACAAATCGTGTTTCCTTCTATATTTCCCTGTACCCTCCAGAGCAGATCGATGTCAGACATCTTTCCGTGTCCTTCAGACATTCTTTTCAGGATTTTTTCAAGCCAGTGTGTTCCTTCACGACAGGGCGAACACTGACCGCAGCTCTCGTGTCTGTAAAATCTTGAAATGGTATAGGTGTGATATACGATATCCTGATCTTCGTCCAGAACGATAAATCCGCCCGAGCCCAGCATACTTCCGGTTTGAAATCCGCCGTCAGACAGACTTTCGTAATTCATATATCTCGGTTCTCCTTTTGCAGTTCTCAGCAGCAGGTTGGCAGGCAGCATTGGTACAGAGCTTCCACCCGGAATACAGGCTTTCAGTCTTTTTCCGTTTGCAATTCCGCCGCAGAAATCATCAGAATAGATGAATTCTTCCACCGTTTGTGTCATATCAATTTCATAAACGCCCGGTTTGTTGATGTTTCCGCAGGCAGAAATCAATTTGGTTCCGGTTGAGCGGCCGACACCGATTTTTGCATATTCGGCTCCGCCCATATTGATGATAGGTCCCACAGATGCAATCGACTCAACATTGTTGACCACTGTGGGTCTCTGCCAAAGTCCTTTTACAGCCGGAAATGGCGGTTTAATCCTTGGGTTTCCTCTTTTTCCTTCTATACTTTCGAGCAATGCGGTTTCTTCTCCGCAGATGTATGCACCCGCACCCGGATGAACATAAATCTCAAGATCGAATCCGCTGTTTTTGATATTTTTTCCGAGCCAGCCGTTTGCTTTTGCTTCTGAAATCGCTTCTTCGAGTATATCGATGATCCAGCCGTATTCTCCTCTGATGTATATGTAAGAAACATTACTGCCCAGACAGTAGGACGAAATGATGATTCCCTCAATCAGAAGATGAGGAATGTGTTCCATCAGAAAACGGTCTTTGAAAGTTCCGGGTTCCGATTCATCCGCATTGACGACCAGGTGTCTTGGTACGCCTTCGGGTTTTGCAATAAAACTCCATTTCAGTCCGGTTGGGAATCCTGCGCCTCCGCGTCCTCTCAATCCCGAAGATTTGACTTCTTCCAGGATTTCATCGGTCGTCATATTGAAAGCTTTCTCAACTGCCTTATATCCGTCATGTTCCCTGTACACGTCGTATTTGCGTATACCGGTTACATTTCTGTGTTTTAATAATAATAGTGTCTCTCCCATTACGCCTGATTTCTTAATTCTTCAATTAATTCATCTACTTTTTCAACCGTCAGATGTTCTTTGTAATTTTTACCGAGCATCATCATCGGAGCATAACCGCAGGCGCCCAGACATTCTGACGGTTTGAGTGTAAACAGTCCGTCTGCTGAAGTTTCGCCCACTTCGATATTCAATTTCTGTTTGATATGGTTGATGATTTTATCAGATCCGCAAACCATACAGGGGCCGGTCTGACAGACTTCAAGTACATATTTTCCGACCGGTTTCAGATTGAACATGGTATAGAAAGTTGCCACTTCATAAACCTCAATCGGGTTGAGGTTTAGAATTTCGGCCACATGGTCCAATACCGGAACATCCATCCAGCCGCCCGATTCGGCCTGAGCGATATGCAGAGCAGGAATCAGTGCACTCTTTTGTTTTCCTTCCGGATAACGGGTGATCAGTTCCTGAATCTTGTTGTATGCTTCTTCTGAAAATTTAACTTCAGCCATTTTTTTTGTTTTTATAATCATTGATTCAAACACGGGTCTGAATCCAATTCATTCAATTCATTCAATTCATTCAATCAGGCATCCATTTCGCCTGCAATCATATTCATACTGCTCATTGTAAGGATCGCATCACTGATTAGCGAACCAACGATGATTTCGGGATAAGCCTGATAATAGATAAAGCATGGTCTTCTGAAATGAAGTCTGTACGCCGCGCGTCCGCCGTCGCTTACCAGATAAAATCCGAGTTCTCCGTTTCCACCTTCCACTGCGTGATATACTTCACCGACCGGAGGATCGATTTCACCATAGATGATTTTGAAGTGATAAATCATCTCTTCCATCTTGGTATATACTTTTTCTTTCAGTGGCAGATAATAATCGGGTACATCCGCATGATGGGGAATTGCTTCTTCTCCCTTCAGATCATTGATTTTTTGAACCGCTTGTCTGATCAGCGAAAGAGACTGCCACATTTCCTGATTTCTGACCATATATCTGTCATAGACATCGCCTGTGGTTCCGACCGGAACTTTGAAATCAAATTCTTCATACCTCGAATACGGTTTTGCGGTTCGGATGTCATAATCCAATCCGGCAGCTCTTAGGTTCGGGCCTGTAAATCCGTAATGAAGTGCTCTTTCAAGACTGATTCCACCCACACCCTGGGTTCTTTCCATAAAGATTCTGTTTCTGTCAAACAGACCTTCGAACTCTTTCAGGATTTTTGGATATTCGTTAAGGAATTTATCGATTTTTTCCCATGCGATCTGATTGAAATCTCTTTCAAAACCGCCGATCCTTCCGATATTGGTGGTCAGACGTCCGCCCGATATTTCCTCATAAATTTCATAAATCAGTTCTCTGTATTTCATCACATAGAGGAAACCGGTAAATGCGCCCGCATCCACACCGATGACAGAATTGCAGATCAGGTGATCAGAAATCCTCGCCAATTCCATAATGATGACACGCATATAGTCAACCCTTTTCGGCATTTCCACACCGAGCAGTTTTTCGACCGTCATGTGCCATCCCAGATTGTTGATCGGTGCCGAGCAGTAGTTCAGACGGTCGGTCAATGGGGTGACCTGGTAGAATGCTCTTTGTTCTGCGATCTTTTCAAATGCCCTGTGGATGTAGCCCACGGTTGCCTCTGCACTCAGAATTTTTTCACCGTCCATTTCGAGTATGTTTTGAAACACACCGTGAGTGGCAGGGTGGGTAGGACCCAGATTGAGTGTCCTCGATTTTTTTTCGAGTGACTCTTCGGGGAGTTCTATATTTTTTCTTTCTTTTTCCTTTATTTCTTTCATCTCAACCAACAGTTTAGATATTGAGTTTTCCCAGATTAAAATGAGAATCGCCGCGGCCGAACATATCGTCGTCCTTGTCTTTACGGGCCTGATCTTCGAGCGGATATTCTTTTCTCAACGGGAAATAATCCATTTCTTCGACATTCATCACACGGATCAGATTTGGGTGACCCACAAAATTGACACCGAAGAAATCATAGCATTCTCTTTCAAGCCAGTTGGCACCGACAAAAAGAGAGGTCAGTGTATAGATATCCGGTTTCTCAATATTGAGTTTGAATTTTAACCGGAGATGCTTTCTTTTCCGCATATTGTAAACCAGATAGGTTACAACCAGTTCTTCACCTTTATTGTCCGGATAATGAATTGCGGTCAGATCTGTCAGAAATTTGAATCCGAGTTCTTCGTCGTCATACAGATACTGAAGGATTTTCAGATTCTGTTCTTTATCGCCGTAAACCGCCATTATATCATAATTCTGCTCGTATCCGATGATTGACTCACCAAATTTCGAATTCAGTTTTTCCAAAATAAATTGATCTTCCAACATAACCAACCCAATTATAAGATTCCGTAACTTCTCAACATTTCCTGATACTCCGGCGAATTTCGTCTTCTGATGTCTTCGTTTCCGACCAGTTCCTGAACTTTCAGAATTCCGTCCAGAATTGCTTCCGGTCTTGGTGCGCATCCGGGCACATAAACATCAACCGGTACGATCTGGTCAATTCCCTGAAGTACCGAATAGGTATCGAAAATTCCGCCACTGCTTGCGCAGGCACCGACAGCCATCACCCATCTGGGTTCAGCCATCTGAAGATAAACCTGTTTCACAACCGGACCCATCTTTTTTGCGATGGTTCCCATCACCATCAGCAGATCACACTGTCTGGGTGTGAATGCCAATCGTTCACTGCCAAATCGTGCCAGATCATAATGTGAAGCCATGGTCGCCATAAATTCAATGCCGCAGCATGAAGTGGCAAACGGCAGCGGCCAGATCGAATTCTTTCTTGCCAGTCCGACTACCTTTGACAGCTGCATTGCGCCAAAGCCTTCACCCTGATACATATCGGGCATTTCAACTAATTTCACATTTGTATTGTGAGTAACCGGTCTTTTATTGAAAATCATTTTTAGACTTTTAAAATTTTAAATCAGGCGCTCTTATTTTTCCCAATCCAGCGCTCCTTTTTTTCTGACATAAACATACATAACTAGAAACAAACCAACAAACAGGCTGACGGCTGCAAATCCTTCCCATCCCAATTCTTTGAAATTCACGGCATAGGGATAAAAGAATACAACTTCAACATCAAACAGCACAAACAGTATCGCTACCAGATAATATTTCACAGCAAAAGGCTGTCTTGCATTTCCGTGCTGCTCGATACCGCTTTCAAAGTTCTCAAGTTTGTCTTTGGTTTGTCTTTTTGGCCCGAGCATGTGGGTGATAATGATGGTTCCGACCACAAATCCGGCTGAAAGAACAAATAGTATGAGGATTGGTAAATAATTAAAAGATGTGTCCATTTTTACAAAAAAAATATGCGTGGTAAATTTAAGAACTATTCAGTGCTCAAAAAGCCCAACCAATGTATATATTGTTGAAAACGCTTAATTTATATCGATTATAAATAATTAATTGTCATTTGTTAATTTGTTGCGGATTGAACCGAAAAATCGAATTTACTGATACAGAATTGTTTTAAAAATTTCATGTCACTGATTTTAAATTGACTTTGTGTTTTTTGTGAATTTTCAAATCAAAAATCACAGATTATAATTGTAATATTTTTTTTCATCTATTATTTTATATGGAATTTGTGGATTTGGTCAGATTCGGCTGGTAATTTCTGCTGAAAAGCGGCGGACAGCAAATTCAAACCAATCAATAATTGATTAAAAACAAAAAAAAGAAAACGACGAAGATTGGCGAGAATAAAATTATCAAATGAATTTGGGTATTTTAAAAGAATAATTGCTACATTTGCCGTCCGAAAATCAAAATAATATTTATATAATGTATGCAATTGTAGAAATAGCAGGGCTTCAATACAAAGTTGAGAAAGACCAGCAGTTGTATGTAAACCGTTTGGGCGGAGAACCGGGAGACGAATTGTCTTTTGACCGTGTGCTTCTGACCGACAACGGTTCAGTACAGGTTGGCGCCCCGGTTATAGACGGTATGTCGGTAGTGGCAAAGATCGTCGAGCATGTGAAAGGTGACAAAGTAATCGTTTTCAAAAAGAAAAGAAGAAAAGGTTACAAAGTCAAAAACGGACACCGTCAGCTTTTCACCAAGATCGAAGTGGTATCAATCGGTGCCGGAAGCGGTACCGCAAAAAAAGCTGTGAAAAAAGAAGCACCCAAAGCAAAACCGGCAAAATTGGCCGATGTTCCCGCTGAAGAGATGAGCAAAGCAGCAGAGCCAAAAGCTGAAATCAAAAAGGAAGCTAAGAAAGATGAAAAATCAGAAGAAACCATGGAAACGGCGAAAGCTGCCAACCCAAATTCTGATTATGCTACTGTAAATTTCGGCGAAAATCACGAATTGAATTATCATTTGAAAAAACACGGTTTGTCACAATCAAAAGGAAATCGTGAGACCCTGACCGAATTGGGAAGCGGATTGAAAGAAAAACTTGGCAAAAGAGTACTGACTCATGAAGATGTTGACAGTCTGATTGCTGAGAATATTGCTAAATTTGACGAAGTAAAAAAATAAATCTGAAATAAAATGGCACATAAGAAAGGAGTCGGAAGTTCCAAGAACGGTAGAGAGTCGCATTCAAAAAGACTGGGTGTAAAGATATTCGGCGGACAGATTGCCAAAGCCGGAAATATTTTGGTAAGGCAAAGAGGAACCGTACACCATCCGGGTGACAATGTTGGGATCGGAAAAGATCACACCTTGTTTGCTCTGATTGACGGTACCGTGGTTTTCCGCAAGAAAGCCAACAACAGGTCATTCGTTTCGATCGATCCTGTGGTGGAATAAGCTCAAAAAAATCGATTATTTACATAATTGAAATAACAAAGGCTTCCCGTCATGGGCAGCCTTTTTTGTTTGGCTCCGTAGCTCAGCTGGACAGAGCAGTAGTTTCCTAAACTATTGGTCGGAGGTTCGAATCCTCTCGGAGTCACCATTGACGGTCAGTTGACCGTTTTTTTCTTGAGGTCGCAATTTGAGACTTCAAGAGATATGCTCCCAATTCGATACGATCGGCTGATCGTGTTTACTTTTTTCCTTTTTTGTATCCGATTGGTTTTCTTTGAGTAACCGGGGGCGAAACCAGCTCTTGGATGATCTGATAAATATGGTCAATTTCCTGACCCATATCGCTCTGGCTGCGGTTCAGATCGTTGATCTTCTTCAGCAGGTCTTCGTAATTTGACGCCCATTGTCTCATCTTGACAAAAATCCGCATGATCGAAATATTGACCTGAATTGCGGTAGGGCTGTTGAGCACTGTCGAGAGCATTGCAACGCCCTGTTCGGTAAACATATAAGGCGCGGTTCTTCTGCCGCCCCAATTCGGGCCTGTGGCCGCAAAACGCGACTTCAAGTCCGCCCATTCTTTTGGATTCAGCTGAAACATAAAATCTGACGGAAAACGGTCGATGTTTCTTTTGACCTGTTCATTCAGTCTTTTGGTTTCAACCCCGTACAATTCAGCCAGCTCGCTGTCCATCATCACTTTCTGATCGCGAACAAGGTAGATTGAGTCGATGATTTTTTCCCGGATTTGGATGTCTTTTGAGTTGTCCATAAGAATTTGTTTTGTAATAATTAAATCAGGTCCATCCGTTTACAGATAAATCAAATAATTGTTCATCATCAACTGAATATTTTATTTGCCAATAATAACTTCCGCCGTCTTCAACCTGAACAAAATCGTTTAACCAATAATCATCATTTTTCCCGTCTGACCAGAAAAAATTAATCAAAAGACATTTCTTTCCGTTTTCATCATAAAATCCGATGTACTGCCGTTTGTATTTTTTTAAGTTTTTATGAATAACGGGGCTTAAAGATTGATTCGGCTGATTTTTATTGATTTCTTTCAATTGCATTTTCAGTGTCTGTTCAGCCATTGCTATTTCTTCTTTTGCAGGCGTAAATCTTTTTCCAAAACCGTAAAGTTCATATTCCTTTGAAAAAATTGCCACATCAAAATCTTCTGTTTGATAGTGTTCGGCAACAGCTTGGCCGTTTCCCAAAAAGAAACTTAAAATAAATAAAATTGAGGCTAAATATAATTTCATTTTCAAATCTTCAGATTTATATTCATCCAAGTTATAGGTTAGAGTTTAGAAGTTTTTTTCAACATCCTACCGGCTTCCATCTTCCCGCTTCCATCACCACATCCAACACTCCACATTTCAAATCCGTCAGTCAGAGCTTGTCGAAGCCCCACATCTCCCAACCAAATTTACCAATCCATTGCAATCGCATTAAAAATCTGACCGGTCAGCTGCTCGAGTATGCTGTCAAGCAAACCGCTCTCAGCCTGCATCAGTGTAAGGTTTGCATCAAAGTCCTCATAAGCCGAAAAGGTTCTGTCAAAACTTTTTGTCTCATCTTTTGTGTTCTGATATCTCACCCTGACGGTCATCGTCAACCTGTTCTTTCCGGCGGTTTCGTTTGCCTGAATAGCGACCGACGACTGCTGGTAGTTTGTGATTTCACCATCGATAAGCAGATCCGCATCCTCGCTGTTGGTCAACGAAAGCTTTGTACGATTGTTGAAAATATCCTGAAGCTGATCTGTAAACTGTTGACTCAGATTTGGATTCTGATAAGGTGCATAATTTGGAAAATTTGAAATTTTTATGGTTTCCCAGTTTGGGTCGATCGAAGAACCCGAAAGGGTATAGCATGAATTTAAAACCAGCAGAACCGGAAGAATCAGCAAACCGAATATAAATTGTTTTTTCATGATTTTTTAATTGATTATTCCAAGTTATACTGTTTGATTTTTCGATAAAGCGTCCTTTCCGAAATTCCGAGTTCCTCTGCCGCAGACCTTCTTTTTCCTTTGTGTTTTTCCAACGCCTTTCTGATCATTTCCATCTCATTGTCCTGAAGAGAAAGCGATTCTTTCTGAACATTGATTTCCTCATAGTCATGATCCGGATATTCGGTGTAATCCTGTACAATATGGGTCGGCACTTCGTCTTTCTGATAAATCTGCATCGCGCCGTAATCCCTTTCGGATTCGGTTTTTTCACGAATCACACGCTGAAGGGTTTCCAGATTTCCTGACGAAATATTTTCTTTGTTATGGATCAAATCCAATGTCAGTGATCTCAAGTCGTTCAGATCTTTTTTCATTTCCAGAAGAAATTTGAACAGAAGTTCTCTTTCCAGATGATCTGAATTGTTTGTTTTCCCGGGAATCAGCACCGGAACGCTTGACTGATAGGGCAGATAGCTTCTGATTTTTTCAACCGAAATATTCCTTTCTTTTTCAACCACAGATATTTCCTCTGAAAAATTTCTGAGCTGTCTGATGTTTCCTGGCCACGGATAATTCATCAGATATTGTACAGCTTCGGGTTGAAGTTCCAAAGGCGGCATTCTGTATTTTTCGGCAAAATCTGCTGCAAACTTTTTGAACAGCAGCGGTATGTCATTTTTTCTTTCGCGCAAAGCCGGCATATTGATTTCGACCGTGTTGAGACGATAATAAAGGTCTTCTCTGAATTTTCCTTTTTCAATCGCTTCTTCCATTTTCACATTGGTCGCAGCCACGACTCTGACATCTGTTTTTTGAATTTCTGACGAACCGACTTTCATAAATTCACCGCTCTCCAAAACCCTGAGCAGTCTGACCTGAGTCGGAGCAGGCAGCTCACCCACTTCATCCAGAAAGATGGTTCCTTTATCTGCAACTTCAAAATATCCTTTTCGGGTGGCGGTTGCACCCGTAAAAGCACCTTTTTCGTGTCCGAACAACTCTGAATCAATGGTTCCTTCCGGAATTGCACCACAGTTCACCGCAATATAATTGTTGTGTTTGCGGTGGGATTGTGAATGAATAATCTTTGGAATAAACTCTTTTCCAACCCCGCTCTCTCCGCTGACCAGAACCGAAATATCGGTCGGCGCCACCTGGATTGCTTTTTCAAGTGAGCGATTCAATCCCGGATCATTTCCGATGATTGAGAATCTTTGTTTTATGGTTTGTAAGTTGTCCATTAAATTTTTTTGTTTCAGGTTTCAAGTTTGGTTAATAACAATTAGTTTTAAGGTTTTTGAAATTTATTTCCTTTGATGTCCGTTTTATTCAGACATGAAATTTTTTATTTTTCCGCTTAAATTTTCAAAATCACTTTTCAATTCGTTTAGAGTTTCCTCGCTGATGTATTCATAGTCAAAAGCTCTGTATATTTGTGATCTTGTTCATAGGCCGAACCTTTGGCAACAGCCAGAAACTGTCTGAATTCAAGATTTCTGTCTCTTTCAAAACCTTCAGCGATATTGTCCATAATCGAACCCGATGAAGATTTTATCTGTTCTTTAAATTTGAAATCCGTTTTAAACTCGGTTTCATTTGTTAGTTTGTAAATGACTTTTGCAAGCCTTCTCGCTTCCTGCCAGATTTCCAAGTCTTCAAACCGTCTGATTGTCGCCATAACTTTAAACTATTATTCGCCGAATTAACCTGAAACTTGAAACTTGAAACAAACTAAACCATTTCCCCTAACAAAGTTGCCGAAGTACAGCTGTCAGCTCTGACCATTACAAAATCACCCGGTCTGGTGTCTTCAACTTTTGGAAATACCATTACCGAATTTTGAGTCGTTCTGCCGTACCATTCGTTTTTGTTCTTTTTGCTGTTTCCTTCGATCAGTACTTCGTGGACCTTTCCGAGATAAGATTCCAGTCTTTCCTTTGAATGTTTTTGCTGCAGATCGATGATCTCGGTCAGTCTTCTCTTTTTGACTTCTTCCGGCACATCGTCGGCCATCTTTTTGTGCGCCGGTGTTCCGGGTCTTTCTGAATAAGCGAACATATAACCGAAATCGTATTTTACATATTCCATCAGACTCAGCGTTTCTTTGTGTTCTTCTTCGGTCTCACCGCAGAATCCGGTGATGATGTCGTGCGAAAGTGCAATATTTGGAACGATTGATTTGATTTTGTCAATCAGCTCCATATATTCTTCTCGCGTATGCTGTCTGTTCATCCTTTTCAGCACTGCTGTACTTCCCGACTGGAAAGGCAGATGGATTGATTTGCAGATGTTGTCATGTTTTGCCATCGTTCTGAGTACGCTTTCGTGCATATCCTGTGGATTTGAAGTCGAAAAACGAATTCTCATGCCCGGCACTGCAACCGCAACTCTGTCAAGCAGTTCGGCAAAATCAACCGAATTTTGTTTTTGATCGTCGGTTGCTTTGTCAAAATCTTTTTTCAGTCCGCCGCCGTACCACAGATACGAATCCACATTCTGACCGAGCAGCGTGATTTCTTTGTAACCGTGATTCCACAGATTGATGCACTCGTTGATGATCGATTCGGGTTCGCGGCTTCTTTCTCTTCCGCGTGTAAACGGAACCACACAGAAAGTACACATATTGTCACATCCGCGGGTGATCGAAACAAAAGCGGTTACCCCGTTTCCACCCAAACGGACAGGATTCAGATCTGCATAGGTTTCTTCCTTTGACAGGATTACATTGATCGCCTGTCTGCCGTCATCCACATCTTCAAGCAGTTTGGGCAGATCTCGATATGCGTCCGGTCCTGCCACCAAATCGACCACTTTTTCTTCTTCCAGCAGTTTGGTTTTCAGTCTTTCCGCCATACAGCCCAAAACACCGATTTTCAGTCCCGGATTTTTTCTTTTCAGCGCATTGAACTCGGTCAGTCTTTTTCTGACGGTATCTTCCGCCTTGTGCCGGATTGCGCAGGTATTGATCATGATCAGGTCTGCTTCTTCCAGTTCAGAAGTGGTATTGTATCCGTTTTCAAGCAGGATTGAAGCTACGATTTCAGAATCAGAAAAATTCATCTGACAGCCGTAACTTTCTATAAATAGCTTTTTTGAGTTGCCTTCTTTACCTTCCAGCACCATTGATTCGCCCTGTCTTGTTTCGTCTGTATCTTTAATAATTGATTGCATTTCCGGTTATTTAACAGTCTGCAAATTTATTAAAAAATAACTGACAATCTGACAGATGATTTTGGATTTAATGTTTTTTAACTTTTGATCGAATCAATGATTTCAACCAAGAATTTTTTTTCAATTTGACAAAGCCTGATTTTTTGAGAAATAATTTTGTTTATTTTTGACCCAAACAGAATAAAAATGGAAATACTTGATCGTCCCAATCCTATAATTGATAAAAAGCCTGATTTTGGAGAAATCTTCGGAGAATCAAAAGAATTATACAAAAAACTGTTTGGCATCGGAGCACTTGCAGTCCTGATCTATCTGATTGCATCAGCCGTCGTTGGATTTGTGTTTGAATCTGCAACCGGTCTGAATGCGCTTTCTCAGGGACTTGCCCATGAATTGGAAGGTGTGAGGGATTTGGGGGTGATTTATGAAAAAACAATTGAGTTTTACAGTGACAATAGGGTGGCTGCACTGATTACACGCTTTGGAACCGACTTTAAACTTTTGCTGAGTTTTCCGCTTGCCGGAGGATTTATGCTGGTTTGCAGAGAAATGGACAGAGAAGGGTTTTCTTCTGCCTCCACTTTGTTCGAAGGCTTTAAACCCTATTATTGGAGTCGTCTGATGGTGCTTGCACTGATTTATTTTGTGCTTTCAAAAATCGGATTGTTTTTGTTTGTCATTCCGGGTATCTATATATGGGTGGCAGCTGTTTTGGGCTGTCCATTTGTAATGTTTGGCGGAAAAGGAGGTGTGGATGCGCTCAAATCAAGTATCAGTCTGGTCAATAAAAACTGGTTTGAGGTTTTCAAAATTCTGCTGGTTGCAACCCTGATCGGCTGGGCAGGTTATCTGATCTGCTGTGTCGGTAGAGTGTTTACTTATCCTTTTGTTTTTGTGACGGTTTATATGCTTTACAAACACATGGTCGGCTTTGACGATGACCCGATTTCTGAAATCGGTGAAAATTAAGCTTTTGGTAACTTAAAAAAAATGTTTCTACTTTTGCAAAAATTTTGAGATGCCCAAAAACTTAGTAATTGTCGAGTCGCCTTCAAAAGCAAAAACCATTCAGAAATATCTTGGAAACGATTTTATGGTCGAATCAAGCTTCGGTCATATCTCGGATCTGCCAAAGAAAGGGATGGGGATTGAGATCGACAATAATTTCAAACCGATCTATGAGGTTTCACCCGACAAAAAAGATGTGGTCAAAAAATTAAAAGAGCTGACCGGAGGTGTGGAAACCGTATGGCTGGCTTCTGATGAAGACCGTGAGGGTGAAGCGATCGCATGGCATTTGTACAATGTGCTGGGACTTTCAAAAAAAGATACCCACAGAATTTCATTCAACGAGATTACAAAAAGGGCAATTCAAAAAGCAATCGATAATCCAAGGAAAATCGACAACGATCTGGTGGATGCACAGCAGGCAAGAAGGGTTTTGGACCGTCTGGTCGGATTTGAGGTTTCACCAATTCTTTGGAAAAAAGTAAAACCGGGACTTTCCGCCGGTCGTGTACAGTCGGTTGCAGTTCGTCTGATTGTTGAGCGCGAAAGAGAAATTCAAAATTTCAAACCACAGTCTTCATTCAGATTTACAGCTCAGTTTCTGACCAAAGACAAAAAATCAATAAAAGCAGTTCTGACCAAAGAATTCAAAACTTATGACGAAGCAAAATCATTTGTAGAATCCTGTCTGGGAGCAGAATTCAGCGTCAGCGATCTTCAGAAAAAACCGGCAAAACGCTCTCCGTCAGCACCTTTTACAACCTCAACCCTTCAGCAGGAAGCGTCGCTCAAACTCGGTTATCCGGTTTCGAGAACGATGCGGGTCGCACAGCAGCTGTACGAATCGGGACTGATCACCTATATGAGAACCGACAGCGTCAACCTCTCACAGGATGCGATTGCTGCGGCAGAAAATACGATCAAATCTGAATTCGGGAACAAATACAGCGAACCGAGAAATTATACCACAAAAAGCAAATCGGCACAGGAAGCACACGAAGCCATCCGTC
>Ga0172382_10002626_pt1 | contig 29693 bp, 22 predicted proteins | sample Leawel138RmetaG_FD_122245 | JGI IMG/M metagenome (GOLD analysis project Ga0172382, IMG submission 122245) | Leachate microbial communities from a municipal landfill in Southern Ontario, Canada - Leachate well 138R metaG | ecosystem: Engineered > Solid waste > Landfill > Unclassified | place...
CCTTGGCCTCGATCTGGCGGATGCGCTCGCGGGTGACATCGAACTGCTTGCCGACCTCTTCCAGGGTGTGGTCGGTGTTCATGTCGATGCCAAAGCGCATACGCAGGACCTTGGCCTCGCGCGGTGTCAGGCCGGAGAGCACTGATTGGGTGGCCTCGCGCAGGCCTTCCACGGCGGCGGCGTCGACCGGCGACATGATGCTGACGTCCTCGATGAAGTCACCGAGATGCGAATCTTCATCATCGCCGATGGGCGTCTCCATGGAGATCGGTTCCTTGGCGATCTTGAGGACTTTGCGCACCTTGTCCTCGGGCATCATCATGCGTTCGGCCAGTTCTTCCGGCGTCGGCTCGCGACCCATCTCCTGCAGCATCTGCCGGGAGATACGGTTCAGCTTGTTGATGGTCTCGATCATGTGCACCGGGATGCGGATGGTGCGCGCCTGGTCGGCGATCGAGCGTGTGATCGCCTGGCGGATCCACCAGGTCGCATAGGTCGAGAACTTGTAGCCACGGCGATATTCGAACTTGTCGACCGCCTTCATCAGGCCGATGTTGCCCTCCTGGATCAAGTCCAGGAACTGCAGGCCGCGGTTGGTGTATTTCTTGGCGATGGAGATCACCAGGCGCAGGTTGGCCTCGACCATTTCCTTCTTGGCACGACGGGCCTTGGCCTCGCCGATGGACATGCGGCGATTGATGTCCTTGATGTCGCTGATGGTCTGACCCGTCTCCTGCTCGATGGCGATCAGGCGGTTCTGGGCCCGGCGGATGTCGTCGCGGAACTGCCCCAGGGCGGCGGAGTAGGCGTGGCCCGCCTTGATCTCCTTGTCTCCCCACTGCAGGTTGGTCTCGTTGTCCGGAAACGAGGTGATGAAGTCCCGGCGCGGCATCTGGGCGCGATTGACGGCGATGTCCATGATCACCCGTTCGTGACCGCGGATGCGCCCGACCATGCTGCGCAGGCGGTGGGTCATCTCGTCGACGATGCGCGGCACCAGCTTGAGCTGCATGAAGATCTCGCTCAGTGCGGCGCGGTGCTTCTCCAGTTGCTTGGCCGACTTCGTGGTCATGCATTTTTCGTACAGGGACGCCAGTTCGGTGAAGCGCACGCGCGCCTCTTCCGGGTCCGGCCCCGTATCGAGGACACTGGTCTCGGTGTCGCTGCTCTCGTCGTCGTCGTCGTCATCATTGCTGGCCGCGGCCCGGGAGTTGGTGGTCGCGTCATCGACCACGGGGCGGGCCTCCGCCGGAGGCGGAATGACGGCATCGTCGGCGTTCGGGTCGATGAAGCCGACGATCAGGTCGGATAGCCGGACTTCGCCGGCCTCGACCTTGCTGTATTCGTTGAGCAGCAGGGCGATGGAGTCGGGGTAGCTCGAGAGCGCCGACAGCACCTGGCGCAGACCGTCCTCGATGCGTTTGGCGATCACGATCTCGCCTTCGCGGGTGAGCAGTTCCACGGTCCCCATTTCGCGCATGTACATGCGCACCGGGTCGGTGGTGCGGCCGAACTCGCTGTCGACGGTGGCCAGGGCCGCTGCCGCCTCTTCCGCGGCGTCTTCGTCGGTGACCGCCGAGCGGCTGAGCAACAGGGTATCCGCGTCCGGCGTCTCCTCGTGGACGGAAATACCCATATCGTTGATCATGTTGATGATGTCTTCGATCTGCTCCGGATCGACGATCTCATCGGGCAAGTGGTCATTGACCTCGGCATAGGTCAGGAAACCCTGTTCTTTGCCTTTGGCAATCAACAACTTCAACTGAGACTGCTGCTCTTGATTCATGTAGGTCCGCTGATTAGGTGGCCTGTCCCGCGCACACTGCTTCGCGGGGTCGGCGTAAAAAATGAATCCTCCAGTGTAGTGGATGGCCTTGCATATTACCAGCCGCTAATAAGTGTTCGCGGCTGGACTCCACTGGAGCCTGGGTCACGTACCGGCAGATCGCTCTACCCGTTTCAGTAAAATCTTCAGTTCCTCCTTTTCCTCGACAGACAGCTCGCTGGGCGGTTTGCGCGACAGCTCCGCGATCCTGGCCTCCCGGCGGTGGTCGAGCGGCTTCGCCATGAGATGCGCGATACCGTCGAGGAATTCCCGTTCCAGATCGCCGACCAACCTGGGCGCCGGCTCCATGGCCAGCCTGGCCAGATGCCGCCCGGTGTCGGTACCACGCCAGTGTTCGATCAGGCCACCGGTATGGATGTGGGGGTGATTCTTCAGAAAGTCAATCAGTTCGACCAGCAACGGGATGCCCTGCAGAGAGACATCCGCCAGTTGCCGAGGTTCCGCAACCAGGCTGCCGAGGCGCGGTTCCTGCAACAGCAGGGTAATGAGCCGGCGCACGGGGCTGATCCCGCCGCGGCGTGGCTGCGATGGCCTGAACAGCGGCGGCGCAACGGTTGCCGCCGCAGCCGCCGGCAGCGGCTGGCCGTGCAGATCTGCCAGCGCATGCCGTGGCAGATGGGCAACGTCCTCCAGCCGGTCGACCAGCATGCGTCGAAACACGCCTGTGGGGACCTGATTCAACAAGGGTTTTGCCAGTTCCACCAGACGCGCGCGCCCATCCATGCTGGCTGTATCGACTTGCGCCCCCAAAGCTTCATAAAGAAATTCCGACAATGGGGTGGAGTGTCCGGCGCGCTGCAGGAAGGCATCCTTGCCCTCTTTGCGCACCAGCGTGTCAGGATCCTCGCCCTCGGGCAGGAACAGGAAGCGCGCCTGGCGCCCGTCCTTGAGCACCGGCAACACATTCTCCAGCGCCCGCCAGGCCGCGGCCCGCCCGGCGCGGTCACCATCGAAGCAGAACACCACCTCGGGCACCACCCGGTAGAGCTGTTCCAGGTGCTCATGGGTGGTCGCGGTGCCCAGGGTGGCGACGACATTGCCAATGTCGAACTGCGCCAGGGCGACCACGTCCATGTAGCCCTCGACCACCAGCAGGCGCTCGAGTTTGCGTTCGCGCTTGCGGGCCTCGAACAGGCCGTAGAGTTCGCGGCCCTTGTGGAAGACGGGCGTCTCGGGTGAATTCAGGTACTTGGGCGTGTCGTCGCCGAGGACCCGCCCGCCGAAGCCGATCACCCGCCCGCGCCGGTCATGGATCGGGAACATGATGCGGTTACGGAACCGGTCATAGACCTCGCCGTTGTCCTTCTTGATGAGCAGGCCGGCGTTCTCCATCCGGGCCTGGTACTCCGGCCCGCTACCGAGTGCCCGGAGGAGGTTATCCCAGCCGGGCGGGGCATAACCCAGCCCGTAGGCCTGGGCGATCTCGCCGCTCAGGCCGCGGTCTCTCAGGTAGCCGACGGCACGGCCGGCCTCGGGGTGCTGACGGAGCTGCTGGCGGAAGTGCTTCGCGGCCTGCTCGAGGAGGTCGTAGAGCGGTGCGGTGACGTCCCTGCGGTCATGTGCCGCGCCGGCACCCGGTTCGCGCGGCACCTCCAGCCCCACCGAGCGTGCCAGTTCCTCGACCGCCTCTACGAATTCCATGTGTTCGTAGTCCATCAGGAAGCCGAGCGCGGTGCCATGCGCGCCACAGCCGAAGCAGTGGAAGAACTGCTTGGTCGGGCTGACCGTGAAAGAGGGGGTCTTCTCGTTGTGGAACGGACAACAGGCCTGGTATTCGCGGCCGGCCTTCTTCAGCGGCACGCGGCCGTCGATCACCGCGACGATGTCGACGCGCTGCATCAGATCGTCGATGAACTGCTGGGGTATCCGGCCGGCCATGGCGGCATCATAGGCGATGGCTGTGCGCCGCGTCAGCGGCTAGGTGGGGTCGTGGCGGGAAAGTGCGCGATCGGCGCCGGTCTCAGCCACCGAGCTTGACTTTGATCTGGCCGCTGACCGCGCCCATGTCGGCACGACCCTGGAGCTTGGGCTTGAGGATGGCCATTACCTTACCCATGTCCTTGATGCCGGCGGCGCCGGTCGTGGCGATGGCGGCGGCGATCAGGCTGTCGACCTCGGCCGGCGTGAGCGGCTGCGGCAGATAGGCCTGGATCACACCGATCTCGAAGCCTTCCTGCTCCGCCAGATCGGTACGGCCGGCCTGCTCGTACTGGGTGAGGGATTCCCGCCGCTGCTTGAGCATCTTGTCGAGCACGGCCAGGGTCTGCGCAGCATCGAGCTCGATGCGCTCATCGACCTCGCGCTGGGTGATGGCAGCCAGGATGAGCCGGATAACGCCCAGGCGCCGCTTGTCGCCGCTGCGCATGGCGGCCTTCATATCCTCCCGGACATGTGCCTTCAGCGACATGCGCTTGTCCCGGACTGCAATCAGTAGTTGCGGGTGCGACGGGAGACGTCGCGCGAGATCTTCTTCAGATGACGTTTGACCGCGGCGGCACGCTTGCGCTTACGCTCCTGGGTGGGCTTTTCGTAGAACTCGCGGCGGCGCACCTCGGAGAGGATGCCGGCCTTTTCGCAGGAACGCTTGAAGCGGCGCAGGGCGACTTCGAACGGTTCGTTTTCGCGTACACGAACACTGGGCATAAAATCTATTACCTCGAACGGTGTGTGATTCCGCGGCCTCGAACCGGCACGGTCCTGAAGCCAAGGGCCTAAAGGGGGACGGATTCTAATCCCTTGGGCGGCCGAAAGCAAAATCCTGCTTGTGCGGGCCGGCCTTGGCCGGGGACAATGCCGCCATGCTCGTACTCGGCATCGAAACCTCCTGTGACGAAACCGGCGTCGCCCTCTACGACGAGGCGCGCGGCCTGATCGGTCACGCCCTCTACAGCCAGGTCGAGGTGCATGCGCCCTATGGGGGGGTGGTGCCCGAACTGGCGTCCCGCGACCATGTGCGCAAGTTGGTGCCGTTGCTCAAGGACGTGTTCGCGCAGACGGGCGTCGGGCGGGACGAGGTCACCGGTGTCGCCTACACCGCCGGACCCGGACTGATCGGGGCGCTGCTGGTGGGGGCATCCCTGGGGCGCAGCCTGGCCTGGGCCTGGGGCGTGCCGGCGGTGGCCGTGCACCATATGGAAGGCCACTTGCTCGCGCCCATGCTGGAGGCTGATCCCCCGGCGTTTCCCTTCGTCGCCCTGCTGGTGTCCGGCGGCCACACCCTGCTGGTGCGGGTCGATGGGGTCGGTGCCTATCAATTGCTGGGCGAATCGGTGGACGACGCGGCCGGCGAGGCCTTCGACAAGACGGCCAAGCTGCTGGGCCTGCCCTACCCGGGCGGGCCGGAACTGGCCCGGCTGGCGCAACAGGGCGATCCGACGCGCTTCCGTTTTCCGCGGCCGATGACCGATCGGCCGGGGCTGGATTTCAGCTTCAGTGGCCTGAAGACCTGCGCGCTGACCACGCTGCGCGGGGCGGCGCCCGATCGGATCGGGGCTGATCAGACGCGCGCCGACATCGCCCGCGCCTTCGAAGACGCTGTGGTGGACACGCTCGCCATCAAATGCCGACGGGCACTGGAGGCGACCGGGCTGCAGCGGCTGGTGGTGGCCGGCGGCGTCGGCGCAAACCAGGCGCTGCGGGCGCGGCTCAAGGAACTGGCCGAGGCGCGCGGCGGACGGGTGTATTACCCGCGTCCGGCCTTCTGTACCGACAACGCGGCGATGATCGCCTATGCGGGCTTCTGCCGCCTGCAGGCCGGCCAGCACGAGCCGCTGGCCATCGAGGCACGGGCGCGCTGGCTGCTCACCGACCTGCCGCGCCTGCCGGCGTGAGCACGCCTTCGGTCACACCCCGACCTACCCTTTGACCGGAAGGCGCTTACTTAAGCCCCTCTTGGCCACGGAAGCACACGGAACAACACGGAAAGAATTCTTTACGAAAACCCAGGATCATCACCGGTGCGGTTTCCGGGCCTTATACAATGGGTTTTCCGTGTCATTCCGTGTGCTTCCGTGGCCAAGAAGGGTTTAGTTACGTGCCGTTACCCTCAGCTGCGCTTGGAGCCCAGGTGGATCCGGCCTTCCGTGCCGGCCAGCAGCTTGCGGATATTGGAGCGGTGCCGCCAGTACAGCAGCACCCCCATGACGACGCTGGCGAGGATGAAGGCCGGTTCCGGGCGCAGCCACGCCATATAGAGCGGTGCGGCGGCCGCGGCGATCAGCGCCGCCAGCGAGGAATAGCGGAACAGCGCGGCCATGGCCAGCCAGGTCGCGATCACCAGCAGACCGACCTGCCACTGCAGCCCCAGCAGGGCGCCGAGGGCGGTGGCGACCCCCTTGCCGCCGCGAAAGCCGAAGAACACCGGGAACAGGTGGCCGAGGAACGCCGCGCCGGCGGCCAGGGCCTGCACGTCCGCGCCGGCGCCGATGGCGCGCGCGAGCAGCACCGCCAGCAGGCCCTTGAGCATGTCGCCGACCAGGGTGAGGGCGCCGGCCTTCTTGCCGCCGATGCGCAGCATGTTGGTGGCGCCGGGGTTGCGCGAGCCCGCTGTACGCGGATCGCCCGCGCCCAGCAGGCGGCCAACGATGATCGCGGAGGCGATCGATCCGAGCAGGTAGGCGGCGATGACGATGAGCGCGGTGTTCAGCATGGGCGGAAGATACAAGCGCTGGTTGTGCGAGACAAGCGAGCGGCCAGAGCCGCCTTCCCACATGCCGGTTCCAGATGTGGAGCGGACCCGATGCCGGGCGAATCCAATACGCAGGCCGGGCCAGGCAGTGGAGCCGTATCCGGCCGCCCATCGCGCAGCCGAACGGGACAGCGCTACGCAGCCCTGGGTGCTTCACTTGTCACTGGCCACTTGCAGCTTGTATCGTGTCGCGATGGACATCATCTTCTTGCACGGTCTGCGCATCGACACGGTCATCGGTATCTACGAATGGGAGCGGCGCGTCACCCATACCATCAGCCTGGATCTGGAAATGGCCGCCGATATCCGCAAGGCCGCCGCCACCGATGCCATCGAGGACACACTTAATTACAAGGCGGTCGCCAAACGCCTGATCGCCTTCATCGAGGGCAGTTCGTTCCAGCTGGTCGAGACGCTGGCCGAGCGTGCCGCCGAGATCGTACGCGACGAATTCAATGTGCCCTGGGTGCGTTTGACGCTCAACAAGACCGGCGCGGTGAGCGACGCACGCGATGTCGGCGTCATCATCGAGCGCGGTGTCCGCCCCGACCACTGAATGGCGCGGGTCTACGTCAGCGTCGGTAGCAACATCGACCGTACCCGGCATGTGTGCGCGGCGCTGGACGCGCTGCGCGCGACGTACGGCCCGCTGCAGTGCTCACCGGTCTACGAGACCACCGCAGTGGGCTTCGACGGTGACGATTTCTACAACCTCGTGGTCGGCTTCGATACCGACGCCACGCCCGCCGAGGTCGCCGTGCGGCTGCACGCCATCGAGGATGACAACGAGCGGGTACGGACCGGGCCACGCTACTCGGCGCGCACACTCGACCTGGATCTGCTGCTCTACGACGATCTCATTCTCGACCAGGGGCACCTGCAACTGCCGCGCGACGAGATCACCCGGCATGCCTTCGTCCTCAAGCCACTGGCCGACATCGCCGGTGCGTGCCGCCATCCGCTGACCGGCAAGACCTATGCGCAACTGTGGGCCGAGTTCGATACCGCGGGGCAGGCGCTCCACCGCGTGGAATTGCCGTACCACTAGGGTGCCGCGGTCGGGTGCGAGCGCCGATGAACCGGAAAATCACCGGCCACGGAATCCACGTGCGAAGGGGGACAGATTTGAAATCTGTCCCCCGGTATCTGCCGTGGCTGAACTGAGTTTTTAGTGATGAACACGCCCATGCCCTGGGAGATCCCCGCCGATTGGCCGACGCCCGCTAGCGCGGCACGTGCGGTCAGTACGGCCCTGGTCGAACACCTGCGCGCCGAGATCGTCGCCGCTGGCGGCTGGCTCGGGTTCGCGCGCTATATGGAGCTGGCCCTGTACGCGCCCGGCCTCGGCTATTACAGTGCCGGCGCGCGCAAGCTCGGTGCGTCGGGCGACTTCACCACCGCACCCGAGACGTCGGCACTGTTCTCACGCTGTGTCGCGCGCAGCTGCGCGTCCGTGCTGACGCAGCTCGGTGGCGGCGAGGTACTGGAGGTCGGTGCCGGCAGTGGGGTGATGGCCGCCGACCTGCTGCGGGAGCTGGAGGCATGCGGTCGCCTGCCCGACACCTATTTCATCCTCGAGCGCTCGGCCGACCTGCGCGAGCGCCAGCAGGCACACCTGGCGCAGCGCCTGCCGCACCTGCAGGCGCGTATCCACTGGCTGGACCAGCCGCCGGCGCGGGCCTGGCGTGGCGTGCTGGTCGCCAATGAGGTGCTGGACGCGTTGCCGGTGATGCTGTTCGGCTGGCGTCCGGGCGGGGTCGTCGAATACGGCGTGGCCTGGGAGCGGGAGCGCTTCGTATGGGCAGAGCGACCCGCCAGACCGGACGAAGCCGAACGTATTGCGACCTGGGCGGCGGCCTGCGGCTGGGAGGCCGGGTATCGCTCCGAGTTCGCGCCGTCGCTCGGGCCCTGGCTGGCGGCGCTGACCGAACACCTGTCCGCCGGGGCCGCGCTGTTCATCGACTATGGGTATCCGCGCCGCGAGTACTATCACGCCGAACGGCGGCGTGGCACACTCCTGTGCCACTATCGCCACCGCGCGCACGCCGAACCCCTGCTGCTGCCGGGCCTGCAGGACATCACCGCGCATGTCGACTTCACCGCCGTCGCCGAGGCCGCCGACGCGCACGGGCTGCGGGTCGGCGGTTTCACCGCCCAGGCGCACTATCTGCTCGATGCCGGCATCGAGGGCATGTTGGCCGAGGCATTTCCGGAGACGGGTGGGCACAGCGCGTATCTGCAGCTGGCCGCACAGGCCAAGACGTTGCTGCTGCCGGGCGAGATGGGTGAGCGCTTCAAGGCGCTGCTGCTGCTGCGCGGCGTGGAGGGCGATGTCGTGGGCTTCGGCGGACGGGATCTGCGGGGCCGGCTGTAGGCAATCCGCCGCTGCATCCGGGCTGGCAGACAATAACGACAACGATCAGGCAGGAGACGCGCCCGCACATGGAGTTGTTTCACATCATCGTATTGGCCGTGCTGCAGGGGCTGACCGAATTCCTGCCGATCTCCAGTTCGGCGCACCTCATCCTGCTGCCGCAGCTCGCGGACTGGCCCGATCAGGGGCTGGCCTTCGACGTGGCCCTGCACGTCGGTACGCTGAGCGCGGTGGTGCTGTATTTCCGCCAGGAACTGCGCATCATGCTGCGCGATTGGGCGCGCTCCCTGGCCGGCCACGGCCAGACGCCGGACAGCCGCCTGGCCTGGGCCGTCGGCTTTGGCACGATCCCGGTCGGCATTGCCGGCCTGCTGTTCGCAGGCCTCATCGAGACCCAGCTGCGCTCGCCGCTGGTGATCGCCGCGACCACGCTGATCTTCGGCGCGCTGCTGTGGTGGGCCGACGTGCAGGGCCGACGGGTACGCGATGAGCATGCCATCGGCTGGCGCGATGTGTTGGTGATCGGCATCGCCCAGGCCATCGCCCTGATCCCCGGCACCTCGCGCTCAGGCATCACCATGACGGCCGGGTTGATGCTGGGTCTGACCCGCGAGGGCGCGGCGCGCTTCTCGTTCCTGCTGTCGATCCCGGTGATCGTCCTCGCCGGCGGCCTGGAGACGCGCAAGCTCATTGCCGCGGCCGGGACACCGGACTGGCAGGCCCTGGCCTGGGGCACATTGATCTCCGCGGTCAGCGCCTACGCCTGCATCCACTATTTCCTCAAACTGCTCGAACGCATAGGCATGTGGCCGTTCGCCGTGTACCGACTGGTGCTGGGTGGGGTCCTGGTGATGTTGTTCCTCTGAGCCGGACGACCCACTGCCGTGGCGAATGCGATCTTCAGAAGGGAGGTCGGGGACGAAGGTGGGGCGGTCAGGAACCCGCTGCCGGGGCGTTCGTGATCGCCGCGGCGATCGCGTTGCAGCGCAACTCCCGCAAGCGCTCACCCAGGGCCGCACCCTCCAGGCCCTGCCCGACCAGTGCCCTGGCATCCACCGCACGCGCCGCGGCGAAGGCCGTGCGGAATACCTCGGCCTGCGGGTAGGGCCGATCCCCCGTGCCCTGGCCGTCATGGCCGCGGCCGCGGCTGTCGGCCTCGCAGGCAATCAGGAAATCCTCCAGAACCGCCGGACGCCGGAAGGCATCGAGGCCGGTGAGCGTGTCGAGCAGCGTGCCGGCACGCAGTTCCCGTGCGCGATGGCAGTGGCTGTGGTAGCGGGCGACCTTGACGGCGAGCTCGCGGTAGTCGTTGGGGATCCGCAGCCGGTGGCATAAGGCCTCGATCAATTCGACGCTGCGCTGTTCGTGGCCGATGTGCTGCGGCAGTTCGGTGGCCGGGGTCGTGCCCTTGCCGAGATCGTGCACCAGCGCGGCGAAGCGCACCCGCGGGTCCGGGCTGAGGCGGACCGCCTGATCCAGCACCATCAGGCTGTGCTCGCCGGTGTCGATCTCCGGGTGATGGTGGGCCGGCTGCGGGATGCCGAACAGGCGGTCGAGTTCGGGGAAGACCACCGCCAGCGCGCCGCAGCGGTGCAGGACCTCGAAGAAGCGGCGTGGGCGGTCCTCGCCCAGGGCCTTCTCGGTCTCCGTCCAGACGCGTTCCGGCACCAGGTGGTCCACCTCGCCGGCGGCGACCATCTGCTTCATGAGGGCGTGGGTGCCGTGCGCGACCTTGAAGCCCCACTTGGCGAAGCGCGCCGCGAAGCGCGCCACCCGCAGGATGCGCACCGGATCCTCCACGAAGGCCTTGGAGACGTGCTTGAGCAGGCCCTGGGCGAGATCCTCGCGGCCGTTGAAGGGATCGATGAGTGTGCCGTCGGCGGCCTCGGCCATGGCGTTGATGGTGAGATCGCGCCGCTTGAGGTCTTCCTCCAGCGTGACCTCGGGGCTGGCATGCACGGCGAAGCCCTTGTAGCCGGGCGCGGTCTTGCGCTCGGTGCGGGCGAGTGCGTACTCCTCGTGCGTCTCGGGATGCAGGAAGACTGGGAAATCCTTGCCGACCGGACGATAGCCCAGCCGCACCATGTCTTCCGGCGTGGCGCCGACCACGACCCAGTCGCGTTCCTTGACCGGTACGCCGAGCAGTTTGTCGCGCACCGCGCCGCCGACGAGATAGATGTCCATGCCTCGATTCTACCCGGAAGAACCGCATTCATGAAAAGTGCATCCCGTGAAGGAAATGGCACTTATCTAAGCGCGTGCCATGACCCTCAAAGACCGATGGCCGCGGAGGCACACGGGCAGCGCAATCCGCCCTGGCACCATGCTAGCCGCGCCGTGCCTGTTCGCGGAGGCGCGGATAGGCGTCACGCGCACTGCGCTGGCCGAGATACCCCGGCACTACGGCGTCGATCGCCGTCGGACGGATGCCCAGTTCGATCAGCGCGTTGTGGTCGCAGACACTGGCCTGCTGCAAGGACCAGTAGTTGTCGCGGCTGAACGGCTTGCCCGGCACGAACTCCAACGCCCGCGCCTGCAGACGCGACAGCCCGTCCGTGAGCTTCCAGATAGACCGCCGCAGGTCGAGCTGGCGTGCCGTGTACTCCACCAGTTGCGCCAGGGTATAGACCTCCGGGCCGCACAGATCGCAGCGTCTGCCGGTGGTAGAGCGATCCTGGAGCGTGCGGACCATGGCCTCGATGACATCGTCGACATACACGGGCGCGAAGCGGCTGTCCGCGCAGGCCAGCGGAAACACCAGGGGCGTGATCCGGAGCAGCGTCGCGAAGCGGTTGAAGAAGCTGTCACCGGGACCGAAGATCACGGAGGGCCGGAAGCTGGTGACCTCCAGTCCCAGCCCCCCAGCACCGTGCACCAGGTCCTCGCCCTGGCCCTTGGTGCGCAGATACAGGCTGTGTTCCTCGTGCGGGTCGGCGTTGAGGGCGCTCATGTGCAGCAGCCGCCGCACACCGGTGTCGTGCATGGCCGCGACGAGCTTCCCGGGCAACTCCACGTGCGCACGCGCAAAGGCCTCGCCGGCCGGACCGCGGCGTTCATTGAGTATGCCGACCAGATTGATCACTGCGGCGCAGCCGGCGAGCAGGCCGCGCAGCGTCGCCGGGTCATTCACGTCGGCTTCGATCAGCGTTACGCGTGGGTCGACCAGCAGCGCCCGCTGCCGTTCGCGCCGGCGCGTGGGGATGGTCACCCGCCAGCCTTCCCGGGTCAGCCGGTGGGCGAGATGGCGGCCGACAAAACCGGCGCCGCCGATGATGCATATCTTCTGGTCTGCCATGGGGTTGCTCTTTACGGCGTCGTCCGCTTCTCGTCGGTCGTGACAGGGAATGGTGGCGGCGCCACCGGATCAGGTCAAGGGCGTCGCGGGCGGCGTCATTGCGGCTTCGGGCCGATATCCGGCATGCGCTTGTGCAGCGGCGTCACGGGTCGTTCCAGGCGCGCGTCGTAGACGGTCGTGAAGGCCAGCACACCGCGCACATAGCCGCGCGTCTCGGTGAAGGGGATGGTGTCGACCCACAGCTCGGCCGGTACCGTGGTCTCGGGCAGCCAGCTGCGCACACGGTACGGCCCAGCGTTGTAGGCGGCCGTGGCCAGCACCTTGTTGCCGAGGTCGTCGAGGACGTGGCGCAGGTAATTGCCGCCCAGGCGGATGTTGGCATCGGCCTGCAGCAGTGCGGCGCGGCTGGGGGCCGGCAGCTTGAGCAGCTTCGCCATCTGACTGCCGGTGGCAGGCATCAGCTGCATCAGGCCGAGCGCGCCGGCGGGGGAGCGCGCATCGACCATGAAGGCGCTCTCCTGCCGCATCACGCCCATGATCCAGGCGGGGTCGAGATCGAGCTGCGCGGCGGTCTTGGCAATCTCGCGCTCATACAGCACCGGAAAGCGCACATTCAGATCGTCCTGGTGGCTGGAACGTGCCGCCGTGATGATGGCGCGGTCGTGCCAGCCCCAGCGATGGGCCAGTGCCGCCGCCGCCTCCAGGCCGTGTGTATCGAGGTTGCGGATCGCGTAGGCCCATTCGCGGCGCGCGTCATAGATCAGGTCGGCGCGCCGCAGTTCGCGGGCGCGGACGAACGCCGGCTGCTGCTGCTGCAGCCGGTCCAGATCCGCGTCGTCGACGGGCATGGGTGCGTGCGCGAAGCGGTAGGGACGGTCGAGGAAGTCGGCGGCCAGAAAGCCGTGGTAGGAACGTTCGCCGGCCAGTGCCTCGAAGGCCTGTTCGGCCGCCGCCCGGTCGCCCAGGTATGCCTGGGCGCGGCCGCGCCAGTAGCGCCATTCACTCTCCGACTGTGCCTCCGCCGGCAGGGCGTCGATGGCGGTCAGCAGGATCGACCAATCCTGCTGCAGCAAGGCGCTGCGCGCCTGCCATTCAGCCAGTGTACGGTCGCGCGCGCGGTCCGGAACCTCTGCCAGCCAGCGGTGTGCCTGCGGGAGACGCTGATAGGCCGCGGACAACGCCACGCGCCGGCTGACGTCGGCACGGGTCTGTGCGTCGAAGGCGTAACGGTCGGCCAGCGTCGCCCACCAGTCGTGCGCCTCCCGGGCGTCGCTACGGGCCAACCGCACCACGGCGTGCGCCAGGATTTCGCGTGCCGGTGCGGAATCCGTCGCCAGGGCCGCAATGGTGCGTGCCTCGCTGGGGCGGTGGTGCACCTTACGCCAGAGGTCGACCCATTTGCGTTCGCCGGCCGGTAACCGGCGCGACAGGTAGGAGGCGAGGCTGAGGGCGTTGTTGTCCATCGCCAGGCGGATGCGCTCCCACACCAGCGCCTGGGTCATGCGCGGACTGTCGCTGAGCACTTTGAATACGGGGTCGCAGGCATCGGGCTGCGACTTACCGACCCGCCAGAGCGCGACGGCGGCATCCAGCCAGGCGGCATCCGCAGGTTCCCGGTGGGTGGCCTGCAGATAGAAGCATTGCAACTCGGCCGAGTTGCTGCTGCCGGGGTAGAAGCTCAGGAAACGCGTCCATTGATGTTGGCGGGCGAGCTGGATCAGCCAGCTGTGGCGCAGGCGCTCTGCCGGCGGCGTGTCACCGAATTCTTCCAGGAACGCGCGGATATCGGCATCCGTCGCCCGGGAAAAGTGGGCGCGCAGCGCGTCATAGCGCAGATAGAGGTAGAGCGGATAATCCTGCAAGCGATCGGCGAGTTGCTGGTAGCGCGGCCATTGATTCTGTTGCAGGGCCTTGCGGGCCTCCAGGAAGTGCTGGCGTTCGTTGGCATACTCGTCCGTCGCCGCGACCGCGCCATTCAGCAGCAGGATACCGAGGAGGCAGTGCAGGAGCAGGAGGCTGTAACGCAGGTGGGTGTTCATACTCTATAGTTAACCCCAGTTCCAGCACGGCAACAATCACGAACTGAGAAGGGGAATGGATTCATGGTGTTCAAGTCCGTCAATCCGGCCACGGGTGAGGTCATCAGGGTCGTCGAGACCTGGAACGAGACGCAGCTCGACCAGGCACTGAGCGCGGTGGCTGCGGCCACACCGGCTTGGGCGGCGGCCGGGTTCGAGGCACGTGCCGCCGCCTTGCGCAAGGTCGCCGGCGTGCTGCGCGCACGCCGCGCCGAGCTGGCGCGCACCATGACCCTGGAAATGGGCAAGCTCAGCGGCGAAGCACACGCAGAAATCGACAAGTGTGCCTGGGTATGCGATTTCTATGCCGACCAGGCGGCGACCTTCCTCGCCGACGAGCCGATCGACAGCGATGCCGGCCGCAGCCTGGTCGCCTATCAGCCGCTCGGCACGGTGTTGGCGGTCATGCCCTGGAACTTTCCCTTCTGGCAGGTGTTCCGCTTCGCTGCGCCGGCGCTGATGGCTGGCAACACCGGTGTGCTCAAGCACGCCTCCAATGTGCCCGGCTGCGCGCTCGCCATCGAAGAGGTGTTCATCGAGGCCGGTCTGCCCGCCGGTGTGTTCCGCACGCTGATGATCCCGGCCGGGCGCGTCGCGCGGGTGATCGAAGACCCGCGCATCCACGCCGTCACCCTGACCGGCAGCGAGCCCGCCGGGCGTTCGGTGGCCGCCACCGCCGGCGCGCAGATCAAGAAGACCGTGCTGGAACTCGGCGGCTCCGATCCGTTCATCGTCCTCGAGGATGCCGACCTCGATCTGGCGGTGTCGCAGGCCGCGACGTCACGGTTCCTGAATGCGGGCCAGAGCTGCATCGCCGCCAAACGCTTCATCGTCGTGGAGGCGGTCGCCGAGACCTTTCTCGCGGGCTTCAAGGCGGCCGCGGAGGCGCGGCGCCATGGCGATCCGCTGGACGAGTCGGTGACGCTTGCACCGCTGGCGCGCCACGACCTGCGCGATGAATTGCATCAGCAGGTGGTCGAGAGCATCGCCAAGGGCGCGGTCGCCGTCACCGGCTGTACACCACTGGCCGGCACGGGTGCCTTCTATGCGGCCTCCATCCTCGGCGGCGTCGGGCACGGCATGCGTGCCTATCGCGAAGAGCTGTTCGGGCCGGTCGCCAGCGTCATCCGCGCCCGCGACGAGCGCCATGCCATCGAGATCGCCAACGACAGCCCCTACGGCCTGGGTGGCAGTGTCTGGACGCGCGACAACGCGCGCGGTGAACGCGTCGCCCGGGCGCTGCAGTGTGGCTGCGCCTTCGTCAACGGTCTGGTCAAGAGTGACCCACGCCTGCCCTTCGGCGGGGTCAAACACTCCGGCTACGGTCGCGAACTCGGCCGCCACGGCATCCACGAATTCATCAACGCCAAGACCATCTGGGTGCGCTGATCGCCGCTGGCAAACCCCTGATTCAACCGCAAAGGACGCGAAGGCGCGCGAAGGAAATCCAACCTATGTCAGCCACGAAATCTATAAAGCATTCGTAATGCCAAGACCCGATGCATCCCACAACATCCGGTTCAGCCACGGAAACACACAGTAGTACACGGAAAACACAGACAAGATTTTATGCGTCGCACAACGGCCTTGCTCACCCGCCAAGTAATGAATCGGTACTTCACGGCACTGTTTCATTCCAGCGCCTTCCGTGTACTTCCGTGTGTTTCCGTGGCAATTGGGGTTTTCAGGTTTATCCCGGTTTGTAAGTTTCGTAGGTTTCGTGGCAACAATGTTTTCCTTCGCGCGCCTTCGCGTCCTTTGCGGTTGAAATAGGGTTTCAGGGTTTCCTCGTCCATGGCCGCATTCCTTGCCTGGCTCGCCGTCAGTGCGGCGGCCGGGGTACTGGCGGGGCAGCGTCTCGTTCGTCCTGCAATGCATCTGAATATTGTGGATATTCAGGCTGCTGTCGGATGTGTGGTGGGTTTGTTAGTATCGGTGCTTGACGCAGATCAGTGCCGGCGAGGCCGTCGGTATTCATAGTGACTGCGTGTCTACTTGCGACTGGAAAAATTACCTCGGCCACGGCAAGGATGCGGACATGGCGCGGGGCCATGGGATAGTGTTGCAGCGGCTATTCATTCACCTTGCGGGTGACGAAGATGGCGGTGTGAGATTTATGGCCTTGTCGGTGTTTTTTCGTGTGGTTCCGTGGCACATACAGTTTTTGGACTAAGCGGCGTACTTAACGATGTCTTCTACCTACAATCACCCGAACCATCCACACGTTGATCCAGACCGTGGCCAGACGTCGCCGCGACCACCCTGGGCGGTTCCCGAGGACCTGTTCGCAACGCTATGCACGGGTTGCGGGCAGTGCATCGAAGATTGCCCGCGCTGGCTGCTCACGCGCGACGCCGCGGGCCGCCCGCGCGTAGACTTCAGCGGTGGTGAATGCAGCTTCTGCGGGGAGTGTGTCGATGCCTGCGGTCGCGGCGCCCTCTCGCGGGTCTTGCGCGGCCGCCCCCGGGGACCCTGGGCGCTCAAGGCCATCATCGGCAGTGCCTGCCTCGTCAGTCAGGACGTGCTGTGCCGTTTGTGCAGCGAGCAGTGTGTGGTCGCCGCGATCGGGTTCCCTTCAGGTGATGCCCGGCCTCAGGTGGATGCGCACCGCTGTACGGGTTGCGGCGCCTGCGTGCGCAGCTGCCCCACCCGGGCGGTGGTGCTCTACGATGAGGGCCCTGGTTCCGCCTGAGGTCTGTGTCCGCACCGCCTTCCGCTTTATTTCCCTCTTGTACACCCTCCGCCGGCACGATGAGCTGCCGGCGGGTCTGCCAGCTCCTAGCCGCCGGTCATGGACATGAAACGTACTATTTGTCCGGGCTTCTCGCTGAATTCGTGGCGCTCGGGTTTGAGATCGATGGCCTGCAGGATGGCCGCCTCCAGATCCGCGTCGCTGGCGCCGGCGCGCAGCAGCGGACGCAGCTCGAAACGATGCTCCTGACCGAGGCACATGTAGAGCGTGCCATCGACCGACAGGCGCACGCGGTTGCAGGTCGCGCAGAAGTGCTGCGAGATGGGCGTGATGAAGCCGATGCGCAGATCGGTGCCGGCAACCTGCACGTAGCGCGCCGGGCCGCCACCCGGCATCATCCCCGGCAGCAGTTCGAAGCGCTGCGCCAGGCGCGCCTTCACTGTCTGCAGGTCGACGTAGTGGTCCGTGGCCGAGCGCCCGGTGTCGCCCATCGGCATGGTCTCGATGAAACGCAGGGTGAAGCCGTGTTCGATGCAGAAGTCGACCATTGATTCGACTTCGTCCTCGTTAATGCCTTTCATTACCACCATGTTGATCTTGATCGGCGCAAAACCCGCGGCCTTGGCCGCGAGCAGACCACCGATCACCTTCTCCAGCTTGCCGCCGGTGATCTCCTTGAAGCGCGCGGCGTCGAGCGAATCCAGGCTGACGTTGATGCGGCGGATGCCGGCCGCACGCAGATCGCGGGCATGCTTCGCCAGGCGCGTCGCATTGGTCGACAGCGAGAGGTCTTCGATACCGGGCAGCGTTGCCAGGCGCATGGCGAGCGTGGGCAGGTCGTGGCGCACCAGGGGTTCGCCGCCGGTGATGCGCACCCGCCGCGTCCCCAGACGCGCGAAGGCGGCGATGACGCGTTCGATCTCCGCGAAGGTGAGCCAGTGCTCCGGCTCTTCGAAATCCTTGAAACCTTTGGGGAGGCAATAGAAGCAACGCAGGTCGCAACGGTCCGTCACCGACAGGCGGACATAATCAATCTTCCGGCCGAGGCGATCGATCAGCGCAGTCAAGGGGCCGTATCTCCGTGGCGGATCTGGCAGGCTGGCGGGCATGCTACCCGGCAGATGTGCCTGCATCCCGATTATGCGCTCACCACCGGGATCCAATCTACCGCACGGCGACTACCGGCTTTGACCGGGGGCAATGCGTGAAATGGCCTGTCTGACCGTGTGAAATGACACACTCGATACCGTCGGTGCCGAAAATACGATTGAGATATCGCAATCTTTGGCCTGGCAGGAAATTTGCACCAGTCCCTGTGAACGCGCTCGAATGTTCCACGCTGTGTCGGAGAGATCCATGTCGTCGCTTGCCACGTCGCCCCTGGACGACCGCTTCGGGGTTCTACTGTATTTTGCCTGGGATGCGCCCTCGCGGCGCAACGTGGCGATGGGCCTGGCGTGTGCAGTGTCGTTGTTGCTGCATGTCAGCGGCTATTACTGGTGGGGTGAGCGGTACCAGGAGCCGGCCTTCGAGCAGGAGGCCCCGGAGGTCACGCGCGTCAGTGTGAACCTGGTGAAGCCCGTGCCGCCCGCGCCACCGGTCGAGGTACCGCTGGAGGTCCCCGTCGAGGCGGTGGTGGAGCCGCCGCCCCCGCCCAAGGTCGCCGAGCCCGAACCCAGGCCGCGTCCGCGCCCCGTGCCCGCACGCACGCCGCGCACCGCGCCGCCGCCCGCGATCGCGCCGGCAGCCCCGCCGGTGGAGGTGGCGAAGCCCATCGCCAGGCCGGCCCCGGCGGCCGTGCCGCAGCGTCCGGCCGGCCCGACGGCCGAGCAGCTGCGCGAGCGCTATCTGCAGGATCTGTTCGCCCATATCGAGCGCCACAAGTTCTATCCCTCAGCGGCGCGCCGCCAGGGTATGGAGGCGTCGGTGCAGGTCAGCTTCGTGCTGTCGGGCGCGGGCACGATACGCGACCTCAAGGTGATGGGCGGCCCCAAACTGCTGCGTCTTGCCGCCGAACAGACCCTGCGCCGCGCCGCGCCTCTGCCGGCACCACCGGCCGCAATCGATACGCCGTTGCGGGTCGAATATCTCATGGCCTTCGCGTTGCAATGAGGTAAGGCCCCTGCACCGGCTCCCGGTCCAGTCCTGAACCATAAGGAGTCCTCTCTTCCATGAATCACCTCCAGCGCCACTTCGGCACGCTGTGCGCAGTGCTCGCATTGCCTTGCGGGCCGGTCATCGCAGCCGCTGGCGATCGTGCCGAGATTACCGTGACGGCCACCCGCGAAGAGGCGCCCAAGGCGGAAACGGCCGCGACGGTCGATACGGTCGGCGCGGCCGAGATCAAGGCCGTGCGTCCCGCCCATCCCGGCGAGGTGTTCACGCGTGTGCCCGGCGCACATGTAAGCACTACCAACGGCGAAGGGCATATGACCGCGATCCGTCAGCCGCTGACCACCAGTCCGCTGTACCTGTTCCTGGAAGACGGTATCCCGACCCGCTCGACGGGCTTCTTCAATCACAACGCACTGTATGAGGTGAACATCCCCCAGTCGGCCGGTGTTGAGGTCCTGAAGGGGCCGGGCACGGCCCTGTACGGCAGCGATGCCATCGGTGCGGTCATCAATGTGCTGTCACGCCCGGCACCGCTGGCGCCGGAGGCCGAGTTCGGCGTCGAGGGCGGTGGCCACGGCTGGGCGCGCCTGCTGGCGACCGCCGGTACCGGCGGGGACAGCGGCGGTGTGCGCGGCGACCTCAACCTGACCCATACCGATGGCTGGCGCGAGGCTACCGAATACGACCGCCAGAGCGGTAGCGTGCGCTGGGACGCCTTCCTGGATTCGGGTGCGACGGTCAAGACACTGCTGACCGCCTCCAACATCAACCAGCAGACGGCTGGCAGTTCGCGGCTGTATCGGGAGGATTACGAGAACGATCCGACCCGCAACTATACGCCGATCTCCTACCGGGACGTGCAGGCCGCGCGCCTGTCGGTCGCTTATGAGAAGGAGACTGTGGACGGTGCCCTGAGTATTACGCCTTACGTGCGACACAACTTCATGGAGCTGCTGCCCAACTGGTCGCTGAGTTACGACCCGACCGTCTACGAGACCGAGAACGATTCACTCGGTCTACTGGTCAAGTACCGCCGTGACTTCGAGCCGCTGCGCACGCGCGTCATCGTCGGTGTGGATATCGACCACAGTCCCGGCAGTTTCCTGGAGCACAGCATCGATCCGACGCTCGCGGCCGACGGCAAGACCTATGTGAGCTACCGTATCGACGAGCTGATCTACGACTACGACGTGAGCTACACCGGCATCGCGCCCTACGTGCATGCCGAGGCCTCGCCCACGGAGCGCCTGCGTCTCTCGGCCGGCCTGCGCTACGATACGGCGACCTACGACTACGACAACAAGCTCTCGCCGCTGGCGACCGGGGCGCACAAACGGCCCGAGAGCACCAAGGTCGACTACGAACACCTGAGTCCCAAGCTCGGTGCGACCTACCGCTTCTCCACTACGCTGAACGGCTTCGTGTCCTACCGACATGCCTTCCGCGTGCCCTCCGAGGGCCAGTTGTTCCGGCAGGGCAGCGCCGTCAACACGGTCGGACTGGATCCGGTCAAGGTCGACAACTACGAGGTCGGCGTGCGCGGCCGGGCTTTCGCCCAGACACGCCACGAGACACGCTACGAACTGTCGGTCTATCACATGACCAAGAGAGACGACATCCTCAACTACCGCGATCCGGTGACCGGCGCGACCGAGGTGGTGAATGCCGGCGAAACCTTGCACCGCGGCATCGAACTCGGCCTGGCGGCGCCGTTGGCGGAGCGCCTTGAGCTGGGCGTCGCCTTCTCGTATGCCAAACACACCTACGAGGACTGGGTGGCGCGGGTCGGCGGCGGCAACGTGGATTTCAGTGGCAACGAAATGGAATCCGCGCCACGGGTGATGGCGAGCCTGCGTCTGAACTGGCGTCCGCTGTTGCTGAACGGCGGGCGTATCGAGGCGGAATGGGAGCGGCTGGGCGACTACTGGATGGATCAGGCCAATACCCACAAGTACGATGGCCATTCGGTCTACAACCTGCGCGCCGACTATCCTGTGGGCAAGTCGCTGGAGCTCTACGCGCGCGTGATGAATCTGACCGACAGGCGCTATGCCACAGCCGCCGCCTACCGGGCGGCGGCGTTTGGCAGCCCGGAACGCTTCGAGTACGCCCCGGGCCTGGAGCGCACGCTGTACGTCGGCCTCAACTACACGTGGGAGTGAGCGCCTGCGACGGTATTCGTCGTGAAACATGCGGACGGCGCGCTTCAGAATGAAACACCGTGAAACAATCGGAACACAGCTGTCTCACGGCTGGCCGGGTGCTGGCGCGTTCCGCGGAGGGACATAACATGCGTTTACTGGGCAGCGGTATTCTGTTGGTCGCAGCGCTGGGGGCCGGTGGTCTGCTGCGGGCAGCGCCACCGGCCGCGGATGTCGATCCCTGTCTGGACAGCCTGACGGCCCCCTCACTGCGCTGCGCCCAGGCGCCGTCGGCGCGCTTCGATGCGACCGGCCGTCTGTGGGTGACGTGGGCGCAGAGCGGGCATGTGTATGTCAGCCAGTCAGATGATCGCGGCCGGAATTTCGCTACTCCGGTCAAGGTCAATGCCACGCCGCAGAAGATCGGGGCCCATGGCGAGAACCGCCCCAAGATCGCCTTTGGACCGCAGGGTGAGATCTATGTCTCCTGGACCGAACTGCTGAGCAAGCGCTTCACCGGGCAGATCCGCTTCACGCACTCGCTGGATGGGGGTCGCAGCTTCAGTGCGCCGCTGATCGTCAACGATGATCGCACCGAAATCAGTCACCGCTTCGATACGCTCGCCGTCGACGGCGACGGCAACATCCTCATCGCCTGGCTGGACAAGCGCGATCAGGCGCGTGCGGCCGGCCGTGGCGATGAATATCTCGGTGCGGCCCTCTACTACACCTGGTCTGCCGACCGTGGCCAGAGCTTCCGGCCCAACCGCAAGCTGCTCGACAACAGCTGCGAGTGCTGTCGCATCGCCGCCGCCGTCGATCCCGACGGCCAGCCGGCCCTGATGTGGCGGCATGTGTTCGGCGACCACATCCGCGACCATGCGTTGGTGAGTTTCGATGCGCCGGGTGCACCGACCGAGCCGGTCAGGGTGAGCTTCGACGAGTGGCGGGTGGATGCCTGTCCGCATCATGGGCCAGCGCTGGATATCGACGCCGATGGTGTCTACCACATGGTCTGGTTCGACAACGCCGAGCGCCGCCACGGCGTATTTTATGCACATTCCGGCAATCGCGGCCGCAGCCTGACGGAGCCGGTATCGGTTGGCGTCTACGAGGCCGGTGCCGGGCATGCCGACGTGCTCGCACATGCGGGCCATGTCTATCTCGCCTGGCAGGAGTTCGACGGCCGCGTCAACCGTGTGCGTCTGATGCGCTCCGCGGACGGCGGGGACACCTGGCAGCCGGTCGAGGACATCGCGCAGTCGGATGGCGATGTGGATTATCCTTTCCTGCTCACTGATGGCAAGGCAGTCTATGTCGCCTGGTACGCACGCGCCGAGGGTTTCCGTCTGCTGCCGGTGGGGGAAGGAGAATGACGCTGCGCTCCAGACTCCGAGCGGGGATTTGCACCGCGGGGCTGCTGCTCACCGTGTTCCTGCCGCCTGCGCTCTGCCAGGCCGCGGCGCCGCAGCCGTTCGTGACCGGCAGCTACACACAGTTGCTGGAGACACGTGACGACGGCCTTTTCGTGCTGAGCTTCTGGTCGATCGACTGTCCGCCCTGTTACCGCGAGTTGGCGTTGTGGGGCGAGCATCAGCGTCAAGAGGAACAGCTGCCACTGGTGCTGGTATCGACCGACACACCCGCCGATGCCGCCGAGATCGAGGCGCTGCTTGCGCAGTATGGTCTGGAGTCGGTGGATTCCTGGGTGTTCGCCGCGCCGGCGCAGCGGCTGCGCTACGAGGTCGACCGCCGCTGGCATGGCGAGCTGCCGCGGACCTACCTGGTCCGCAATGGCACGGTCGTGGAGGCCGTGACCGGCATCGTCGACGCGGCGCGTATCCAGCGCTGGCTGCACGAGTTGGATTGATCCGGCCCGGCCTGCCGCGCCGGGCCCTCCCCCCGGAGCCTGTCGGACTTGAGACTGCTCTCCCGCCTTACTCGCGACGATCGCTCAAGTCCGACAGGCTCCTAGATCGTCTGGTAGTACAGATTCTGCGGATGGTTCGACTGCGCGAAGAAAAACCAACGTTCGGCGATCAGGCCGAGGTATTGGACCACAAAGGCCGTCAGCAGCACGGCAAACGCCGCCGGTGACAGGCCGGCCGCCAGCAGCAGCACCGGTACCGGGAACACCAGCACCAGGAAAATCCACTTGATCGACTTCAGGAAGCGGGCACTCCTGCCATGGAAGAATTCCCGGGTGTTGAACGAGCCGCCCATGGAACCCTGGGACTTCTGCACAATCTGCGTATGCCGCATGCCGAGGGCGGTCTGCAGTGACGACTTGTGTTTGATGCGGGCGTTGCGCAGCAGCGAGGCCACCCGCGTGATCAGTGCCGTGAGGGTGATGATGATCGCCCAGGTGCCATACAGCGTCACCAGTTCGGGGGCATACAAGGCCGCGAAGGCGGTCGCGAGGGTGAAGCCGCTCGCGGCACCCAGCAGCGTGTAGTTCACCACCGTCAGCGGTGTGGCCCATTCCTGCAGAAACTTGATGCAGGCATAGATCATCCCGGTGCAGAGGAACAGTACGAAGGCCATGATCGTCGTCACGGTGCCCGTCACCAGTGCCAGATCGACATGGATCGGCCCGAGATCGAACAGGTACGGGTTCCAGTCCAGATACTGCACCAGACCATACAGCGCCAGCAGCCCCATGAACGCCGGCAGTACGATGACCTCGCGCGACAGCCAGGAGGTGCGCCACTGGGCGATGGCGCGCCAGCCGCGTTCCGGCCGGCCGAGGTGGAAGAACGACGCCAGCAGGCCGCCGCCGAGGAACAGCAGCGCGATCAGGCTGCCCAGACCGTAGAAGGTCTGCGGGTCGGCCTGCATGGGCACGACCTTGATCACCGAGTACAGATGGCCGGTGAACAGCGCCAGGAACAGCCCCTGGCCAACGCCGCTGAGTGTCGTCAGAAAGATTACCGAGAATGCCGGGTGCATATAAACCTCAGATACAAGATACAAGGTGCAAGATACAGGTAACTTCAGATACAAGAGTGCAGACGCGGGATACACATACTTGTATCTTGTCTCTTGCCCCTTGTATCTGCTGGTAAGGCGCAAAGCGCCTTACCAGCTAGTCACATCATCCAGCGTGGGTTCGTCGAAGCCGGGCTGAGGCTGCTGGCGTTCCTTCTTCAGCGGGTTGTCGACGCGTTCCAGTTCATCCTCGTGGATCTTGATGCGCGTCTTGCGCCGCGGCAGATAGTGGTTCGCCGGGTTGGTGCCCCACTCGGGCATGAGCTGGTAGCCGCCATTCTCACGGATGGCCACCGAAGCCTGTGATTCCGGGTCATGCACGTCGCCGAACAGGCGCGCGTTGGTCGGGCAGGCCAGCACGCAGGCGGGTTTGCGCTCGGCTTCAGGCAGCGACTCGTCGTAGATGCGGTCGACGCACAGGGTGCACTTCTTCATCACCTTGAGGTGCTCGTCGACCTCGCGCGCGCCATAGGGGCAGGCCCAGGAGCAGTATTTGCAGCCGATGCACTTGTCGTAGTCGACCAGCACGATGCCGTCCTGCGGCCGCTTGTAGCTGGCGCCGGTCGGGCAGACGGGTACGCACGGCGGGTCTTCACAATGCAGGCAGCTCTTCGGAAAATGCACTGTCTCGGTATTCGGGTAGGTGCCGACCTCGAAGGTCTGCACGCGATTGAAAAAGGTACCGGTCGGGTCCGTGCCATACGGGTTGAAGTCGGCCAGGTAGCCGGCCGCACCCGAGGTGTTCCACTCCTTGCACGACGTCACGCAGGCGTGACAGCCAACGCAGACGTTCAGATCGATAACCAATGCCAGTTGCGTCATGTTACAAACCTTTTACGCTTAACCACGAAGGACACAAAGGACACTAAGGAAAAGCGAATTCGTTACAAAAGCCGTTGCTGAATGGAATGGGTGCACAGCCAGCGCCGACTATCTGCCGAACAAGCATTAAAAAATCTTTGTGTCCTTCGTGTCCTTCCTGGTGAAAATGTTTCAGATCAAGCGCGCTTCTTGCCGCCAGCGAAATAGGTCAGCCAGGTTTTCCTCTCCTTTGGCTGGCCGGGGATCGGGGGCAGCGGATCGAACTGTGGGGAAGAGACCTGCTCTTCGCTGTCGGCGGCCTTGTAGATGCGCACGCGCACGTCGTACCAGCCCGCCTGACCGGTGACCGGGTCGGAGTTGGAGAGATGCTCGCCCGCGTCGCTGGGTGGCAGCTCCTCGCTGATGACGTGATTGAGCAGAAAGCCCTGTTTGGACTCGTTGCTGCCGGGCTCCAGGCCCCAGGCGCCCGAGGCCTTGCCGATGGCGTTCCAGGTCCACACCGTGCCGGGCTCGACCGCCTCGGAATAGCGGCACAGGCAGCGCACCTTGCCCCACTGTGATTCCAGCCACAGCCAGCCACCGTCGGCGATGCCCTGCTGGCGTGCGGTGACCGGATTCACGTGCAGAAAGTTATAGGTATGGATCTGCCGCAACCACGCGTTCTGTGAATCCCAGGAGTGGTACATCGCCATCGGGCGTTGGGTGACCGCGTTCAGTGGATATTTCTGCAGATCGGTCAGCTGTGCCTCCAGCGGCTCGTAATAGAACGGCAGCGGGTCGAAATAGGTCTCGACGCGCTTGCGCAGATGCCGGGGCGGCTGCCTGCCCTGACTCTTTCCCTGTGCGGCCAGACGGAACTTCTGCAGCACCTCGGAATAGATGTGGATCAGGATGGGTTCGGCGTAGCGCGTCAGACGATGGCGTCGCGCCCACTCCAGGTAGCCCTGGTTCCAGTTGCGCATGTACTGGTAGGATTTGGGCAGGTGGTACTGGAAGACGCAATTGTTCTTCTCGTACATCTCCCACTGTTTCGCATTCGGCTCGCCCTGGAGGAACTTCTCGCCGCCCTTGCCGCGCCAGCCGGCGAGAAAGCCGATACCGGAACCCGGCTCGGTCTCGTAGTTGATGACGAAGTCGGGGTAGTCGCGGTACTTGCGTTTGCCGTTCTCGCGCGTGAATGCGGGCAGCTTCAGGCGCCAGGCCATCTCGATCAGCACCTCCTGAAAGGGCTTGCACTGCCCCTTGGGCGGAACCACCGGGATGCGCACGGCATCGACCGGTCCGTCGAATTCGGAGATCGGCCGATCGAGCATGGACATGACGTCGTGACGCTCGAGGTAGGTCGTGTCCGGCAGTACCAGATCGGCGTAGGCGACCATCTCCGACTGGAAGGCGTCGGCGACGATCAGGAAAGGGATCTTGTATTCGCCATGCTCGTCCTTGTCGTTGAGCATATTGCGGACTTCGCTCGTGTTCATGGACGAGTTCCAGGCCATGTTGGCCATGAAGATCATCAGCGTATCGATCTTGTAGGGATCCTGGCGCCAGGCATTGGTGATGGCATTGTGCATCAGGCCGTGCACCGCCAGCGGGTACTCCCAGGAAAACGCCTTGTCGATACGCACCGGATTGCCCTGGTCGTCCACGAACAGATCATCCGGGTCGGCCGGCCAGCCCAGTGGCATGCCGTCGAGCGGGGTGTTGGGCCGCACGGCAGCGGGATCGGACGGGGTCTTCGCGCAGGGCGGGATCGGCCGCGGGAAGGGTGCCTTGTGGCGGAAGCCGCCGGGCCGGTCGATGGTGCCGAGCATGGACATCAGGATCGACAAGGCGCGGATGGTGTGAAACCCATTGGAATGCGCGGCCAGGCCGCGCATGGCATGGAAAGACACCGGGTTGCCGGTGACCGTCTCGTGCTCCCGGCCCCAGGTGTCGGTCCACGGGATCGGCAGCTCGATCTTCTGGTCACGCGCGACGATGCCCATTTCGTGCGCCAGCCGCTTGATGGTCTCGACCGGGATGCCGGTGATCTTGGCGGCCCATTCCGGCGTGTAGTCCTTGACCCGGTCGACCAGCAGCTGGAAGGCCGGCTTGACCGGCGTGCCGTCGTCGAGACGGAATTCGCCGAGCAGGAAGGGGTCTGCGCCCTCGGTGTGAGTGGCGATCGCGCGGTTCAGCACGCGGTCCCACCACAGCGCATTCTGCGGATCGAAGCAGCCTTCCTCGTGCGGTACCTCGAAGCGCACGAACATGCCGTACTCGGTGCTGTCCTCGTCCATGTTCACCAGTTGCGCGGAGTTGCTGTATTGCACCAGAAAGTCGCGGTCATACAGGCCCTGGTTGATGATCTCGTTGATCAGCGCCAGCAGCAGCGCGCCATCGGTGCCGGGCTTGATCGGCACCCACTCGTCGGCGATGGCGGAATAGCCGGTGCGTACCGGATTGATGGAGATGAACTTGCCACCGTTACGCTTGAACTTGGACAGCGCCATCTTGAGTGGATTGGAGTGGTGGTCCTCGGCGGTGCCGATCATGATGAACAGCTTGGAGCGGTCAAGGTCGGGGCCGCCGAACTCCCAGAAGGAGCCGCCGATGGTGTAGATCATGCCCGCGGCCATATTCACCGAGCACAGGCCGCCGTGCGCGGCATAATTGGGTGTGCCGAACTGCTTGGCGAACAGACCCGTCAGGGCCTGCATCTGGTCGCGGCCGGTAAACAGCGCGAACTTCCTGGGGTCGGTGGCGCGGATCTCGGCCAGGCGCTCTTCCATGATCCCGAAGGCCTCGTCCCAGGAGATCTCCTCGAAGGCGTTGTCGCCCCGGTCGGCCCCCGCCTTGCGCCTGAGCGGCTGGGTGAGGCGTGCCGGGGAGTACTGCTTCATGATGCCCGAGGCGCCCTTGGCGCAGATCACACCCTGGTTCAAGGGGTGGTCGGGGTTGCCCTGGATGTAGCGGACCTCACCATCGCGCAGGGTGACGCGGATGCCGCAGCGGCAGGCGCACATGTAACAGGTGGTGTTCTTTACCTCGATACGGCCCTGAGCGTCTGCCGGCGCGTGCAACGGGTCGTGGATGGGCTTGGGCTCGCGCATAATGATTCTGTGTAGGTCCGTTGCCAGGTGAGGGGGATGTTGTACTCTATAGAAACGCTCATTCTTTAACCAATCAGGAAATCTGAGCTGTTCATAAAATATTATAATATTCTAATAGACATGAGAATCTATTCCATAGTGGAAACAGATGATTGCAGAGGGTGCGCCCTCCATTAAATCTGATAAGGGTTTTTTATGACGCCTAAAGATAAAATTACTTGGCATCCCGCGGGTGAGCCCTTAAGGTGACAGCCCCTGGGCCCGCGCGGGTGTGAGGTGGTGCGCCCCCGGTTTTCATCTTGATCATCCCAGCCAAACGCCGCCGTGAAGATACGAGGAACCCCATGTCGAAGCTAGTCAGACCGCATGGTGGGGGTGAACTCAAACCCCTGCTGTTGGAAGGCCAGGCCCTGACGGACGAGCAAAAGCGCGCCGCAGGTCTCAAGAAGGTCAACGTCTCGTCTCGCGAAGCGGGTGACCTCATCATGCTGGGTATCGGTGGCTTCACGCCGCTGACCGGCTTCATGACCCATGCCGACTGGCAGGGCGTGTGCGACGGCATGAAGATGGCCTCCGGCCTGTTCTGGCCCATCCCGATCACGCTGTCCACCGACCAGGCCACCGCGGACGGTCTCAAGGAAGGCGAAGAGATCGCGCTGTTCGATCCGGAACGCAGCGAAATTCTGGCCACCATGAAGATCGCCGAGAAGTACACCATCGACAAGGCACATGAGTGCATGCAGGTGTACAAGACCACCGACCTGGAGCATCCCGGCGTCAAGATGGTCATGGCCCAGGGTGACGTGAACCTCGCCGGCCCCGTCAAGGTGCTCTCGCAAGGCGGTTTCAAAGAGGAATACGGCGAACAGTTCATGACGCCCGCGGAAACCCGCGCCGCGTTCGAGAAGATGGGTTGGTCGCGGATCGCCGCCTTCCAGACCCGCAACCCCATGCACCGCTCGCACGAATACCTCGCCAAGATCGCCATCGAGACGATGGACGGCGTGCTGATCCACTCATTGCTCGGCGCCCTGAAACCCGGTGATATTCCCGCCGAGGTACGTTCGGAAGCCATCTCGGTCCTGATCGACAACTATTTCGCGCCCAACACCGTGATCCAGGCCGGCTATCCGCTGGACATGCGCTATGCCGGTCCGCGCGAGGCCTTGTTGCATGCCTTATTCCGCCAGAATTACGGCTGCTCGCACCTCATCGTCGGTCGCGACCACGCTGGTGTGGGCGATTATTACGGCCCGTTCGATGCGCAGCAGATCTTCGACGAGATCCCGAAGGATGCGCTGGAGACCAAGAACCTGAACATCGACTGGACCTTCTGGTGCAACAAGTGCGGCGGCATGGCCTCGCAGCGCACCTGCCCGCATACCAAGGATGACCGCGTGCTGCTGTCCGGTACCAAGGTGCGCGCCATGTTGTCCGAAGGTCAGGATCTGCCACCGACCTTCAGCCGTCCCGAAGTCGCCAAGGTGCTGCAGAAATATTATGCCGGCCTGACCGCTGAGCAGAATGTAAAGGTGGAACTCAAGGGTCACTCGGCCGTTTGAG
>Ga0172382_10002627_pt1 | contig 29670 bp, 26 predicted proteins | sample Leawel138RmetaG_FD_122245 | JGI IMG/M metagenome (GOLD analysis project Ga0172382, IMG submission 122245) | Leachate microbial communities from a municipal landfill in Southern Ontario, Canada - Leachate well 138R metaG | ecosystem: Engineered > Solid waste > Landfill > Unclassified | place...
CCGCCGCGACCCTACTCGCGACTCCAGCTCTCGCAGGCAGCCCGGACGGGCGTTGGCAGGTCAAGCTGCTGGCGACGGGCGTGCTGCCCGACGGCAAGATCGACAAGGTCGAGACGATCGACGCCGGCACCGCGCTGGGGGGTGCGGTCGCCGCCACCGCCGGTCCGCAAACGCGGGTCAACGACAATGTCGTGCCGACGCTGGCGGTGGAATACTATTTCACTCCCAACGTCTCGGTCGAGACGATCTGCTGCCTGACGCAGCATCACGTCAGCGGCGCCGGCGGCCTTGCCGGCACCCGTCTGGTCGACCACGTGCTGATCCTGCCCGCGACGGTGACGGCCAAGTATCACCTGAACCTGGGCCCGATCCGGCCCTATGTCGGGGCTGGCCCGGCCGCGTTCCTGGTTTTCGGCGAAAAGCCGGGCGCCACGGCCAGGGCGCTGGGCACCGACAAGATGAGGCTGTCCAACGAACTGGGCGTGGTCGTGCAGGGCGGCGTGGACGTGCCGCTGGGCGACAGCGGCATGGGCATCAGCCTGGACGCCAAGAAATACTGGATCGGCACGACCGCCACTTTCCAGGACGCGGCGGGCGCCGCCACGCTTGCGACCAAGCTCAAGCTGGATCCCTGGGTGGTCAGCGGCGGCGTCTACTTCCGCTTCTGAGCGATGCGACGGGGCCTTCGCCGCGGCGGGGGCCCCGTAGTATTGCGTAAGGCGCGGCGCCTGCATCGGGCGATATCGCCCGGTGACGATGGAATTGACACACCCCCAAATCGGCATGTTCGCCGCGGTAGCCGCCGGATTGCTGGTCGGTCTCGAGCGCGGCTACAGCCAGCGCCTGCTGGACAACGGCCAGCGGGTCGCGGGATTTCGCACCTTCGGCCTGATCGGCCTTCTGGGGGGCGTGGCCGGCCTCGTGCCCGACGCGGTCGCCTTCATGCTGGCCGCGGGCCTCGTCGCGGTGCTGGCGATCGGCTATGCGAAAGGCACCCGGCTGAACCAGCTCTCGGCAACGACGACGATCGCCGGGCTGCTGACGTTCGTCATCGGCATGGCGGCGACCCGGCTCTCGCCGACGGTGGCGCTCGCCGGAGCGGCCGTGATGTTCGCCATCCTCTCCGCGCGGCAATCGATGCACAGCGTGCTGAAAGGGATGGACACCGGTGAGATCGAGGCAGCCTCGCGCTTCGTCCTCGTCGCGCTCGTGGTGCTGCCGCTGCTGCCGGACGCCAACCTGGGGCCCTATGACGCCTGGAACCCCCGCCGCATCTGGATGGTGGTGGTGTTCGTCATGGGGGTATCGTTCGTCGGCTACGTCGCGGCCCGGCGCTTCGGCCAGGGGCGCGGCATCCTGCTCGTCGCGCTGACCGGATCGCTCGTCTCGTCCACCGCGGTCACGGCCGACTACGCGCGACGGCTGCGCAGCGAACCCGGCGCGCGCGGCGCGCTGACCGCCGGCATCGCGGTGGCCTCGATCGTCATGTTCGTGCGCGTCCAGTTGCTGGCGCTGGTACTGGTGCCGCGCGCGGTGCCCTCGCTGGCGCTGGCGATGGCGCCCGCCACCATCGTCGGCACGCTGTTCGGGCTGCTCGCCTGGCGCGGCCGCGCGACCCAGGCCAGCTCTGCCGGGATCGCCAATCCGCTCGGCTTCGGGGCCGGCCTGTTCCTTGCCGGCCTGGTCGCGGTCCTGTCGCTGGCGGCGCGCTGGGCCCATGAGCTTCTGGGCAGCCGGGGCATCGCCCTGCTGCTGGGCCTGACCGGACTGTCGGACGTCGACGCCGCGGTGATGACCATGGCCGGCCTTCCCGCCGGCACTCTCGACGATCACACCGCCGGCCTGGTGCTGGCGGTGCCGATCCTGGCCAACACCGCGATCAAGGCGGGCATGACCATGGCTATCGGCCGGGGGCACGGCGGCCTGCGCGCGGCGATCCCGCTTATCGCCGCGCTCTTCGCATCCGGCCTTGCCGTCGCCGCCTGGAGCCTTGCATGATGGACCTTACCCCCACGGCCGCTCACGCCGGCCTCTTCAGAAAGGCATTCCCGTGATATTGAAGCGTTCCCGCCTTGCGGCATCGGGTCTTTTGCTGATCGGCACCTCCGTCGCGCTCGCCGCCGCTGCCAGCGCCCAGACGCCCGGCGACGGCGAGGAGGCCGCCGAGGACAAGGTCATCGTCGTGGAAGCGCCGCGCACCCTGCCCCCGCCGCCCGAACGCAGCGGCACCACGGGCGCACCCATCGTCGTCATGACGACGATCCGCATCGCCGCGCTCTACGGCGACCTCGACCTCGCCCAGCCGGCCGACGCGGCGCGGCTGATGACGCGGATCAAGCGGGTGGCGACCGACGCCTGCCAATACCTCGACAGGCTCTATCCGCTGAGCCCCGACGCCAACTGCATCGACCGCGCCGTCGCCGGGGCGGAACCGGCAGCCAAGGCGATCATCGCAGCCGCCCAGGAATAGACGCGCCGCACCGACCGGCCTCCCCCCGAACGCGCGGCGGAATCGAATGCGCGGCGGAAATCGCTTCCGCCGCGCATTCAGCATGCGTTCCGGCCCCGCTCAGGCCGCTTCGACTTCCTTCGCCCGCTTTTCGGCGTGGGCCTTGAACATCTCCATGATGTCGCCCGAAGTGACCGGCCGGGTCTCGGTCGTCGGCACCGAGCCGCCCGAGGACTTGGGCGCGGTGTCCACCTTCTTCGCCGCGGCGCGGGCGTGGCAGGCGCCGACGGTCATGTCCTCGCGCCTGTTGTGCGCGAACAGGGCGTCGTGGCGCAGCCACCTGATCGCGTTGAGGTGGGTGATCTTGTCGATCTGCTCGTCGGTCAGGTTCTTGACCTGCTCCCACAGCAGCTCGGCGGCATCGGGCCAGAGCGCGTCGGAATGCGGATAGTCGACCTCGTAGGTGACGTTGTCCTCGCCCACTTCGGACAGGTTCTTGAGGCCGTAGGGGTCCCACAGGAAGCAGTGCGCGAAGTGGCGCTTCATCAGCTCGCTGGGCTTGATGTCCTGGAAGCGCGAGCGCGTCCAGGCCTTGTGGCGCCAGTTCGAGAAGTCGGCGCGCTCCATCAGGTAGGGCACCCAGCCGATCGAGCCTTCCGAGACGATGATGCGCATGTCCGGATACTGGTGCAGTTCCTCGAGCTGGAGCCAGTCGGCCACGCCCTGCGCCACCGACATCGGCATCGTGCTGATCCACGCCTCGATCGGCGTCTCCATCGACGCGTGCGGCGCCGGGTTGCCCGAGCCGATGTGCAGCGCGATGGTCATGTCGTTGTCCATCAGCGCCTTGAACACGGGGTTCCAGTAGTCATTGTGGATGCTGGGCAGGCCCTGCACGGTCGGGTTCTCGTTCATCGAGACGACGCGAAAGCCCTTTTTCGCGCAGCGGTCGATCTCGGCGACGGTGGCGTCGATGTCCCAGGTCGGCAGGATGGCGAGCGGGATGAAGCGGCCCGGATAGGCCATGCACCATTCGTCATAATGCCAGTCGTTGTAGGCCTGCATGTGGCGCAGCGAGAGCTTCTTGTCGGGCGCCTTGTGGAAGGTCTGGCCGTCGAAGCCGATCGAGTTGCCGAAGCACATCGATGCGGCGACGCCGTTCACGTCCATATCGTCGATGCGCTTGTGCACGTCCCAGCAGCCGTCGCGGAGCTGGTCGAGCGAGGTCGGCTCCATGCCGTATTCCTCGAAAGGCCGGCCGACCACAGCGTTGAGGCCCACCGAAGGGCGGATGTAGCCCTGGTACTGCCAGAAGTTCTTGCCCTGGCTGTCGGTCCTGAGCTTGGGCGCGCTGGCGAGCAGTTCTCCCGAAAGCTGGTTGTCGAACAGCGTGGGCGGTTCGCAGATGTGATCGTCGGTGCTGATGACCACCATGTCGTTCATTTGCATCGTTCGTCTCCGTTCCTGGCCGGGTCGCCGGACCGGACCGGGCCATTTCCGCAGGCAGCCGGCACGATCCCCTCCCGCAAGCGACGGGGTTCTGACCCGAGGGCTCGCCGCGCGAAGTCTTTGTCCCGGGCGGCCAGGCGGCATTGATCGAAGTCAAATCACCCCATGAACGCGCCAGCATCGCCCCGGCGACGCAGCGGCACTTTGCGCTCGATCAATGAGCATCCCCACGGTTCCGTGCCAATATCCGCCCATTGGACGAAAAATTGGCCGCCGGAGGTTATGATGGGTGACATGGGCAGAATTGCGGAAAGCGCGGAAACGACCCCGAAGGCGGTGCGCATCCCGGCAGAGGCCTATATCTCGCACGACTATGCCCGCGCGGAGCGCGACCGGCTGTGGCGCAAGGTCTGGCTCCAGGCCGGGCGGATCGAGGATCTGCCCGAGGTCGGCAACTACATCACCTATGACATCCTCGACGATTCCGTGCTGATCGTGCGCACCGCGCCGGACACCATCAAGGCCTATCACAACGTCTGCACGCACCGCGGCCGCCGGCTGGTCGACACGCCGGAAGGCCAGCGCAACGCGCGCGGCAGGAAGATGAACTTCGTCTGCGGCTTCCACGCCTGGACCTTCGACATCGAGGGGCAGTGCACCTTCATCCAGGCGCAGGAGGAATGGGGCGGCGCGCTGACCGACGAGGACACGCGCCTGGGGCCCGTCCGCTGCGACACCTGGGGCGGGTTCGTCTGGATCAACCTCGATCCCGCCTGCGAGCCGCTGCGCGACTATCTCGAACCGGCGGCGACGATGCTCGATCCCTTCGAGCTGCAGAACATGCGGCCGCGCTGGCGTTTCTGGACGGTGTTCGACTGCAACTGGAAAGTCGCGCTCGAAGCCTTCAACGAGACCTACCACGTCCCCGGCACGCACCCCGAATTCATGGCGTTCGGCGATTTCACCGGCTGGGGCCGGCCGCAGGGCAAGCACAGCCACATCGGCTACGACACCGGCAAGGGCCCGAAGGAGAACGCCTCCAAGCTGCGCCTGGGCGCCGGCGACCCCCGCACCACTACCGCCGAGATGCAGAAATATACCTGGGAAGGCGTCAACACCAACACCACCCAGACCCTGGTGGACGTCGCCCAGACCCTGCCCGATGTGCTGCCCGAAGGCACCCCGGCGGCCGAGGTGCTCAAGTACTGGCTCGACACCGCCCGCGCGGTCGACGAGGCGCGCGGGGTGTTCTGGCCCAAGGTCGATCCCGCGCACGTCGCGGCGAGCGGGACGAGCTGGCAGATCTTCCCCAACCAGCAGATCGGCCACGCGGTGAACAACATGCTCTGCTATCAGGCGCGGCCCTGCGGCTACGATCCCGACAAGTGCTATTTCGAGGTCGCGGTCTACGAACTCTATCCCGAAGACGGCGCGCCCGAAACCGAGTGGACCTATGCCGATCCCAAGGACTTCCCCTACGTGCTCAAGCAGGACTTCTCCAACATGGCGGCCGTCCAGCAGGGGATGAAGGAGCTGGGCTTCAGGGGCAACATCCCCAATCCCAAGGCCGAAGGCGCGGTGGTCAGCCTGCACCGCAACCTCGCCCGCTACATGGGCACCGGCGCGCCTGTGCCGATGCGCTGAGGCGCCGTGCGGTTGGCCTGAACGCCCACCCCTCCCCCCCCTACGGGGGACGATTCGGGCGCAAATTGCGCTTCCCACTTCTTTGAGGGCACACGGCTCCTTCCCGCCCTGTCGCCCCTGCCCCTACCCCTCGACAAGCTCGGGATAAACTTCAGGCCAATGGCCGGAAGGCAGGGCCCCGGATAAGCTCCCCTCGTCGATGCAGCGGCGGCGTCAAGCCGCCCCCCCGGATCGGCCCCTGCCTGCGCAGGGGCGACGGAATAGGGATGAGCGCCCTCTCGCGCGCAAAAAAATCGGCGGCCGTTCACGAGGCACGGCCGCCTGAGGTGGGGAGAACTGGCCAGGTCGGTTTCGGGCGAGACCGACCTGGCAATCGCCTTATGGGTCCGCCGCCATCGGCCAACATTGATTTGGGTCAAACCCGCCAATTTCCGCGAATAACGCCGCTTTTTGATCTCGATCAAAGCGCGCGCGAATGCTTCGATTACCTTATCAACAACACTGTTGATTATAACTCCAGCAAAGCGAGGCCCCGATGATCTGTCAGCCCTCCGACTGCCCTCCCGCCAGCGAGATCGACATCCCGGCGCTGCGCGCGAAATACCTTCGCGAGCGCGACCGCCGGATCAAGAAGAACCACAACGACCAGTACGTCTCCGCCAGCGGCAAGTGGGCGGACATCTACGAAGTCGATCCCTATACGCCCGTCGCCCCGCGCGATCCGATCACCGGAGAGACCGACGTGGTCATCCTGGGGGCCGGCTATTGCGGCATGATGGTCGCCGCCCAGCTCAAGAAGGCGGGCATCACGAACTTCTACAACATCGACCACGGCGGCAACTTCGGCGGCACCTGGTACTGGAACCGCTATCCCGGCATCCAGTGCGACAACGACTCGCTGGTCTACATGCCGCTGCTGGAAGAGACCAATTACATGCCGTCGAAGAAATTCGCCGACGGCTACGAGATCCACGATCACTGCCAGATCATCGCCGACACCTTCGGCCTGCGCGACAACGCGCTGTTCCACACGCTGATCGAATCGCTGGTCTGGGACCCGGCGCTCAACCGCTGGCGGGTGGGCACCAACCGCGGCGACGACATCAAGGCCCGCTTCGTCGTGCTGGCGATGGGGCCGCTGAACAAGCCGAAGCTGCCCGGCATCCCCGGCCTCGACGAGTTCAAGGGCAAGATCTTCCACACCGCGCGCTGGGACTATGACTACACCGGCGGCGAATGGCGCAATCCGGCGCTGACCAAGCTTGCCGACAAGAAGGTGGCGATCATCGGCACCGGCGCGACGGCGATCCAGGTGGTGCCCTATCTCGCCAGGTACGCGGGCCAGACTTACGTGATCCAGCGTACGCCCTCGACGATCGACGAGCGCAACAACCGGCCGATCGACCCCGAATGGTATTGGTCGCAGAAGCCCGGCTGGCAGGAAGAGCGCATCCGCAATTTCCACCACGCCGCGATGGAACGGCTGGCGCCCGGCGAGCCCGACATGATCCAGGACATCTGGACCGAGATCAGCCGCAACCTCTCCGCCGAGCTGGAAGCCGAAGGCTGGCCCGAGATCACGCCCGAGGAATATGCCCGCCGGCGCGAGATCATGGACTATCGCGTGATGGAACGGCTGCGCAACCGCTGCGACATCGTCAAGGACCCCGCGACGGCCGAGGCGCTCAAGCCCTACTACCGCTATCTGTGCAAGCGGCCAGCCTCGAACGACGATTTCTATCCGGCCTTCAACCAGCCCAACGTGAAGCTGATCGACGTCGCCGAGACGCAGGGCGTCGAGCGGCTGACCGAAAAGGGCTTCGTCCACAACGGCGTGGAGTACGAGATCGACTGCCTGATCCTCGCCTCGGGCTACGAAGTCACCAACGACCTCGACCGGCGCTGGGGCATCGACCGGATCGAGGGGCGCGACGGCCTGTCGATCTACGATTACTGGCGCGAGGGCTTCCAGACCTTCCAGGGGATGATGGCGCACAACTTCCCCAACATGTTCTTCACCGGCTTCACCCAGGCCGGAACGAACGCCAGCAATTCCAAGACCTTCATCGATCAGGGCTTCCACATCGGCTATGTCGCCAGCCAGGCGCTGCTGCGCGGGGCCGTGGTGATCGAGCCGACGCAGGAGGCGCAGGACGCCTACATCGCGCACCTGCGCTCGGTCGCCGTCGACAATTCCACCTACGTCAACGAGTGCACGCCCAGCTATTTCAACAACGAGGGCGACACGACCAAGAAGCGCCACATCTTCGGCGAGCCCTGGGGCGAGGGATACTACCCGTTCGAGGCCATGCTCGAGAAATGGCGCAACGCCGGCGACCTCGCCGGCCTGGAACTCATCCGCGAAGCAGAGGACGTCCCGGCGGAATGAATGCGAGGGGGGCGCGGCGCCGGCCGCGCCCCGGCTCGTTGCCGCCAACGGAAATTCATCGGGAGGTTGCCATGAACAAGCCTGAAAAGATCGTTTCCCCGGACCTGTCGGAAGCGCTCATCTACCCCGCCGAGGCCTTCACCAGCCGCGAATATGCGGAAGCCGAGCCGGAACGGCTGTGGTCGAAGGTCTGGCAGCAGGCCGGCCGCGTCGAGGAGCTGCGGCAGGTGGGTGACTACATCACCTACAACATCTGCCACGATTCCATCCTCATCGTGCGCGACACGCCCGACACGCTCAAGGCCTTCCACAACGTCTGCCCGCATCGCGGCCGCAGGCTGGTGGGCAACAACACCGGCGGCGGGCCGGCGCCGGTCAAGCAGAACACCGGCAACCACTCCGCCAGGGGCAGCCAGTTGAAGTTCGGCTGCAACTATCACGCCTGGACCTTCGACCTCGACGGCGACGCCACCTACATCCCCGACCGCGAGGACTGGAACGGCGCGCTGGACAATGTCTGCACCAGCCTGACGCCGGTGCAGGTCGATACCTGGGGCGGCTGGATCTGGATCAACATGGACCCCGAAGCCGGCCCCTTGCGCGAATATCTGGAGCCGATCGCGACGCTGATCGACCCCTTCGAATTCGACAGGATGCGCTATCGCTTCCGCTTCTGGGGCATCTTCGACTGCAACTGGAAAGTCGCGCTGGAAGCGTTCCTCGAACCCTACCACGTCCAGGGCACGCACCCGCAACTGATCAAGTACGGCGATTTCTACTCGTTCTCCAAGTCGTTCGGGCTGCACGGCCAGACCGGCTTCGATTCGAAGGCGCACCGCGACAGCGGATCGGCCGTCGAAACCTCGGTCCACCGCGCCGCCGGCGACGGCGATCCGCGCACGACGATCGCGCAGATGCAGGCGGAATACTGGGAGACCATCGGCGCCAGCACGTCCGAAACGCTGGTGAAGACCGCCCAGCGCCTGCCCGTCGAACTGCCCGAAGGCACGCCCGCGGCCGAAGTGCACAAGCGCTGGATGGAGATGGCGGTGGCCGAGGATGCCGCCCGCGGCGTCCAGTGGCCGCAATTGACCGACGCGCAGGTCGCGGCGGCCGGTCTGGCCCTGTCGATCTTCCCGAACGTCAACTTCATCCCCGGACCGACGTTCGCGCTGTCCTACCGGGTCCGCCCCTACGGCACCGATCCGGACAAGTGCATCTTCGAGGCCGTCGCGCTCGACCGCTTCCCCGAGGGCGAGGAGCCCGAGACCGAATGGACCTATGTCGAGCAGGATCTCGACAAGTGGCCCTACGTCATCTCGCAGGACATCTCGAACATGGTCGAGGTCCAGCTCGGCTACAAGTCGCGCGGGTTCCGCGGCAACCTGCCCAACCCGTGGCAGGAACGCAAGGTGACCAACCTGCACTACAACCTTGCCAAGTACATGGGCACGGGCGCGCCGGAGCGGCTCGACTAGGGCGCGAAATCGCCTCCCCGGCCGGGGAAATTGCGCGAGATCAAAGCGGCGCTTTCCCGGCCGGGCCAAGCTCAGGCGGATATCATCTGCAAGCTTTGCAGAAGAACCGCCGACCGCGACAGGAGAGCGCCACATGGCCGTTACCGAAATCACCCGCCTTCGGGTGGAAGAGATCAAACCGAAGATCGGCAGCCGCGTCCTCAACAGCAAGGACGAACTGCTCAGCGGCGAACTCACCGCCGAGGTCAACGAACTGCTCGAAGCGCGCGGCGTGCTCGTTTTTCCCGAGGTCCATTTCTCCGACGAGGAGCAGGTGATCTTCACCAACCTGCTCGGCGGCAACGCCACCGAGATCGGCGTCGACGGCGGCGCCGTGTTTTCCATCTCGCTCGACAGCAAGGAAAACTCCAGGCAGGTCATCGAATACCTGAAGGGTTCGCTGTTCTGGCATGTCGACGGGACGATGAACCCCGTGCCGATCCGCGGCTCGATCCTCTCGTCGAAGGTGCTCGCGACCTGGGGCGGCAACACCGAGTTCTCCAACTGCTACGCTGCCTACGAGGACCTGCCGGCCGAACGCAAGGCCGAGATCGACACCCTGCGCGTGATCCATTCGATGTGGGTTTCGCAGCTCTACCATTGCCCCGAGCCGACGATCGCGCAGCTTGAGGACTGGCAGGCGAAGGGCGAGATCGTGCTGCCGCTGGTGTGGAAGCACCGGTCGGGCCGCAAGTCGCTGATCCTGGGCAACACGACGCAGCAGGTGGTCGGCATGGACCTGCGCGAGAGCGCCCGCACGCTTCACGGCCTGCGGGAATTCGCCACCAGCGAGCCCTATCACTACAGCCACGAATGGAAGGTCGGCGACGCGGTGATGTGGGACAACACCGGCACGCTGCACCGCGCCATGCCTTACGATCCGGACTGCGGCCGTCTGCTGCGCCGGACCATCCTCCTGGGCGACGAGCCCTTTTCCTGAGCAACGATAACACAAGAGGTGTCCCGATGGCCGAAATGGATATTGCCGAGCAGCTGCGCACGGCCAACCCGCTCCAGGTCGAGAATCCCGCGCTGATCCCCGCCGCGCGGTATTATGACGAGGAGTTCTACCGCCTCGAATGCGAACACCTCTGGCCGAACGTCTGGCAGATGGCCTGCCGGCTGGAGCAGATCCCCAACGTCGGCGACTGGATCGAATATTCCAACGTCGGCAAGTCGGTCATCGTCGTGCGCGCGAAGGACGGGCTCAAGGCTTTCGAGAACCACTGCCGCCACCGCGGCGTGCCGATCGCCGGCGGCAAGGGCGCCGAGCACGGCAACTGCGCCAAGGCCGGCTTCATCTGCCCGTTCCACGGCTGGCGCTGGAACATGGACGGCGAATGCACCTTCGTCTACGGTCGCCACCTGTTCGACCAGGAACTGCTCGACAAGGACGAGCTGGCGCTGCGCAAGGTGCGGGTCGAAACCTGGGGCGGCTGCGCCTTCATCAACCACAACCCCGACGCGCGCCCGCTGCGCGAATGCCTGGGGCCGGTGCTCGACCGGCTGGAAGCGCGCGGCATGAGCAAGCTGCGCTCCGAATGGTGGTTCGCGACCGTGCTGCCGGCGAACTGGAAGGTGGCGATGGAAGCCTTCATGGAAGGCTACCACGTGATGAAGACGCACCCGCAGCTCCAGCACGCACAGCCCAGTCTCTACAACGCGCGCTACGGCAATGAGACGGGCGGCCTGGGGTCGCTGGCCAACCCGAACCTGTCGGTCAAGGACAACATCCAGGAAGCGCTCACCTCGATGGAGCTGCTCAGCGTCGGCATGGCCGGCCTCGTCCACGCCAAGGAGGTAGAGATCGCCAAGCAGCTCGCCGACGTGGAGCTGCCCGACGATCCGCAGCAGGCGATGATGACCTGGTACGGCCTCGTCTGCCAGGCGATCACCAAGCAATTGCGCGAGCGCGGCGAGGACGTGCCCGACCTCGCCACGGTCATGCGCGACCATCCGGTGGAAGCGGTGGAATACCTCTTCCCGCACTATTTCCTGCTGACCTACTTCACCAGCATGTCGTCGTACCGCATCCGCCCGCTGGGGCCGGAAAGCTGCCTGTTCGAGATCTGGTCGCTGACCCAGTATCCCGAAGGGCAGGAGCCCGAAGTGCCGATGGAGCCGACGGTGCTGCCGTTCGACAGCCAGGACTTCCCGATGATCCCGCGGCAGGACTATTCCAACATTCCGATCCAGCAGAAGGGGCTGCATTCCGAAGGGCTCGAGGTGCTGCGCCTGTCGAAGGAGCGCGAAGGGCTGATCAGCAACTACCACCGCCTGATCGACGGCTACATCGCCGGCGAACCGCCCGCCAAGCTGGCGCAGGCGAACACCAAGCTGGGCGGCAATTTCGACGGCCCGATCCTGGATCTGGGGTTCTGAGCACGATCATCTTCGTTTGAAACAGCGGTGATCCTGAGGCGAAATATTCCCCCTCCCGCGATGGAGGGGGATGTTTTTTGGGATCACGGTGATTGCAAGCACCAAGCACCCCAAGGCCGCTCAGGCTGAGCGGATGTGGTTGTAAGGCCGGCCTCCCCACCCCGTCCTATCGCCCGACCGGCGCCGCCTCGCTGCCGTCGAGGCGGTGCGTGCAGCCCAGCGCGGCCGCGTCGTCGTCCTCGGCCAGCGCGGCGACGGTGCGCCAGCCGATCGCGCGCAGCCGCGCGGCGGTCTCGGCGTCGTGGCCGAGCGGGAGGAACAGCGTGTCGCGGCGCGGCTCGGTCGCCGCGAGCGCGTCGATCAGCGGATCGGGATAGAGCGAGAAGCCGGTCGCGGGCTCGTCCGCGCCCGCCTCGCGGGTCAGGATGCGATAGGTACCGCCGCGGCCGAGCGCGCCGGGAACATCCTCGGCATAGATCGTGAAGCCGAACCAGCTCTGGTATTCGAAGCCGTGGCGTTCGGAAGGGTCGAGCGTGATCCGCGCCAGACCCGCGACGCGCGCGGCGATCGCCCGCAGCCCCTCGATCCGGCTGGCGAGAACGCCGCCGCCCTGGTCTGTGGCGGCATCTATCGCCGCCAGCCGCTCGATCGCCGCATCGAACGGCCCGATGGCGGTAAGCAGCGGCAGGTAGGCCTCGCCGCCGGCTTCAACCAGCCCGCCCGCGTCCTTGGCATCGAGTTCGCGGCGCACCGCCTCGATTGCTCCGGGCGCCAGCGGCAGCGCCTTCTCGGCCAGCGTGTCGACAAGATCGGGCAGCGTGAAGTCGACCGAGATGCCCTGCGCGCCCGCGGCACGCAGCGCCTCGATGGCGATCACGACGATCTCGGCGGCGGCGGCCACCGAATCGCTGCCGATCAGTTCGGCACCCAGTTGCAGCCGCTCGCGCGTGGGATCGAGCCCGTCACCCTTGATGGTGAGCACCTGGCCGGCATAGCACAACCGCAGCGGCCGCGCCGCGCGCGCCAGGCTGGTCGCGGCCATCCGGCCCACCTGCGGCGTGATGTCGGAGCGCAGCGCCAGCGTCCGCAGGCTCGCCGGATCGACGAAGCGGAACATGCGGCGGGGCCGCACGCCTTCCATGCGCCGCGCCAGCGATTTCTCGAACTCGATCGAAGGCGGCTGGACGCGGTCGTAGCCGTGGCCTTCGATGATGTCGATCGCGGCGCGCGTCACGCGCGCCGCCACGGCCGCGCTGCGCGGCAGCCGGTCCTCAAGCCCTTCGGGCAGCAGATCGCGGTCGGTGTCTTCCATGGAGCCTCGGTTGGGACAACGGCATTGCGTGGCCTTCGACAAGCTCAGGCTGAGCGGATGCCTGTAATCAATACAAGACCCGCTCGTGCCGAGCCTGTCGAAGCACGCGCCCGGCGATTGCCCTAATCGCCCTCAGAACGCCAGCGCCATCACGCGCTTGACGCCCGGAAGCTCGCGGGCCTTGGCCAGCACGGCGTCCGACACCGGGCTGTCCACCGAGAGCAGCAGCACCGCTTCGCCCCCCGCCTCGCGGCGGCCGAGGTTGAAGGTGCCGATGTTGATCCCGTTCTCGCCCAGCAGCGTGCCGATGCGGCCGATGAAGCCGGGCGCGTCCTCGTTGACGATGTACATCATGTAGCCGGCCAGTTCGGCCTCCACCTTGATGCCGAACAGTTCGACGAGGCGCGGCTCGGAATTGCTGAACAGGGTGCCCGCGACCGAACGCTCGCCCGCATCGGTCTTCACCGAGACGCGCACCAGCGTGTGATAGTCGCCCTCGCGCTCGGTCCTGATCTCGCGCACTTCCATGCCGCGCTCCTTGGCGAGGAACGGTGCGTTGACCATGTTCACGCTGTCCGACTGCACGCGCAGGAACCCGGCCAGCACCGCCGCCGTGATCGGCTTGATGTTAAGCTCGGTCGCGGCGCCCTCGGTGTGGATCGAGATGCGCGGGATCACCCCGGTGGTGAGCTGGCCGACGAGGCTGCCCAGCTTCTCGGCCAGCGCCATGTAGGGCTTGAGCTTGGGCGCCTCTTCCGCGCTCAGCGACGGCATGTTGAGCGCGTTGGTGACACCGCCGTTGACGAGGTAGTCGGCCATCTGCTCGGCCACCTGCAGCGCGACGTTGACCTGCGCCTCGTTGGTCGAGGCGCCCAGGTGCGGCGTTGCCACGAAGTTAGGCGTGCCGAACAGCGCGTGCTCCTTCGCCGGCTCGGTGACGAAGACGTCGAGCGCCGCGCCCGCCACGTGGCCCGAATCGAGCGCTTCCTTCAGCGCCGCCTCGTCGACCAGGCCGCCGCGCGCGCAGTTGACGATGCGCACGCCCTTCTTGGTCTTGGCCAGGTTCTCTCTCGAGAGGATGTTGCGCGTCTGGTCGGTCAGCGGCGTGTGCAGCGTGATGAAGTCGGCGCGCTCCAGAAGCTGGTCCAGCTCGACCTTCTCGACGCCCATGTCGATCGCGCGCTCGGGGCTGAGGAATGGATCGTAGGCGACGACCTTCATGCGCAGGCCGAGGGCACGGTCGGCGACGATCGAGCCGATGTTGCCCGCGCCGATCAGGCCGAGCGTCTTGCCCGTCACCTCGGCGCCCATGAAGCGGTTTTTCTCCCACTTGCCGGCCTGGGTCGAGGCGTCGGCCTCGGGGAGCTGGCGGGCGAGCGCGAACATCAGCGCGATGGCGTGCTCGGCGGTGGTGATCGAGTTGCCGAACGGCGTGTTCATCACGACGATGCCCTTGGCCGAAGCCGCGGGAATATCGACGTTGTCGACGCCGATGCCGGCGCGGCCGATGACCTTGAGATTGGGCGCGGCATCGAGGATGTCCTGCGTCACTTTGGTCGCCGAGCGGATGGCGAGGCCATCGTACTGGCCGATGATCGCCTTCAGCTCTTCGGGAGTCTTGCCGGTGATCTCGTCGACCTCGCAGCCGCGCATGCGGAAGATCGCGGCGGCATTGGGGTCCATCTTGTCGGAAATGAGGACTTTGGGCTTGGTGGTCATCTTGGTGATTCCTCGAATACTCTCGTCATCCCCGCGAAAGCGGGGACCCATCTCCGGACATTGCGTCAAAGGATAGCTCGGGAAATGGACTCCCGCCTTCGCGGGAATGACGGCCTGATCGGTTGGCGGCTTACTTCGCGAGGCTTTCCCAGGCCCAGTCGAGCCAGGGACCCAGCGCCTCGATATCGGCGGTGTCGACGGTGGCGCCGCACCATATGCGCAGGCCCGGCGGGGCATCGCGATAGCCCGCGATGTCATAGGCCGCGCCTTCCTTCTCCAGCAGGCCGGCAAAGGCCTTGATGAAGTCGGCGTCGGCACCCGCGACGGTCAGGCAGACCGAGGTTTTCGAGCGGATGCCGCGATCCTCGGCGAGGTGGCCGAGCCAGGGGCGCGCGTGGACGATCTTGTCGAGCGCGTCGGCATTGGCGGTGCAGCGCGCCTGCAGGCCGTTCAGCCCACCGACGGACTTCGCCCATTCGAGCGCGAAGATCGCATCCTCGACCGCGAGCATCGAGGGGGTGTTGATCGTCTCGCCCTTGAAAATGCCTTCGGACAGCTTGCCCTTGGAGACGAGGCGAAAGACCTTGGGCAGCGGCCAGTCGGGCGTATGGCTTTCCAGCCGCTCGACCGCGCGGGGCCCCAGGATCAGCACGCCGTGGCCGCCCTCGCCGCCCAGCACTTTCTGCCACGAGAAGGTGGCGACATCGATCTTGTCCCACGGGATATCATAGGCGAAGACCGCGCTGGTCGCGTCGGCAAAGCTGAGGCCCTGCCGGTCGGCCGGAATCCACTCGCCGTCGGGCACCCGCACGCCGCTGGTGGTGCCGTTCCAGGTGAACAGCACGTCGTCCGACCAGTCGATCTTGTCGAGATCGGGAAGCTGGCCGTAGTCGGCGCGGATTACCGTGGGTTCGAGCTTGAGCTGCTTGACGGCATCGGTGACCCAACCTTCACCGAAGCTCTCCCAGGCCAGCGCGGTAACGCCGCGCGCGCCCAGCATGGTCCACATCGCCATCTCGAAGGCGCCGGTGTCCGAGCCGGGCACGATGCCGATGCGGTGCGTCTCGGGCAGCCCCAGCAGCTCGCGCATCAGGTCGATGCAATAGGAAAGGCGCGACTTGCCGATCTTGACGCGGTGCGAGCGGCCGAGCGATTCGGTGGCGAGCTTGTCGGCGGAATATCCGGGCGGCTTGGCGCAGGGACCGGAAGAAAAGAAAGGGCGCGCAGGCTTGCGCGCCGGCATCTGTACGTCAGTCATGTAGACTCTCCTTGCAGAGAGCTCGCGCGGCGTTGGGACCGCGTGGCCCGCCGGCGCATTTAGAGGCCCCCCGCCGCATGTCAAGAGGACAGACGGATAGATGGCCGATCGCCATGCATCGCAGCGTCGGACGGCGGCGCGCTCATCCCGCCCGCACCGCGTCGCCCGGTTCGGTTCGCCGCAGCGTCAACCCCTTGTTAACTATGTTGCCGGAGAGTTGCCGGCATCATGCGTCGGTTACTCTATCTTCTTCCTCTCCTCGTGGCGCTCGGCGGTTGCATCGACGCGCCCCGTGCGCCCGGACGCCAGACCATCGGGCAGTCGACGGCGAGCTTTACCCCGCGCCCCGAGGCACGCCAGTGCCTGGCGAACCTCGGGGCCACGCAGGCCAGCTTCACCCCGCTGGCCGACCAGTATTTCGGCGCCGGCTGCTCCACCTTGAACACGGTGCGGCTGGCCAGCCTGCAGGGCGACCATGCCGAGTTGGCGCTGTCCAACCTCGGTCCCGTCACCTGTCCGCTCGCCAGCACCTTCGCCGGCTGGGCGCGTTTCGGCGTGGACCGGGCGGCGCGGCAGATCCTGGGGAGCGCGCTGGTGCGGATCGAGACGATGGGCAGCTACAACTGCCGCAACGTCGCGGGCAGTTCCCGGCGCTCGGCGCACGCCACCGCCGAGGCGATCGACATCTCCGCCTTCATCCTCGCGGACGGCCGCCGGATCAGCGTGCTGGGCGACTGGAACGAGGGCTCGGCAGCCGAACGCCGGTTCCTGCAAGTGGTGCACGCCAGCGCCTGCAAGCGCTTCGGCACGGTCCTGGGCCCGGCCTACAACGCCGCCCACCGCGACCATTTCCACGTCGAGTTGAGCGGCAACAACTTCTGCCGGTAACAGGCACGCCGTCGCAGACCTGATCGGGGACCGCCAGCCCCATTGCCGGCCTCATCGACGCGCGGTCGCGTCCAGCCGCCAGCGGTCCCGGCTTTCGCCGGGACGACGCCTGCGTTCAGATATCCAGGTTGTAGAGCCGGACCGGATTGTCCTGCAGCACCTTCTTGCGCACTTCGGGGCTATGGCCGCCCAGCACGTCCTTCAGGTGCTCCTGCACGCCCGGATAGAGCGAGGTCGGATGCGGGAAGTCGGTCTCGAACATGACGTTGTCGACGCCGATCGTCTCCAGCAGGATCTTCGGCGCGACCTTCTCGAACCAGAAGCTGCACATGAAGTGATCGCGGAAGTATTCCCACGGCCGGCGGTGCAGCAGGCCCTTCTTGACCGGCAGCATCTCGTCGAACTGGTGCTCCAGCGCCTCGACGGCGAAGGGCACCCAGCCGGCGCCGCTCTCGATCAGGCCGATCTTGAGCTTGGGGTGCTGGTCGAGCCGGCCCGAGACCATCCAGTTGCCCAGCGTCGCGGCGTTGCCGATCGAGAACATCGTCGCCACCACCGACAGCGTCTGCTCGAAGCCGAAGCCGTCCCAGGTCAGAGTATTGGGGTCGATCGCCGCATTGAGGTGGAAGTTGAGCGGCAGGCCCGTGGCCTCGCACAGCTCGAGCAGCGGGGTCCAGTGATCGTGCATGAAGCTGGGCACGCCCACGCGCTCGGGCGTGTCGGGCAGGACGAAGCCCTTAAGGCCCATGTCGTGGCAACGCTTGGCCTCGGCCATCATCGCGCCGTGGTCCCAGAACGGGAGGTGCGCCATGTTGAAGATACGGTTGCCCGACTCCTGCTGGATCTCGACCGAGGCATCGTTGTAGATCTGCACGATCTTGATCGCGAGGTCGTTGTCGCCCAGGCTCATCAGCGAGCCGGCCTGCGTCACGCCCGAGTTCTGGAAGGCGATCTGGGCGTAGATGCCCATGTCGTCCATCGCCTGGAGCCGGTCCTTGATGATGTGACCGCCCGGATGCGCCTGCTCCAGCTTCGGGAAGGCGAGGCGGCCGAGCAGCTTGTTGTTGTCCTTGCGGATGACGTTGCCGCCCATCGAGCCGAAGTTGCGATCCCCCACGTACCAGCGCTCGACGCCGTCGGGATCGAGCTTCACGTAAGGCACCTTGTCCTTGTAGGCGGCCGGCGCGCGCGAGGTGAAAAGGTCCGGCGCCTCGGTGATGTGCGTGTCGCAGTCGACGATCTTGATGCCCTCGAACATCGGATCGAGGCCGCCCGACTGCGTGGAGTAATCGACCTCGCGGATCACGCCGCCTGCGGTGTAGCCTTCCGCGGACCAGTACTTCTTGGCGTTCTGTGCCATTTCCTTGGTGTCGGCGTCCGACATTGCTGTTCTCCTGGAAAGTGGGTTTAAGAGCCCATGTCGCAGTCCGTACCCGCGATTTCAATGGATGCGCCAACGCCGAAGCGATGATTCGTGCGTTCGGGCGAAATATCCTAGAAAGGCGGCATGGACCCTGACCAACGCCGCTACGCGCCCGCGACCTTGCGCAACCGCGCGCCGATCCTCGACGTGCTGCGCACGGTGCTGCCCGAGCGCGGCCTCGTGCTCGAGATCGCCAGCGGCTCGGGCGAGCACGCGATCCATTTCGCGCGCGGCACGCCGGTGCTGCGCTGGCAGCCGAGCGACCCTTCCCCCGATGCGCGGGCCTCGATCGCCGCCTGGGCGGAGGCGGAGCGTCTCGCGAACGTGCTGCCGCCGCTCGATCTCGACGCCGCGGCGGATGTCTGGCCGATCGCCCGCGCCGACGCGGTGGTCTGCATCAACATGATCCACATCAGCCCCTGGGAGGCGACCGAGGGCCTGATGCGCGGCACCGGCCGGCTGCTCGCGCCCGGCCAGCCGCTCTATCTCTACGGCCCTTATCGCCGCGCGGACCACCCGCTCGAGCCGAGCAACGCCGCCTTCGACGCAGACCTCAAGCGTCGCGATCCGCGCTGGGGCCTGCGCGAGCTGGATGCGGTGGCGGCCTGCGCCGGGGCGAACGGCCTGATGCTGGAGCAGGTGATGGAAATGCCGGCGAACAACGTGTCGGTGATCTTCCGCAAGCGCCCGCCCGTCGCGCGTTGATCGGGGCCTAGAAGCGCCGCAGCAGGTGCTCCAGCGACCGCCGGGCGTCTTCGCGGTCCGCCGGGGCGGAACCCGCCTCCTCCTCGATCGCGGCGCGGATCTCCTCGATCTCCCGCCCGGTGAGATGCTCGATGGCGATGAACTGCTCGCGCGCCGTCTTCACCGCCCGGATCAGCTCGTCGAGCTTGGCCTGCATGGCCGCCGCATCCCGGTTCTGGCTGTTCTGGATGAGGAACACCATGAGGAAGGTGACGATGGTCGTGCCCGTGTTCACCACGAGCTGCCATGTGTCCGAATAGCCGAAGGCCGGTCCGGAGATGCCCCATGCGACGATCACCGCAAGCGCCACGATAAAGGCGACCGGTTGCCCGGTGGCGCCCGAAACGGTCGTGGCGAACCTGGTGAAGATGCGGTCCATGCGATCGCTCCTTTCCTGATCCCCGCAACATTCGGCGCGGCCGATAGTTTCACGGCGACCGGAACCGCAAGGGAGACCAAATCATGGGAAAGGCTGCGCTTCTCTGGCTGATCGGGGTGCCGATCCCCGTCATCCTGATACTCTGGCTGCTGTTCTTCCGCTGACGGCGGCGCGGCCTACATCAGCGTTTCGATCACGCTCAGGTAGTCGAGGTCGACCAAGGCCGCGCTGGTGCGCGAGACGACGGCGCAATTGAGCGGCTCCGCCTGCCGTTCGATCTCGTTGGTGAAGAAGATGAAGTGGCCGTAGAGCAGCAGGACCGTGTACTGGCGCCAGGCCTCGTCGAACGAGGGGACGTCCACGCCGTTGCGGGCCAGTTCCGCCAGATAGACCTGGATCAGCGAGCCCTCCCAGCGCCGGCGATCGGCGGAATCGAGCGAGCCGGAGATGTGGTAGGCCACTTCCAGCATGCCCGGCGCCGTGCTCGCCAGCGAATCGAAGAAGCCGGGCGTGCCGTCGGGATAGACGTAGAGATTGCCGAGGTGCACGTCGCCGTGGATCACGCATTGCGGCAGGCTGCGCGCGAAGCGGGTCATCGCCGTCCACGCCCGCACCAGCCAGTCCCGGTCGTGGAAGCGCACCGACGACGCCGCGCCGCGCGGTGCCGCGACGAACCGCGCCCAGGTCTCCGGCTCAAGGTAGTGCTCGAAGAACGGCTGCATGATGCCGAAGAACTCGAACAGATCACCCCACTTGCCGCCGGGCGCCAGTTCCGGGCTGTTCCAGCTCCGCGCGTGAAACCGCGCCAGCACGGTCAGGCGGCGGGCGACTTCCTCGTGCGTCTGCGGGCGCAGCACCGTGCAGAAGCTGACGCCGCGCCGCACGAGGTCCTCCATGATGACGATGCCCTGCTTCCGCTCGGCGTCGTAGTCGGCGAAATAGCAGTCCGGCGTCGGCAGCGGCATCGCCGGGAACACGTCGCGATAGGCGCGCGCCTCGCGCTCGAACATCTGGTCCATGCCCACGGCGCGGCTGTGCGGTTCGAACCCGCCCTTGAGGATGACGATCTCCGGGATGCCGGCGCGCCGCCCCGCCTCGTCGAGATCGAGCCGCAGGCGGATCTTGGTGGTCGTGCCATGCACCGTGTCGATCGTCTCGATGGCGCGGACGGTAACGCCGGGCGCGCGCACGCGCAGCGCCGCGGTCAGCCATTCGGGCGTGATCTCCGCCGTCGTCACCGGCAGCGGAAAGTGGCTTGCCTCGCTCAAGTTGCATCCCCCCTCTTTTCGCCGATTGATAGGGCAAGCGAGCGCGCGGCGCAAAGAGGCGGTCCGCCGTGAGGGGACACCCTGGTCAGTTTCCGTGCGCCATCTCGTCGCTCTGCTCGGCGAGCAGCGGCAGGATCGTCGTGTCGGCGAGCACCGTGCAGAAATACTCGTTGAGCTGCCTGATCCGCCCGCCCGCGAAGCTGAAGATGAAGACGTACTGGTTGCAGTAGGGCTTGCCGTTCCTCAGTTCGGCGTTGCCCTCGAACTCCAGCACGACCGTATCGCCTTCGGCCACCACCTTCTCGATCTTGGGGCGGAAGCCGGTGGGGACGATCTCGCGGAACGCGGCTGCGGTCGCCAGCATGGTCTCGCGATTGCGCCAGCCGGACACCTGGCCGAACCCCTTGGTAAAGGTTTCCGCGTCGTCGGTGAGGCAACGCGCCATGCGCTCGGCATCGCCGTCGCTCATGGCGTTCAGGAAATCCAGGGCGACCTGCTTGTTCGCTTCACTCATGTGCGTCCGCTCCCAACTCGGCCGAAGACGGCCTTCCAGATATTGCCCAGCCATGCGCCCAGCGCCGCGAGAACGGAGGACCTCGCGGGCACGGGCTGAGACGCGGTGCCCGTCGCGGCGGCCTCGATCCTGTCGCGCAACTGTCCGGCGAAGCCCTTGGCGAGTTGCGGCAGCAGCGGCCGCCCCATCGCTTCCCACATCGGCGCCATCGGGCCGCTGCCCTCGACGCGCACCGCCAGCGTCACCTCGGTCTCGCCGGGGCCTTTCGCCACGGCATGATAGGTCCCCCCGCCCTGCACCGGATCGCCTTCGAGCTTGTAGGTGAAGAAGACCCGATCCGGTCCGTCCCACTGGTCGACGTGGACCCGGACCTTCACCGTCCGCACCAGCCCGCCGACGCCGACCTTGAGCGTCCAGCGCGAGTTGTCGTCGTCGATCACCTCGCATTCCTGCATACCGGGCATAAGGCTCGCCCAGCCGCGAATGTCGCGCGCGAAAGCCCAGATGCTGTCGATACCGTCGCGGATGAGAACGGTCTGCTCTGTCTCGATCATGGCGCGCTCAGCCCCCCATCCGTTCGGCTGCGGTCGCCAACAGGCCGCTGGGCTCGCCGCAAGCGTGGCGCGCGGCAAGCCAGCCGTAAGTCATGCCGCGCGCGTTGGACACGCCGCTCTGCATCACCGCGCCGCTCTCCATCCGCGCCGCCGAGTTGCCGGCGGCGTAGAGGCCGGGGATCGGCCGTTCGTCCCAGCCGACCACGTTGGCGTTGCGGTCGATCTTCAGGCCGGCGGCGGGAATGCCGGTGGCGCCCATCCGCGACATCCTGACCGCATAGAACGGCGGCTTGACCAGCGGGCCGAGGTTGGGGTTCGGCTTGTGGCTCTTGTCGCCGGTCATCCATGCGCCCCACGGCTGCTCGCCGCGGCCGAAGTCGGGGTCCACGCCCTTTTCCGCATTGGCGTTGAACCGCGCGATCGTGTCGGCCAGCCCTTGCGGGTCGATACCGGCCTTGCTCGCCAGTTCCTCGATCGTATCGGCAACAACGCCGAAGCCCTCGGGCCAATCCTGGCCCGGCATGACCGAGACGAAGGCGTACTTCTCGCGTGCCTGGCTGTCGATGACGATCCAGCACGGAAAGTTGGGGTGCGTCTGGTTCACCCCGTCGATCACGTCGGTCTGGTAATAGAAGCTGCGGTAGAAGCCCTCGTTGCCGAAGCGCCTGCCCTTGCTGTTGACGACGATGTGATGTGGCAACCCGATGATCGGCATGGCGCTGCGCCAGACCGGCAGCCCCTCGTCGGTTTCCTCGCCCGGAACCGAGAAGCCCGCCATCGAGATCTCCGGCACACGGGCGACCTTCGCGCCGAACGGCCCGGCCAGCCGGATGTTGGAGCCGTCTATGGCGGAAAACAGCATCGATTCGGGTTCGAGCTGGTTGCCCAGCGTCTTTTCCAGTTCCTGATGACGCTCATAGCTAGACACCGCGATGACGACGCCCTTGTTGGCCTTGATCGCGATTTCCCGGCCGTCGCGCACCGCCCGCACGCCGACGATGCGGGTGCCGTCGGCGATCAGGCCCTCGGCGCTGAGGCCGGTTTCAAGCGGGATGCCGCGATCGAGCGCGGCCTTGACGAAATAGGCGGCCAGCCCCGAGCCGGCGCATCGTTCGTCCTTCATGATCCGCTGGCCGAGAAGCTCGAAGTCCCACTTGACCATCGCGGCCAGACCGCCCGCGTCGGCGATGTCCTGCGTGGTGAGGCCGTAAGGCACCTGCGGCGAGAGCCGGGTCTTGGCCTGCCATTCCTCGCCCAGCGACGGGCCGGGAAAGGGCTCCACCTCAAGCAGGCGGCCTTCCGACACGCTATCGTTGGTGAGACCGTAGTAATAGTCCGGGCAGCCGCGGATCACGTTCATCCGGAGGCCCGCCTGCTCCTCGAAATAGCGCAGCGCCTCGCGTGCGTGGACGGTGAAATTCAGGATGGCGCCATCCTCGCCGTAACCCATCGAAAGGCGCTGCAGATAGCGAAAGCCGCTGTCGGCCGAATCCTCGATGCCGAGCGCGGCGGCATGATGGTTGCCGGGAACCCACACCTGCCCCTGCGATAGTGCGGTCACGCCGCCGACCTGTTCGGAACGCTCCAGCACCAGCGCGCTGGCGCCGCGGTCGTGCGCGGTGATCGCCGCGGAAAGACCGCCGATGCCCGAGCCGATCGCCACCACGTCGGCCTCCATGTCCCAGCGCTCAGGCAGGTTGCTCAGCAGCATCGTTCGATCCTTTCCCAATGTCTTTTCCCGACCTTGTGCCCGCGCGCGCCGGTCCTGCCAAGCACCGGTCCGCCCGGCCAACCGCCTGCACGGCCCGCAGCCGCTCTTTTCCGCCGTCCGGCAGCCGATCCGCCAAACTCGCGAATCAATGATACCGAAGGGTCAGTTTTTGTCACCCCGATCGTTGCATTGTCAACGCCAGGCCTACCGAAAACGGCACGACATTCGCGAACTGCCAACAATTAGCACCTGTCCCGTTGCAAATGTGCGGTCGGGCGGTTGCCGGAGGCGGCCTCCGCGCTGCTTCGATAGATAGAACCGATCACAGTTCTGACATTAATCAATTTAGCCGAATTGAACCCGTGCCATATCGGTTCGCCAGGAGTGGTGGACGACTATCTCGCCGTGCCGGCGGGAAAGGAGGGGGCGCAGATGAAGCGGTATTTTCTGGCCGCCGCGATGGCGGTCGCGGCCGGAGGCATGTCTGCGGCAATCGCCGCACCGCCCGCCCCCTCGCCCGCGCAAGTGGGGAAACGGCATTTCATCCGCTGCATCGCCTGCCATTCGGTCAGCGCGGCCGCGCGGCCGATGACCGGCCCCCATCTCGAAGGCATCGTCGGCCGCCCGGCGGCGTCGCTGCCGGACTTCGCCTACACCGACGCGCTGCGCGCCCAGCCCTTCGTCTGGGACGAAGCGAGGCTCGATCGGTTCCTCAAGTCCCCCCAGGCCGACATCCCCGGCTTGTGCGTCCCGTTCTTGGGACTGCCGAAGCCCGAGGATCGCGCGGCGCTCATCGCCTACCTGAAAGACCCGGCCTGAGCCCTGGGGCAGCGTCCCCGCTCCCTTGATCATTACCCCCGGAAAACCCCCGGCCGCGCGGGGTTTTCCACCCTTCAACCGAAACAGGAGGATATATATGCGAAAGACTACAGCATCGTTATTGGCCATCGTCGCCATGGCCGTCTCGCCGGTGGCGATGGCGCAGGCCAGCGCGCCCGCGCAGACGGCGGAACCGGCAAAGCCCATGGCCAACAGGGACTGGTGGCCCAACCTGCTCGACCTGTCGCCGCTGCGCCAGAACGCGCCGCAGTCCAACCCCTATGGCGCGGACTTCGACTATGCGAAGGAGTTCGCAACGCTCGATCTCGCGGCGGTCAAGAAGGACATCGACACGGCGCTGACCACCTCGCAGCCCTGGTGGCCGGCGGATTACGGCAACTACGGCCCGTTCTTCATCCGCATGGCCTGGCACAGCGCCGGCACCTACCGCACGATCGACGGACGCGGCGGCGGCGGCGGCGCTGAGCAGCGGTTCGAGCCGCTGAATTCCTGGCCCGACAACGTCAGCCTCGACAAGGCGCGTCGTCTGCTCTGGCCAATCAAGCAAAAGTACGGCCGCAAGCTCTCGTGGGGCGATCTCATAGTGCTGACCGGCAACGTCGCGCTCGAGAACATGGGCTTCCAGACGCTGGGCTTCGGCGGCGGCCGGGTCGACGCCTGGGAACCAGACCTCGTGTTCTGGGGAACGGAAACCAAGTTTCTCTCTTCCGCGACCGGCCGCATGGACGGCGAGCGCAAGCTGCGGGGCCCGCTGGCCGCGACCGAGATGGGCCTCATCTACGTCAACCCCGAAGGCCCCAACGGCAAGCCCGATCCGATCGGGGCGGCGCACGACATCCGCGAGGCGTTCGGCCGCATGGCGATGAGCGACGACGAAACCGTGGCGCTGATCGCGGGCGGCCACACCTTCGGCAAGGCGCATGGCGCGCACAAGCCCGGTGAATGCGTGGGCGCCGATCCGGCCAGCTCGGGCGCCGAGAGCCAGGGCCTGGGCTGGGCGAACAAGTGCGGCAAGGGCAACGCCGAGGACACCGTCACCAGCGGCCTCGAAGGTGCGTGGTCGGCCAACCCGATCGCGTTCACCACGCAGTATCTCGACAACCTGTTCGGGTTCGATTGGGTGCAGACGCGGAGCCCCGCCGGTGCCGTCCAGTGGGTGCCGAGCGACAAGAACGCGGCCAATCTGGTGCCCGACGCCCATCGCCCCGACGTGCGGCACGCGCCGATCATGTTCACCACCGACATCGCGCTCAAGGAAGACCCGGGCTTCCGCAAGATCGCGCTCGGCTTCCACGAAGACCCCCAGCTCTTCGCCGATGCCTTCGCGCGGGCCTGGTTCAAGCTGACTCACCGCGACATGGGCCCGCGGACGCGCTACCTCGGCAGCGAAGTGCCTTCGGAGATCTTCACGTGGCAGGACCCGTTGCCGGCGGCCAGCTATGCCATGATCGACGCGCAGGACATCGCCCAGCTCAAGACCAGGATCCTCGCCTCGAGCCTGACCGGGCCTGAACTGGTGCGCACCGCCTGGGCTTCCGCATCGAGCTTCCGCGGCACCGACATGCGCGGCGGCGCCGACGGCGCGCGCATCCGGCTGGCTCCGGCGCGCGACTGGGCGGTCAACGATCCCGCCGAACTCAAGAAGGTGCTGGCGCAGTACGCCCGCATCCAGACCGAGTTCAACAAGGGACGCAAGGACGGCAAGCAGGTCTCGATCGCCGACCTGATCGTGCTCGGCGGCGGCGCGGCCATCGAGCAGGCGGCCAAGGCGGCCGGGCAGGACGTGGCGGTACCCTTCACGCCGGGCCGGGTGGACGCCACCCAGCAGCAGACCGACGTTGCCTCGTTCGCGGTGCTTGAGTCCAGGGCCGACGGCTTCCGCAACTACTACGCGGCGGACAGCAGCCTCGCGCCCGCCGAAGCGCTGGTCGACAAGGCCCGGATGCTGACCCTGACCGTGCCGGAAATGACGGTGCTCGTCGGCGGCATGCGTGCGCTCAACGCCAACGGGCGCGGCTCGGCCGACGGCGTGCTCACCAGCCGCCCCGGCCAGTTGACCAACGACTTCTTCGTCAACCTGCTGACCATGGACACGCAGTGGGCGAAGTCGGCGGCGACGCCGGGCCTCTACGAAGGGCGCGACCGCGCAAGCGGCCAGCTCAAGTGGCGGGCGACGCCGGTGGATCTGGTGTTCGGCTCCAACTCCGAGCTGCGCGCCGTGGCGGAAGCCTATGCTTCCGACGACGCCCGCGAGAAGTTCGTGAACGACTTCGTCGCGGCGTGGACCAAGGTGATGAACCTCGATCGCTTCTGATCGCCCCGCACCTGAAGCCGGAGAGAGGCGGCGGCGCCACGGCGGCGCCGCCTCTCCACACGAGACCCGTAGACATGATGATACTTTCCCGAACGGTGACCACGGCCGCCATCGCCGCCGCCGCGCTGGCGGCGGGCACGTTCGCCGGCGGCCGCGACGCGCTCGCCGGCGAAACCGCCCCTGCAAGGCTCCGGCCCGCCGCATTCGCCGCCTGCATCGCCTGCCACACGACTACGCCCGGCACGAACGGCTTCGGCCCCAGTCTGGCGGGTATCGCCACGCGCGGCGCGGCGAGCCTGCCCGGCTATGCCTACAGCGATGCCCTGAAGAAGTCCGGGCTGACATGGAACGCCGCCACGTTCGACCGATGGCTGACCTCGCCGCAGCGGCTGGTGCCGGGAACCCGGATGCCCTTCGCCGGTATCGCCAACCCGGCCAAACGCAAGGAAGTGGTCGATTACCTGCTGACGCTGAAATAGCGGAATGCAGCGCGCGTGCGGCTCAGCCCTCGCGCTTGCATCCGCGCTTTTCGAGGAACTCGGCCAGGACGACCGCCTGGTTCAACTGTGGGTCGTGGGCCCCGTAGAGCAGCGTGACGTCGTTGCCCTCGACCAGCGCGCAAAGCTCGGCGACCGGCGCCGGGTTGCCCTCCAACTCCCGGAAATACCGCTCGCGGAAGGCGTCGAACCGCGCCGGCTCGTGGCCGAACCACGTGCGCAGCTCAGTCGATGGCGCGATCTCCTTGAGCCAGAGATCGAGCTTGGCAGCCTTTCGCGAGACGCCGCGCGGCCAGAGCCGGTCGACCAGCACGCGGCTGCCGTCGCCGGGCGCGGCCGGTTCGTAGACCCGCTTGAGACGCAAGCGGCCCATTACCCGTCTCCGCTTTTCCCATGCCTGCGGCCGATCCAGGCGGGGGGATCGCTGGCCGGAAAGGATTCGATCGAGGCTTCGTCGATGGCATCGACAGGACCGCCGCGCTTGATCAGCACCCGGACCTGACGGCCGATTTCGTCGAGCAGAGGCAGATGGGGCGCGGCGCCGCCGGCGCAGAACCGTTCCAGCACGACTTCCCGGACAAGATCCTCGATCGGCCGCTTCTGCGCACGATACTGCTCGGCGATATGGTGCACCGCCTCCTCGAGCTGTCCGGCATCCAACGGGGTATCACGGTCATCCGTCATGGCAGCGCTCCGGCCTTTGTGTTGCCCCCTCTTGCTTCAACCCGCGACGAAAGCGACTCGATCCCGCTAGGCCAGGTTGAACAGCGTGAACATACCGGCAAGGACGATGCCGAAGATCATCACCATGACGCCGGCGATGCGCAGAATATAGGTCAGCGGATCGCCGCCGTCCTCGCTCACGACCCGGGATACCGGCGCCTGCGGGCGGCCGATCAGGCGCCGGAAAGCCGGCTGGCAGAATGCCATGGTAAAACCGATCACGGCGAGCACCACCCCGAAGAAATCGACGATCAGCACATATCCGGGCACGGGCGCTCTCCTTTCGTTCGCGTGGCATCAAGGACGATCAGTCCCGGCACGCTTCCAATCCTGCCTCCAGCCCGGCGATCAGATCCTGCTCTGCTTCCAGGCCGATCGACAGCCGCAGCAGGCTGTCTTCGATACCGGCGACGGCGCGGGCCTCTTCCCCCATGTCGGCGTGCGTCATGGTCGCCGGGTGGGCGACCAAGCTTTCGACGCCGCCCAGCGATTCCGCAAGGGTGAAGAAGCGGATCGCACCAATGAACCGGCGCACCGCGGCAACGCCGCCGGCCAGTTCGAAGCTGAGCATCGCGCCGAAGCCGCGCTGCTGCCGCGAGGCAATGGCATGGCCCGGATGCGCAGCGAGCCCCGGATAATGCACCTTCGCCACTGCGGAATGATTGTCGAGGAAGTTGGCCACCGCCATCGCGTTGGCCTGCTGCTGCTCCATGCGCGGAAACAGCGTGCGCAGCCCGCGCAGGGTCAGCCAGGCATCGAACGGGGCGCCGGTGCTGCCGACAATGTTGGCCCACTGGCGCAGCTCGTCGGCCTCGCCCGCATCCGCCGCGACCACCGCGCCGCCGATCACGTCGGAATGGCCGTTGAGATACTTGGTAGTGGAGTGGATGACATAATCGGCGCCCAGCGCGATCGGGCGCTGGATTGCCGGAGACAGAAAAGTGTTGTCGGCCGCCACCCTGGCACCCGCCGCGTGCGCCTTATCGGCCAGCGCCGCGATATCGACGACGCGCATCAGGGGGTTGCTGGGAGTCTCGATCAGGACCAGCGAGGGCCCTTCCGCAAGCGTGGCCGCGACGCTCGCCGCGTCCGACTGATCGACGAAGCGGACCCGGCAGTGGCCGCGCTCGGCGCGCGCCTTGAGCAGGCGCATGGTCCCGCCGTAGCAATCGTGCGGCGCGAGGATGAGATCACTCGGCCGCTGCCGCCCGACGAGCAGGTCCAGCGCGGCCATCCCGCTCGAGGTGATGACGGCGCCGGCGCCGCCCTCCAGCCTGGCCAGGGCTTCGGCCAGGATGTCGCGCGTCGGGTTGCCGGCCCGGCCATAGTCATAGCGCCGCGCCTCGCCGTAACCGGCGAATTCGTACGTGCTCGACAGATAGAGCGGCGGCGCGACGGCGCCGAAGGCGGAATCGGTCGCCACGCCATAGGCCGACGCGATGGTTTGCGGCCGGGCCTGGTTGTGGCGTCCGTCAGTCATTGAAAAAGCGTCCCTCCGTGACCTCGCGGACGATGCCGGCGCGGATGGTGAAGTCCCCGAAATTCTCACCCGGCTGCCGTTCCCGCGCATAGCGGCCGAGCACATCGGCCAGCAGCTCGAGAATGGCCGCCTCGCCGATGTTTTCCCGGATCATGCGGTTGAGCCGCTCCCCGTGGAAACCGCCGCCGAGGTAGAGGTTATATTTGCCCGGCGCAC
>Ga0172382_10002629_pt1 | contig 29656 bp, 36 predicted proteins | sample Leawel138RmetaG_FD_122245 | JGI IMG/M metagenome (GOLD analysis project Ga0172382, IMG submission 122245) | Leachate microbial communities from a municipal landfill in Southern Ontario, Canada - Leachate well 138R metaG | ecosystem: Engineered > Solid waste > Landfill > Unclassified | place...
CAGCAAATGAACAGTCCCTCAATACCGACCGCTTTTTGGCACTGGTTAAAAAGTACACAGAAATTACAGAATTGGATGCAGAGATTATTAGAGAGTTCATCGACAAAATTATAGTATTCAAGGCTGAAAAGATAGATGGCCGCAGAACCCAGCGGATTCAAATTTTCTATAACTGCATTGGCGCTATCGACTTACCAAAATAAACGAAAAAACGGCATAGCCGAATATCAACGACTATGCCGAATTTTTCAGGAATTATAAATCCCTATCTGACCGCTCCTAAGGGTGACCTTTTATTGTTTTGGTTCAATAGATTGATTAAAATCTATTTTATTATTCTTATTTTTATATGTGATGATTGTTAGTTGATAGTTATATTTGGTGGTGAAGGTTATCTTAATAAACGGCGCCTCCTCATCAGATGAGCAATCTAATATAAGTGCTTCATTTTTAGGTAAAATATTTTTAAAATAAATTATTGCTTTTTCCTTTGGTTTATCATTTGCATATTCAATTAAACTGACTTTAAAATTATAAACCTCTTCGTTACTAATAAAATGATAAGCATTAATTGATTTATCTTCATAATTATCTTTTCCATTAGTTAAATGAATAACAATGTCATCATTCTGATGATTAAAATCAGTGTTAAAGGTAATGTTATAAAAAGACATATCGGTGTATTTTTCCTCTACCTCTGTATAAAATTCATTTAATACAGTTGTATCATGACTTGCAAAGTATTTTTCATCGCCATGTTTATAAACAATAGTGTTGTTAGGGTATATATAAAAATAATAATTATCATCTTCGACAGTAGTAATAATTAATTCTTTATAACTTAAATCTAAATCGGTCATCTTTTTGTTAGTAAATGCAATCTTATCTAAAATATTATTAATTTTCATGAAATCATCGGTAATTAAGGAAACCTCATCAAATTGTACTGCCTTTATTTCTTCAGTATAACGTTTAAACGAAACTGTTTTTTGATTAAAACAACCTAGAATAATAATGAATACCATAAAAATAAAGGGAGTTACTTTTTTCATATTAGGCCTCCATAATCGCATTATAACATAAAATAACAATAAAAAACACTTGAAGATACTTGCTAAAAGTGTGTTTTACTGTTAAAATATAATTCGTAATAGTTAATATGGCGACTGTGGTGAAGTGGTTAACACACCAGATTGTGGATCTGGCATGCGTGGGTTCGATTCCCATCAGTCGCCCCATTAATAGGATTATATGAGAACTAAAAGTTCGCATTTAAGAAGATCCCCAAGCTTTAATACAAATCTTGGGGATTTTTATATGTTAGAAGGTGTAAACGAAAATATAAAAAATTTAATATATTTTATCAACTATGTTACACTACACAAAACAAAAAAACAATTTCCTTCTACTACTTATTGTGTTATAACTTAGTAGCGGAAGGAAATGAAAGAATGAATAATGAAGGTAAAATTTTAAAATTAGCAATGAATAACAATGGTTATATCACTACAAATATAGTAGAAAAAAACGGAATCAAAAGACAATTTTTAGGATATCTAGTAAAAAAAGGAAAACTTGAAAAAGTCGCCCGTGGTATTTATATTCTTCCAGAAGAAGCAGAGGATATTTATTTAATTTTACAAAATAAAAGTAAAAAAATGGTTTTTTCTCATATGACTGCCTTAAGGTTTCATAATTTCACTGATAGAATTCCGCATATTATTGATATTACTGTTACAAATGAATATCGTGGTTCTTTACAAAACAAAGAGAACATTAATTTATTTCGTGTGAAAAAAGAATATATTGATTTAGGGATGATTTGGGTGAAATCACCATATGGAAATAAGATTAAAATTTATGACTTAGAGAGATCTATCTGCGATATTATTAGAAATAAAAAAGATATCGAATTAGAATTGTTTAACAAAGCAATTAGGGATTACCATAGTAAAACTGATAAAAATCAATTAAAATTAATGAATTACGCTCAAAAGCTAGGAATTGAGAAAGAAGTATTAAAAACTTTTGAGGTACTATCATGATAACTAGTTCAGACAGCTTAAAAGCGAAATTGAAAAATCTCGCTAAAGAAATAAATATTTCTCAAGAAGCGTTAAGAAAAATGGTAATGTTTGAAAGATTATTAATGAGAGTTTCTTTATCCAAATATAAAGAAAATTTTATATTAAAAGGTGGATTTTTAATTGCCGCAATATTTGATATTAATTTGCGAAGTACAGTTGATGTTGATACGACTATTAAAGGAGTGTCATTAAATAGTGAATCATTAAAAAAATGATGAAAGATATTATTAATATATCAACTGACGATAATTGTAGTTTTGAAATTGTTAATATAGAAGAAACTAGGTTAGAAGATGAATATAACGGTTATAAAGTAATGTTAAAAGTAAAAATGGATAAAATTTGGGATTATATAACAATTGATGTTACTACAGGAGATTCTATAACATATAAAGAAATAGACTTTGTATATACTACTATCTTATAATAACGAAACTATAATTGCTGAAAAATTTGAAGCTATTGTATCTCGTGGTATTATTAATTCTAGAATGAAAGATTATTACGATTTATATATGTTTGTTAATTTCAAATTATCGGAAATCGATGTAAAAATTTTAATAGCGGCCATAAATAACACCGCAAAGAGAAGAAAAACTTTAGATAATATAAACAGTAGTTCTAAGATAATAGCGTTAATTGAAAACAATGATCAACTAAAAGAATTATGGAAGCAATATCAATCAAAATTTGAATATGTCAAAAATATAGAGTTTAAAGATGTAATTGCATCAATTAAAGTTATTAGTGAAATAGTAACACCAGTTAGCGTTTAAATAACAACTATTTAGTAAAATTATAACGCATTAAATACAAAATGATACATATTCAATCTATTTACAAATTTCATTGGACTTCTAACATCTATTGCGGTATGTTATTGTTGTATTAACCTTAGAAGGTTGTACTATATAGATAAAGTACGCCCCATTAGGAAATGAAGCAAATTCTAATTTGGAGTTCGTTTTTTTATACCCAACATTATATATGATATAATTATGTCATTGTTGATAATAAGGCTCACTTAATTGATATATCAACGATATCATTATCAAAAAACTTAGTGAAATTATCAACGGTATTAGAAGGAATATCCTAATTAATAACAGAGAAGAATAAAAAAAATAAAAATAAAAAGACGCTTTTGCGTCTAATTTTATTTTATTGTCGCCCAATATTGTTTTGCCTCCTGCTCCATTTTAGTTAATCTAATATAATAATCAGGGAATTCTCTTAAATGGGCTAGGGCTATTTTACCGGTCAATATAGGATTATCATTGGTTACGTTTGTAGCCGGCGAAATTTTGCCGTGTTCTAATTCGACATCTAACCCCGTTCTAAATTGTTCAATATCAAATCGTTCTTTCGCGAAGTTAATACCGAGCAAGGTTGCGATTTGTTTAGCCTCTTCGGTTGTAAACCCCGACTTTGCATATCTATAATAATTCATATAATATTTACCTCCTTACTTATATATTATATGTATACTGTTATGGTAATGATATTAAAATAGGCGTTAATAAAAACAAAAAATAGAGCAATGCTCTATTCAATTGTAATAGTTTTTTTACTTGGATGTTCAAGTTGTTTTTTAGGGAAAGCCACTTTTAAAATACCATTTTCAAAATTAGCTTTAATTGAAGATTCATCTAACTCACCAATATAAAAACTACGTTTGTATTCGCCATAAAACCTTTCTCTTTTGATGTAATTTTTGTCTTCTTTGACTTCGGTTTCTTTCTTAGCTCTAATAGTTAGATACCCTTTGTCATAGTCAACGGTAACATCCTCTTTTTTGAAACCAGGGATATCCATTTCGACAACATAGTTATTATCTTCCTCATAGATATCAGTTTTCATAATGTTATTGGTGGTTACTAATGGTATGTCAAAAAAATCATCGAATAAATCCCCAAAAAACCCTCTTCTTGGTAATAAATTCATTATTTATCCCTCCTTACTTACATATTATATAAAATATTTGGCGCTTGTCAACCCATTTTTAGCGCTTTCTTCAGAAGAGCGCTAATTTTATTATGCCCCCCGGATATTAAAATATACAATAAATAAGTTATTTACCGCCGTTTGAATATTTAAATAAACTAGTGTATAATTTAAATATCAATCTAAGGAGACATAAATATGAATAATCGAGTAACTATTATTGGAGCGGGCAGTTTTGGAACCGCTATTGCCCAAATATTTGCGGATAAAAAATATGTGGTAAAAATATATACAAAATCCCGAGAACAAGCCCAAGAAATTAATGAAATGAAGACTAATCGGTATTACTTTGATGATTTAATCTTTACTGATCAAGTTGAGGCTACCACTGATTTAACGACTGCGATTAATTTTTCCAAATATATTATTTTAGCGGTTCCCAGTGATGCGATAAGAGCCGTTTGTTGTGATATTAATAAAGTTCTTAAATTGCCGAAGATATTTATTAATGTCGCAAAAGGTTTAGAACCGGGCACTAATAAGCTATTATCAGAAATAATTGATGAGGAAATAGAGGAAAAAGGGCGTACTGGGGTGGTGGTACTATCAGGCCCTTCCCATGCTGAAGAAATAGTAAAAAGGTATTTTACTGCTTTGGTGGCCGTTTCTAAAAATGAAGCTTTAGCGAAAGAAGTACAATATTTATTTAGTAATGAATATATTAGAGTATATACATCAAATGATTTAGTTGGTGTTCAAGTGGCGGCGACAGTGAAAAATATTTTAGCTATTGCTAGTGGTATTATATATGGTATGGGTTATGGAGATAATACTAGAGCCGCCTTAATAACAAGAGGTTTAGCCGAGATGGTAAGGTATGGCCGCTATAAAGGGGTAATGTTGGATACTTTTTTTGGCCTAGCGGGGATTGGTGATTTAATTGTGACTGCGACTAGTTACCATAGCCGTAATTTCCAAGTGGGTCTTAAAATTGGTAAGGGTATGTCAGCTCAAGAGGCCTTAGCTTCTTCTAAAACAGTTGTTGAGGGTGTTAGGGCTACCGAAGCTGTTTATCAAGATATTCGCCAAAATAATATTGATATGCCAATAACAGTAGGTGTATATCAAATTCTCTTTGATAATAAGGATGCTAAGGAAGTTATGGATAATATTATTAAACGGCAATTAAAGGCGGAAATTATTGGTTAAAGGGTGGTGTTACTTTAGAATAAATAGGGCTGTATTTTTATATTTCAAATCGTTATAATATAATTATAGAGAGGAAGGTAATTAAATGAAAAAAGAATCAAAAACTAATTTTGAAGTCAAAATAAATGAATTAGTAAGTAATATAGTTAACTGGATTAAGAGTTTATTTAATGGCAAAAAAAGCCATGAACAAGTGCTTAATTTAGTTTTAACTATTATCGTCTTAATTTTCTTGTTGTGGTTATTAAAAATACCTTTTATTTTTTTGAGTATGTTAGGTAAGGGCTTAATGTTAACAACTTTTTCACCAATTGATAATTTTTTCAAAATTATCTGGGATATCATTATTCAGTTAACCTATATTATTGTGTCGTTGTATTTAATGATTGCCGTGGTGCGAGGTCTAATAGTTCGCGATATAAGAAATTATAAACAATCAGTGGGGGAGAAGAAGACCGCTAAGAAGGATGAACTAACAAGAGTTAATGGTGAAAATAACACCCAGCCTTTATTATCTATTTTTATGATGATTATTAAGATTTTAATTATAATTGCGATGATTCCCTTTATTATCTTTATTATTGGGTTGCTTGTTTTATTAGGATTTTTAATTGGTCTTTGGATAAAGGGGACGGCTTTAATAGGGGCTATTTTAATTATCATTGGTATTTTTCTAATAATAAGTACGGTAATGGGATTATTATTGAAAATGGTGTTTAAGGGGGATAATTAATCATGAAAAGATTATTAGTTCCGATTATTTTAGGAAGCCTTTTAATTGGTGTTGGGATTGTTTTAATGGCGTATGATTTTTCTCATTTTACTTATTCTAATCAAGAATACCAATCACAAGGCGAATGTACCATTGAAACCGCAACGTATAGAATAGGGGCGAAACGTATATATATAAAAGTTTATAATAGTAAATATCGTATCATTGAAGATAACACTTTAGATGATAAATTTATGGTAATAACCTATTATAATCCTGATGTTATTAAACTACTAAAGACTGAAAGGGAAAATGTTGAATATAGGGATTTAGGGTTTGGTTACCAATTAAATCATCATCAACAGCGATTTTATCAAGAAATAATAACCGCTTTAATAACCAGTATTAACGATAGAAAGATTTATAATTATGATACGTTATTTTTCCCTTATTTAGAAATAAAGGTTAATGTTAAAGATCGAACAAAATTAAAAATATTATCTTTTTAAATTAAAGTTTACAATAACTTATAGTAGGATGTGGTATAATGTGTAGTAAAATGGAGAAGATTGAACCCAGAATATTATCTGGTTTTGTCAATTTTTTGCCAAGAGAACAACAAGCTTTTAATAATTTAGTGACTAAAGTACGTGAAACATACGAAACATATGGTTTTTTACCGCTTGATACCCCGATAGTAGATTTAGCGGAAATATTATTAGCCAAAGCGGGCGGGGAAACTGAAAAACAAATATATCAAATGAAAAAAGGGGATACTAATTTAGCCCTTCGTTTTGATTTGACGGTGCCCTTAGCGAAGTATGTGGCGAAGAATTATTATCAGTTGAAATTTCCCTACCGGGCTTATCAAATTGGGCGGGTTTATCGTGGCGAAAGGGCTCAACGGGGGCGTTTTCGTGAGTTTTATCAAGCTGATGCGGATATTATTGGTGATAATGAATTAAATATTATAAATGATGCGGAAATAATTGTGCTTATTTATCATGTTTTTAAAGCCATAAATATTAATCGTTTTTTAATTAAAATAAATAACCGTAAAATTTATAGTGGTTTATTAACGGTGCTTGGTTTAAGTGATAAGTCAACTGATATATTAAGAACAATTGATAAAGCTAGTAAAATAGGTATTGAAGGCGTTAAAAAAGAATTTTATAAATTAAATCTTCTGGATGCGGATATTAATTTATTAGTAGAACTTATTACTTTAGAGGGCGATTTTGACCAAATAATAAAAAAATTACAAACTATTAATAATAACCAAAATGATATATTTACAGAGGGGATTGTCGAATTAAAAGAATTAACGCAATATTTAAAGGCTTTCAATGTCGATAAGAATAATTATCAAATTGATTTAAGTATAACTAGAGGTTTAGATTATTATACGGGTACTGTTTTTGAGACCGTGTTAAAAGGGCGCGAGGATATGGGTAGTATTTGTGGCGGCGGTCGTTATGATAATTTAGTCAGTAATTATAGTAATAAAAAATTACCAGGCGTCGGGATGGCTATTGGTCTAAATCGATTGTTTTATGTGTTAAATGAAGTTAATTTATTAGATAACACTAAAATACCGAGCCTTGATATATTAGTTGCCCCCTTAACAAATGATTTATCTTATAGTATTCAAGTGGCTAATGAATTAAGGGACTCTGGAATTAAGACACAAATATATTTTGATAAGAAGAGTTTAAGAAGCCAAATTAATTATGCTAATCAATTAGAAATACCATATATAATATTTATAGGTGAAGACGAAGAAAAAACAAAAACAGTGGCTCTTAAGGAGCTTAAAACCGAAAATCAAGTTAATGTTTCTTTAGAAGAGGCGATTAAGAAAATTAAAGACAATAACAAAGTTGAGCAGTAATATTTCAATTAATTATTAAAATAAAAACAGGATTTCATTAATGAAACCCTGTTTTTTTATTTTGATCCGGTATGACCAAACCCACCGCCTCGGTTAATACCTATAGTTTTAACTGTCCCTGATTGTACTGGTATAAACTCTATTTGTTCTATTTTATTTAAAACCAGTTGGGCAATGCGATCTCCTTTGCGAATATGATAGATACCTTCTTTGTTACCCGCTTCATCAATTGTATAAACAGGATAATCATTATCGCCTTCAGTCAAAGATTTTGATGAACTGTTATGGAAGATAATCCCTATTTCATCCCTGTAACCACTATCAATGGTACCAGGGGCGTTTGCCACCCGTAGTGGGGTTTTAAAAGATAAACCACTGCGGGGTCTTACCTGTATTTCAAAACTCAGAGGAATAGCTACCTTTAAACCAGTGGGGATAATTGCTGTTTCTCCAGGCTTAATAAAATAATCCAAAGCCGCTTTGACATCCATACCAGCATCCCCATCTCTAGCATACTCTGGTAATGATACATCTTCGCGACATAGTTCTACCGGTATTTCCATTGATTGTTGTAGCTTTCTTTTTAATTCTTCAAATAATTCCTTTTTTTCTTGTATAGTTAATGCCATAATTATAACCTCCCTTATGTATCTATTATATCAAAGTGCTCAATTGAAAAACTAAGTTCCACTTTGAACGATTAAATTTAATTATATCAAAGTCTTGGTTAGTGTCAATAATTTATGGGGTTTTTAGGGAAAATTATTGATATAATTGTGGTGATATTATCGCCAAAGGAACCCATCCAAATGAATGTATAAATTTAATAAAAGAGAATTGTTTTATAGTAATTAGTGGTAATACTGATAGGCACTTTAGTCAAGATCATGATATGAAAAAACTATCAGAAATGGAGCAGAAAAGAATTAAGTGGAATAGAGAATTATTAACCGAAGAAAATAGAAAATATTTACAATCATTACCTTTTTGTTACGAGTTTTATATGAGTGGCAGTCTTGTAAGATTATTTCATGCCACCCCAGTAAAAGATAATGAAGTTGTATTAAATCTTGATACAATAGAAAAGAAATCTAAAATGTTTGACCCTAGTTCTAACACCCGTTCTCAAGAAATGGCCGATATAGTTATTTATGGGCATATTCACCATCAATATTTAGATAAACTTTATAATAAAACGCTTATAAATGCTGGTAGTGTTGGAAACGCATTTGATGTTATTAGAAAATCAGATTTTGATAGCGATAAGAGAGAAACAACTAATGCTCATTATGTAATTGTAGAAGGTAAATATAATGAAAAAAATTATGGTGACGCGATATCCTTTCAATTTATAAGAACTTCTTACGATATAGAAAAAGAACTTGAAGATATTAATGAGAATCTAGAACCAGATATTTATAGATATGAGATTAAAGAAGGTATGTATAGAAATATGACAAAGGTTGAACAAGGCTATAAAGATCGTGGCGTTGTACTTGGAAAATAAATTTTAAAAATAATAAAAATGTAATTAATTATTTTAGTACTATGGGTAATATATATTAATAAGGAGTTAAACAAACAAAAACAAAGAGGTTATTATGAAAAAAAGATTTTCAGTAATCATAATTGTTTTACTCAGCATCGGATTATTAATATGGCGGACTAGCTTTAGTAAGATAGAGAAGTTACTACCAATTAATATTAATATCTCAGCGGTGATGGTTAAACAAGGGCAATATATTGAGCTTATTATTGATAATATTACTAGTAGTAACTTAACTGTCGAAACGAATATTGTTAAGGCGGATAATTTTAAACTATACTATGATGATAATAAAGCGTTTTGTTTTATTCCCATTATGGTAACTAAACTACCTGGTATTTATTATATTAGAATTTACGATGATATAACTTTAATAGAGGATTATTTAATTACTATTGCCGAAGAAGATTTTGCTATTCAATATTTAGTGGTTGAACCTAGTTTATTTCAAGAAGTTACTAGTTCTAAGGCGTATGATGAATATAAACAAGCTATTAATAAGGCTCAAAGTTATGATGTAAAAGAGCGCTGGTGGGAGCATGAATTTATTCAACCCGCACCTGGAAGAATAACGACGGAGTTTGGTATAAAACGTTATACTAATGATAATCCTTCGCCTACCCGCCATTTAGGGATTGATATTGCAAACGATAAGGGGACCGAAGTTAAGGCGACCGCTTCTGGTCGCGTGGTTTTCGCGGATTATTTAACGACGGCTGGTAATTTTGTTATTATTGCGCACGGAATGGGTTTATTTTCATATTATGCTCATTTAGATAGTCTAAATGTAGTCGAAAACCAAGATGTTAAACAAGGAGCTGTTATTGGTAATATGGGTTCAACTGGTTTCGCGACCGGTCCGCACCTGCATTTTGAATTGACTTTTCATCGTGTAGCTATCAACCCTTGGCAATTCTTTAAAAAGTAACTTTGCTATTGAATATATGATGGGAAGAATATATAATGACAATAGGGAGTGAGATTATGAAATGGTTAAAAGAAAAAATTAGTATTATAACTTTAATCGGGGCGGCTTTAATATTAATATTAAGTTTTATTTTGGGCGAAATGAGAGCCGTCAAAGTTGAGGCGGTTGATAAAAATCAACATGCGGTTAGTGAGGTGAAAACAATTAGTGTGGCTGATTATTTAGAATTATTTAAATCTTCTGAAAAAAGCATTATCTATATTGGAGACCCCGGGTGTGGGGCTTGTCAACAAATTAATCCAGTACTAGATAGCATTATCAATCAATATGATGTTGTTATTAACTTTGTTAATCTTTCTAACTTGCAAAACGAAGAGGGGGAAGCTTTGTATAATTCCCATGAATTTCTTCGTGGTGGGGAGTGGGGTATTCCTTTAGTTTTAGTTGTTAGTGAAAGCGATATTATTGATAAGCACGTTGGTTCAGCTGATGAGACAACGATGATTAACTTTTTAAAAACTAATGGTTTTATAAATTAGAAGGTGAGAGGAATTAATATGAATAGTATATATGAGCAGATAAAGACCTTTAAAAATAAGTATGGCTTTACGATGAGTTTTCGTTTAAAAGCTCATACGCGGGTTATTGAAAAACATTTAAACCCTGGTGAACGTGTAACTTATATTTTTGCGGCCCAGTTAAGCGAAAGCCCAGTTGATATTATTCATACTTGTGTTATTGCTTTAACTAATCGGCGACTTCTAGTAGCCCAAAAAAAGTTATTATGGGGTTACAACCTTTATTCGATTACTCCCGATTTGTTTAACGACTTAACTGTTAGAATGGGACTAATCTGGGCAAAGATTACGATTGATACCGTTAAGGAAGTTGTTTATCTATCAAATATAGATAAAAAAGCGGCGGTGGAAATTGAAACCAAAATAACCGATTTTATGATTAGAGAAAAGAGAAGATATGGAATACGACCACCAGCTAGTCCGTAGAGAAAAAATAGTTTGGTCTTGATAAAGTAGGTGTGGGCAATGAAAAAAATTATATATATATTAATTATTTTTGCGATGGTTGGTATTTTAACCAAAGTTGTTAATGTTTTTATTGTTGGTAAACACAATATTGCTTACGAGTTAGAACAAGAAAACCATACTTTTTATATTAAAGAAACCTTTATGGCTAGTGCCAAAACGGTCAATCGGTACGAACAAGATAAACCTAATTATTTTTTTGAGGTAAAATTAGAAAGAGAGGGTGACCCACTCTTTGTTTTTAAGATAATAAATCCACATACCCGTTACCAAAGATTAATAAAAGATATTAAGTATTACGAAGATAGTAATATTAAGTGTATTTATCCTATCTTTCGAAATAGAAGACTTAGTATTGATGTATTATGCTTATTAGATGATTCTTTTATTAATTATACAACCATTAGTGGCCACAATAAGGAACTAGATTTATTTGTTAATGATTTGGAAAAAAATTATCATTATCAATATTTAAACTGGGCGCATATGGAAAGTTCCTTTTATAATATGAATGATATTGATATAGCAACTAATAATATCGTTGATAAGCATACTATTGTTTTGTGGAATTATGATGGTATTATAACTATTAAAAAAGATGATATAAGAGAAATAACTCTACTTATTCGTACCACTAATTATGAAAATAAATTAGGGGTATTAGTTGATAAGTATTATGTAGTGCCTAATTATGATCGGCAATTTAGTTATAATCGTTTTATTATTGTTGATGTGGCAATTGGGTCAAAAAAAGATGCTACCCTAGTTGATGATGTTTCCTATGATAGTTATATTCAAGGGGTGGTTGATAAGAAGTTATATATCTATGACCGCGATAATAAATATCAGTATGAAGTAGACCCTAAGCGGGCTACCGCGATTAAAGTTGGCGATGTTGATAGTGGTATTAAACATTATAATGGAAAGTGGCAAAATATTAGTATTTCCGAAGCTAATACTAGTAAGTTATTTACACGCGAATTTGTTATTCCCCCTTATTATCAAAACAAGGGTTATGAAAAAATAGATAGTGTTTTAGGGGATACTGATGGTTATTATTATTTATATAAAAAGATTAATAATCAAATAAATGTTTATCGGGCAAATAAACAAAGACCGGAATATATAACATATTTATTTACCACTAATGAGATGAGTAATATTAAATATATTAATGATTATATTTATTTTATTAACAAAGATACAATTTATGTGTATCATGACCGTTTTAAGTTAAAACCAGTTATTAAGCACTTTGAATTATTTTTTAATACTTCTAATATCTATGATGTTTATAGTAAGGAATAATAACCAATATAGACCTTTATCATATAATAATACCTAGGAGGGGAGTATTATGTATGATAGATATGTTGTCAAAACAGGTGATACCATTGAAGGTATTGCGAAACAATTTAATATTTCAGTAGAAGAATTAAAAAGAATAAATGGGATTCAACCAGGCATGACATTGATAATGGGGCGCGAACTTTTGATACCAAAAACAGAGCCGGAGACTACACAACAACCACCCGCTGGCTTAAATAATAATTTTTTTACTTATACAGTTAAAGCGGGTGATACATTATATGCGATTGGTAGTCAATATAATGTTCGCCCAGAAATTTTGGCATTAATTAATGGCCTAGATGTTTATGCTTATATATATCCTGGGCAAAGTCTCATCATCCCGCGTGAAGATGTAAAAATTCATATTGTTGAACCCGGTGAAACATTTACTGATGTAACTAAACGTTTCCAAACCACACCTGAAAAACTATTGGCTTTAAATAAAGAAATATATCTATTGCCAGAGCAGATGATTATCTTTAAGTAAAACAAGAATAGTAATATTATTAGACTATAGACAAAGGATAATTTGTTTATAGTCTTTTTTTTGGCTGACAATTAGTATATAATGATAAATACAATAGGAGATGAGATAATGATTTTTAGAAAACCTTACGCTTTTTTAATTAAGAATTTCCGTTTAATTCATTTTATGGTTGCTTTTTTAATGAGTTATGTTACTTTTAAAACATATCATTTATTAAATTTCTTTAATGCTTATATTCAGAGGGGTTATTTTCGTCACGAAGGACAATTACCCTCTACCTATGTTCCTTTTCATATCTTTGTACTAGTCATTATCATCACCGCCATTATGACCGTAATATTTTTATTAATGCGGGTTAAGAATAAACCGCGTTTATATTATCTAGTAACTATTATATTTTATCTGGTTATGATTATAATTTTTTTAATTAGCCGTTCTAACTTAAAAGAAATGCAAATGGCCATTATTGACCCGCGGAAAATTAGATTAACGAGAGATTTAGTCTTAATTTTTTCTTTTGTTCAATATGTAATATTAGCGAATGCCTTATTTACCTCAACTGGTTTTAATATTAAAAAGTTTGACTTTGAAGCTGATTTAGAAGAATTAGATATTACAGCAAAAGATGAAGAAGAGTTTGAAGTAGTAGTTGGTGTAGATGCGAATGTTTTTAGGACAAAATTAAGAAGACAAATTAGGATTTTAAAGTATGCCTTGTTAGAAAATATTATTGTGATTAGTATGTGCCTAGGGATTGGTTTATTTATCATGATTATTAGTTTAGTTTTAAGGGCGACCTTATTTAATCCCGTTTTTAGTGAAAATCAATTAGTAAAAACGAATAAAAATTATATTAAGGTAGTTAATTCCTATAAAACCGATAAAAATTATCGGGGAACCATTATTACGAAAGACTTTAATTATGTTATTATAAAACTAGAAGTGGAGAATATACTAACTGATCCCGCCGAGTTAAATATAGAAAATTACCACTTAGTTATTAAAAATCAAAGATATCTCCCAGTGTTAGATAAATATCATTCTTTCTTTGATTTAGGATTAGGTTATACCAATCAGGTTTTAATGCCTAATAATAAATACCTTTATATTTTGGTGTATGAAATAGATCAGATTGATTTTAGAGGGGATATGACTTTAGAGGCTTTAACTAGTGTAGTTGGCAATAGGGTTAATTATGAACGAGTTCATTTAAAACCGAAAGATTTAAAACAAGTTGATATGGTGGGTCAGTATTCTTTAATGGAAGAGATGTGGTTAGGTCAGTCTTTATTGGGTCAAACGATGTTAAAAATAAATGATTACGAAATAAAAGATGAATTTTTAGTTCAATATGCTTTATGTGTAATGGGTGAATGTCACGATACAATTGATGTTGTTAAAGCGGGGACCCTTAGTAAGTACTCAAAAACCATTCTTAAATTAGATGTTGACTTTGACTTAGATAGTAAGGTTAATATTCCTGGTATTAATAATTGTTTTGATTTAATTAAATCTTTTGGTTTAATTAGATATTATCAAGGGGATCAAGTATTTACTCATTCGTTAGATTTAATCAATCGAACTCCAACCTATTATAAAGGGAATAGTGTTTTTATTGAAGTACTTAGTAATTTAGAAGCGGCATCACGGATAGAAATAATCTTTAATGTGCGAAATAAGCAATATATATATCAATTAAAGCAAAAAAAGTAGTCACCTGCTTTTTTGTGTCTACCTTTATATTGCCATTTCAATTTAGAACTTACTTTAATTAACAAGTCATAATTCATTTACAAATTGCTATTTATAATTGTTCTATCATTAAGATGCTTACTTTGATTTTTAATACTCTTATTGCCTATAACGGGGAAAAACCAAATTTGACATATTTCCATTCCCGGAAATATCTTAACTGGTTTAACACATGATAATCCTAACACCCATGACCCTTTAAATCCAATCCAGCCAAATCCGGCCGAAATATGAACAGTAAGTCCTATTCTACCGATAGAACTTCTTCCACTTATCTGTGGTGTAAAATTATAACTTTCGGTATATTCCTTAGTTTTAGCTAAATATAACTGATTAGGAAGTAATATATATCCTTCTTCAGGTATTATTATTTTCTTTTTATTATTTTCTTTTTTACAATCTAATATATCATCAGTATAAACTATCAATTCATTATCTAAAGTCAAATTATAACTATTGGGATTAACTTTATTTTTATTAAATGGTTTTATTACTATATTACCTTGTTCTACTTCTCTTATTATTTCTTCGCCTGATAACATAATTTCCTCCTATTATTTTATCATTTCAAAATCTTTATACAACTTACTAGGAGTTACATCCTTTTGATTTAAATATTTGCCTTTATATTTAATATTCCCTTCGCCAATAACAGGAAAATATGCTAGTTGTCCTACTCTCATGTTCGGATAGATTCGAACGGGTTTAATACAAAATATTTCTAAAGTCCAAGTTCCCTTAAAACCATTATCGCCAAACCCCGCCGTAATATGAATGGTAATTCCTAAGGCCGCTAAACTAAATCGGCCATTTAATAGAGGAACAAAATTATTAGTTTCTGTATATTCAACTGTTCTCGCTAAATATAACTCACCAGGCTGGATTACATAACCTTCTTCTGGAATTTTAATTGTTTTAGTTTTATTAGGTCGTTTACATTCTAAAACTTCCTCTTCATAAATTACTAATTCATCACCTAAATGAACATAATAACTATTTGCTCCCACGTTTTTTTCATCATAGGGTTCAATAACAATATTCCCTTCTTTAATTTGGTTTATAATTTCTTCACCTGATAACATACTAACACCTCCAATAATTTATTTCGTTATATAATAAAGAAAAAATATTATCATATATCATTAATATTAGTGGTCGAAATTCTTTTTGTTATTTCGAAAATAATAAAGGCATACAAGGCCCTTTTAAATACTCTATTTTATCTTTATATTCTTTACTTCTTACCACCAATTCTATTATATAATAAAATATCCATATTACCAACAACATAATTAATATATTAACAATAAAAGTTACTTTTATAATCGTTTTAAATTAGATTGCTTTTTTAATCATTTACATTAACATTTTCTTCGGCTAAAAACTCCTCAAATTCTTCTAAAAAGGCTTTCTTTTCTTTTATAATAACATCAGGGTAAACTAATTTACTGTTTTTAATAGCACTCCAAATATGCTTAAAGGTAACTTTTAAACTATTATCAAAAAGAGCAAAGGAGAAAGCCTGAGTAAGAAGGTTTAAAGCAATATCTGGATACCGTGATGATAATTCAAAAACCCTTTTATATTCAGAAGTCATATTCACCATGAAGGTAATTATTTTTTCAATAACAAAGGATGTATAGTCTAACTTGATACCAGTTTGGGCTTCGATTTTAGGTATAGTTCCGATTAAGATTTTAATAGTTGTTTCCGCTGATGGCTCTTCTAATTCAATTTTTTCAAATCGTCTTAGGAAAGCACGGTCTCTAATAATATAGCGATCAAATTCTTCAGTGGTTGTAGCACCAATAATTTTAATACTACCACGATCTAGACCTGGTTTTAACATATTAGCAAAATCTAAGGATCCACTATTGCCCCCTGTTCCCATTAAGGTATGAATCTCATCGATAAATAGAATAATATTTTGTTTAGTTTTTAATTCATTAACTAATAATTGAATCTTCAATTCCGCGGTACCATCAATAATAGTACTTCCTAATAGTGAAGTAGTATTAATTTTAATAATTTGATAATCTTTCAAGGCGTTGGGAATATTACCCATTTGCATTCGGAAAGCAAGACCTTCGACCAAGGCTGTTTTACCAATACCTGGTTTACCAATAATAACGGCTGATTTCTCGGGTAACAACAGAATCAAGATGAGTTTGTTAATTTCTTCCTCTCTGCCGATAGCGGGATTGGTAATATATTTTTTGTGGGATAAATTTTCACCATATAAATTTAAGATACTTAATTTTGGATTATTAGTGTTGGCAGCTTCACTGTTTTCCTCGTCATTAAATTGTAATATTTCAATATCCGACATTCTTTCTTCGCCCCTTTATCATTAATCATTATAACATGTCTATTATAATATATAAATAATTAGTCTTATTTTTATGATGTTTCGTCAGCATAGTTATCAAAATAACCTTGGACTAAAACAACTGGGGTGCCTTTATCACCGCTACCTGATGTTAAATCACAAAGCGAGCCAATTAGATCGGTTAGACGACGGGGAGTAGTACCTTGTGTTTCCATCTGCCCTTTTAAATTACTTTCTTTTGTTATTATTTCCTTTTTAATCGCCTGTTGTAGTTGTTCACCAGTTAAATTAGCATATTTATTATCAGCCATATATTTTAATTTAATTTCATTAGGGACTCCTTCTAAACCACTAGTATAAGCGGGTGAAACAACCGGATCAGCTAGCTCCCAAATACCGCCAACAGGATCTTTAAAAGCCCCGTCTCCATAAACCATAACTTCGACTTTTTTTCCCGTTATTTCGTGAATCTTTTTTTGAACGGTATGCACTAATTTATTACCGTTAGTAGGGAATAACTTTAATTTTTCTTCAGTTGCTTTATTAGACCCTAATAAACCATAGTCACAATTATAAGCGTGCTTTTTAGTTGGCTTATTTAAAATATCATCTAAACCATATACGTTATTAGCGTTATTTCCCTTTAATATTCTTTTTATTCGCTGGCGGGAATGAATACTACTGACTATGATATTTTTAGTATAATCTAAAATAACGCGCGGATTGTTAGCAAAAATGAATGTAACCTGACAATTCTCTGCTTCAATAATACTTCGATATAAATCAACATAATTTATCCCCGTAAATATATGTGTATTTTGCCCAAATAATTGGTCGTATTTTTCTTCGCTAATAATATCACTCCATGGATTAATATGATGTTTATCTAAATCATCCTCGGTAAATAAATGATTACCAACTTCATCGGCGGGATAACTAAGTAACATAAATATTTTTTTAGTGCCACGCGCCATACCTTTTAAACATAAGGCAAAGCGATTACGACTTAGGATAGGAAATACGACGCCTATTTCGCCATCAGGAAATTTCTTTTTAATGTCATTAGCGATATCATCAACGGTAACATAATCGCCATCAGCCATACCTACTACTGATTCGGTAATCGCAATCACATCACGATTGCCAAGTAAGAAGTTTTCTTCTTTAGCGGCCTCTAGAACCGAACTAACGACGATGTCGGCCAGATTATCGCCTTGTTTAATAATGGGTGTCCTAATTCCCCTAACAATGGTTCCGACTCTTCTTTTCATGTTTTCTCCCTCATAAATTATTTAAACCCTTTTTATTATAACATGGGTTTAATAAAAAAATATTATTTATTTATATTTTAGTTTGCTTAATTAAAACGTGTTAAAATAATTTAAATTAAAGGATTTGATGAATACTGATGCCACTTACCAAATTATTACTTACTGGTATATTTTTTAAATGTTTATTTCTCAAATAAGAAAGAAAAATGGTATAGTGATATTAGGTGATTATTAAATGAGGGTATTATTATTTACCCGCGAACAAGATATCGATGGTATGGGTAGTATAATTATTGGTAAGCAAGTATTTAAATCTTTTGATTACATAACTTGCAAAAGCTTTGAAGTAAATAAAAAAGTAAGCTCCGCAATTACTAGTGGTATTATTTATAATTATGACTTTATATATGTGACGGATATATGTATTCAAGAACCACTTTTAACGCAAATAAATAATGATGAGGAGTTAAAATATAAACTATTAGTTTTAGATCATCATAAATCAGAAATAGATGCCGGAAATAATAAGTATTCTTTTGTTAATATTATCTTGGCGAATGAAAAAGGGAAAGTAAGTGGTACCAGTTTATTTTATGAACATTTAAAATCGAAAGGATTAGTACACCCTAATGCCCGTTTAGATGAATTGGTAGAATTGACCAGACAATATGATACCCGGGAATGGAAAGAGGTGTATAACAATAATAAGGCAAGGATGCTTCATATTCTTTTTGAACAGCTTGGTTATCAAAAATATATAGAATCAATAAATGATATCATTTTAAATAATAAAACTTTTGAATTTAATGAGTATCAATTAAATTTAATAGAATTATTTGAAAAAATTTAGAAGCAGAATTAAATAAAATATTAAAAGATATGTATATATATTAGACGTAGACAACACAAAATATAAAATAGGTTTTGTACAAACTTTATATAAGTATAGAAATGATTTAAGTGAAGCCGTTTTAAAAAACAATATAAATGATGCAGATGTATTAGGTATGATTATTTTAGATAAGGAGACTGTTTCTTACCGAAAAATCGAAGATATTGATGTATCTAAAATTGCTAGATATTTTGGTGGCGGTGGCCATAAAGCAGCAGCCAGCCATCCAAAAGATAATGAAAAATTTGTTAAAGTATTAAAATCGTTGTTATAAAGGTTGATTAAACTATCTTGGATAAGATAATATAATGTTTATCATGTGGGGGAGAGAAAATATAATTACTCGTTATGAAGTTAATCTCCTCTATATTTATATATGTTTAAAGCTTTTTTATTAAATTGTAAACCTGATAAATCAGTATTTAATACCTTCCCAATGGCATTAAATAAATACTGATTTTTAATTAAAAGTTCAAATAATTGAATAATGACATCTTTTTCCTTACTATTCAAATATAAGATATCTAAACAATTCATATTTTTTAAATATTCAATTAATATATTTTCATATTTACTATTTTTATTTTGAATATAAATTTGAATGTTGGAACAATTTTTTTCAATAGTCATATATCGACCATGACTAAAGTCCTTTTTTTCGTGTAGTGTTACCCTCCCAGCGGATGATTCAATAAATTTTGATTCAATATCAGATGCGATTACATAATTAAAGTTATCATAAAAAACATCAACTATTATTATTTTTTTATGATTAATTACCTGTTTTAGTTTAAACTCCAAATCAATAGCCTCTTGTTCAGCTGTTACCAACATATTAATTATCTTTTCGTAATAAGCTTCTTTTTTATTAAAAAAAATTTTACTAAAATAATAAGCGGGAATAATGATAGAAGCAACTGCTATAAAACCTCTTTCTCTAGTGCTATTTTTATTACCATAAGATAAAATATAATCATTATTGTCAAATTCGGCTTCTATCATTTGGGTTATAATTATAATTTTTAGTTTTGGATTCGTTTTTTTGATGTATTTTCTAACACTTAATATGTCGGGACTTTTACCTGAGTAACTACATAAAAACACATAACTTATATCATTTAATTTCTCATTAAAAATCTCTCTAGGCCTTAAAGCAAAAGCCCTTATATGGTCACTATATTTATTTAGACATTCTTTGATAAATAAAGAGGTAGTAAATGAAGCACCAGTACCTATTATTAAAACATTGCCTTTTATTTTATCTATAATATTTAGTAATTTTTCTTCAAAATGGGTATTTTGACTATAATCAAGTCTTTTTTTCAAATTATCAATAGTAGTTTGCATCCTCGTTTTTTTAGTTTGTTTTGCTTTTTTCACTTTATTATTTGAACCACATAATTGACAAACATTTAAATCTGAAAATAAATCATTAGATATTTTTTCTTCCAAATGGCCCCTTGCCCCTATACTTTGCAACACTTTAGAAACAATTTTTTTTGTTTCTTTTTTAGCGTTTATTATAAATTGATTAATATTATTACTATTAATATAAGCTAAAATAATACCGGCGAAAAAAGCGTCACCCGCACCAGTAGTATCTTTTATATCAGGAACTTCAAACTTAATAAGACTTGATTTAATATCTTTTTTTTCTTTAGAAATTATAGTTGAACCCATTTCCTTTCTAGTAATAATTAATAATTCTGTGTTTAATGTTTCAAATAATTTTTCATCATCCTTTAATTTCAAACGTGTTTTAATAAATGATGCTACCACCCCATTTATTTGAACAACATCAAATGGCAAAATTAAATGTTCTTTTAACCTTTCAATATTCATATAACGCATATTACCGACATGCCCAATATCTAAAAACAGTTTTGTCCCTTTAGGCTTTAAAACATTAGCAACTTTTAAAGTGTTTTCTTTAATACTATCAAAAACGGCTATATCTATTTTTTTCTCTTTAAAATCATCAATAAAACTGTTTTTTAATTTCAAACCAGCATTCCATAAATTTGTTTTACATTTTGGACAAGTTATTTTGTTATTATTTTTTTTATAAATATTATTAACAATAATAATATTTTGATAAATTTTTCTACTTCTCCCCTTTTTAACAAGCAATAAACTTGTGTCAATACCTAGTTGTTCTAAAGATTTAATTGCATGTAACCCACTTCTATCGTTACCCACACTACCATATGCTATTAGGTTATGATTGGTGTTTGAAAGGTTAGCTAAAACATTAGATACTGATCCGCCACCAGTGTAATTATATATTTCATCATTAACGCAGATAATATCTAATACTATTTCACCTACGCCTAAAATATTTAGTTTTTTATTAAACATAAAAAAATACCTCCTTAAGTGCATCTTAACACTTAAAGAGGCAATATATCGTCACTATCAAAAATTATTCAAAAGTTTCATCTAAAAGTTTATAATTTACTATTCTTTCAAAGCGAAAATGCCTTATTTCACTTCTTAATTCACAAAAAGCTCCTACATACCAAGAATTATTATAAATAAAAAGATTACAAGGATGGATAATTCTTTCTATTGTTTGACCATCTAAAAGTAAGAAGTCTATCCAAACTTTATTCTTGTTTTTTATTGCATTACTGATTAAGTTATATTTTCCTTTGTTATCGCCCTGGTTTAATAATTTATTAACATTCTTTTTTTGACTTCCTTGATAAACACCACGAACTTTATCAATTAAATTTAAATATTCTTGATTAAACGTAAATTTTTGGTCTTTTTGTAATAATTTTAATGAATTTTCTAATAATTGAACATCATAAAGGGAAAAACCTCTAGTTGGTAGTTTAAAATCTAAATTTAAAATATAACCACCATAAGGCCCTTTAATAGAATCTATATAAATACCAGCTTTTTCTAATTCCTCTTTATAAAGGCGAACCATTCTTTTAGATACTTCTAATCTTTCACTTAATTCTTTGATACTATACTTTCTATTATTACTCAATAATTCTAACATCGTAAAGACATTCGAAATTTTACTCATCAATACCACCACTTTATTACATTATAATATAATAATTAAATAATTAAAACTTTATAGTAAAAAAGGGCATTATTATGGGATAATATCAAGTTAGTTAGCACGCGAAAATTTCCACTATATTTTATTATATATCACCTAGGTGGTTAACATGAAAGGGTTAAGATTAACTATGAAAGAAAAAGAAAAATATAAGGTTATCGCTAAAGTTTACAAAGGGGAATTAAGCGTTAAACGAGCGACTATTATCTTGAAATTATCGGAAGGAAGAATTGGCGATTTTTTAAAGATCTATGAAGAACTTGTACCTAATTTTGATTATGAAACTAGAGAAGAAACAAGAAATTTTAATGAAAATACACCTAATAGAAAATTAATGATTGCTGCATGTTAAAGAATTCTAAAAATAATAAAAGAAGATGATTAAATGAAAATAGATGGAATTCAATTATTACAAATGCTTAAAGATGAAAAGATAAAATATGGGGCAAATATTGGTTATCATTACAAATAGCGTATTTATCAAAAAAATAGCAATGGATAAACAAATTGATTTAACACAACCAGAATATAATTCCAAAGTAATTAAGAAACTATATAAATTTAAGGGAGGTATGTAGAATGAAACAAAAAGTATGAAGTCAAATTTAGGGTATGTATTTATTTCCCAAAAGTGCCATAAAACTTTAGTCAAATGACAGATGAAGAGAGAAAACACCGTGATGATGGGAGTACCTCGGCAACTAAGTTGTTTATTCAATAGTATAAAAACTACTACAATAATGTGTTTAAAATTTTAATCCGGAAATAATATGTTATTTAATTTCATAAATTTACTTTTAAAGCATACTAGAGCGCCTTTTTGTTAAATTTTTCCAAAAAAGGTTGATTATTTTAAAATATAATGTAGAATATATATTAATTCTTGGGAATGGGGGAATTTAAAAAATGGGAAGAGATGAATTAACTATTGCAAACGAAGATGTTTTTTAGAATATTTATATGCAAGATTGGACAAGGGTATACCCGAAGGTATAACCGAAAAGGATTATTTTGATTTTCGCAGTGCTTTATTAAAAAACATAAACACAGATGAATTACTTGATACATTATTTAATTCAATTAGAGTGGTATCGCCAAATGAGACATTTTCAACCATTGTCGATAAAGCCGCCAATAAAATAATAAAAGAATATGGTAATAATGTAAGTGGATTAGACCTTAAAAATGGAACAGTCTATCCAAATTATAATTTGAGACGATTGCAAGGGGACGATTATAGCTTATTTAGAAATTCCGGGAGAGCAAAATGGCTAAGAGATAAAACTATATCACAATTTGTTCAACTCCCAAACTTAAGCGTGTACTCTCTGAATGATGCAAGTGATGAAAATTTTGAATTAGCAAAAAAAGCAGCATCATATTTAATAAACGACTTAATCGAAAGATATTTACGACATAGAATAAAAGCCGGATGTTGGCCTATTCAGTGTAAGGACGCAGATGAATTTATATTTAACAGAAATGTTGGTAAATTAATCAACGAGAAGGGAACCAAAGAAAATTTTGAATTAGCATATTATCAAGCAATAAGAGTAATTGCAAAATTATTAGAAACAAGACAACGTTCAAACGAAAGCGTAGAGTTATCTAACAACGATGCTAACTGTTTAGCTTATTCAAATTATTTAAAAATATTAATCCCTGAAACATTGTCATTTTTATTACCATATAGATATAATGAATATGAATTAAGAAGTGCAAATATTACCGTTTCTATCTTATATGATGAGGCTAAATTCAACAATTCTGAATGTGTTTATTCAGATCCATATGGCGATTGGAATGATGACTATAAGAAAACAGAAGGTACAATCAACGATATTCCGGTGCGTGTTATGGAAAAAAGGATCGGCAAAATTACAAAATTATAATAAGTTTTATAATAATAAAAAGATGGTGTACGTTTGTAAATGGAAATACTTGCACTTTTCTAAAATTATGTTAAAATAAATAGTAATTCTTACGGAAGGGGGAATTGTAATGTCAAAAGTAAACTATAAAGTATGCAGAGATAATATATTTGTAGGAGAAGTTGCAAGACTAAATTCTATATATCGTTATGAAGGAGATAGATATTTTTTTAGACGTAAACTTGGTCAATTAACTACTGTTGGTTGTTTTCATTATAGAAGTATGTTATTTGTACCAAATGATCAAAAATTAGCTAACGACTTGCTTTACGAATCACCAAATTATCCAATTCTTAATGTTACAGATGATGAAACTTGTTTAAATATTTCTTCCGACTCTATTGTTATTAAAGATGCTCGTAATTTAGCTCAATTATTAGAGTATTTTGATTATAACAAAGAATTAACATTTAAAGATTTAGTTGCTATTCGTAAAAAATTCTTTACTGGAAGATTTGGTAAGGATAACTGTGAATTGTTTGGATGGAAAGAACATCAACCAGAAGATGCAACTTATTATGAAAATGGGCAAGAGATAACTGACCCAAGAAAGCTAAAAAGAAGAATAGAAGAAGCGAGAGCACTGCAAAGAGCAGGACACAGATCATTTTCAGGTGTATCAGAGCATGTTTTACCAAGAGAATATTGGGATGTATTAGATAGTATGGGTAACAATGCTCTAAGTGATGTGTTAATTTGTTTTGTGGAGGGTAAAAAAATGAATGCTTTTACACCACACAAACAAGAAGGACCAATTAAGAAACTAAGTAGATTTTAAATAAAAAGATGATTAGAATTACTATAATTCACAATCATCTTTTTCATTAAATTAACATCATTATCATCTAATATATTTCTACTCTTGAGATCATCAACAACTTTATTGTAAATTGAATCTTTCTTACCCCAATCAAATAACTTTCCTTGTAATAGTTTCCTTAGTTTATTAATTTATCTTTAAAATTTCTTACCATTTGCCTTAAACTAATTTTCTTCTTCTAATTCTTTAATTTTAGATTTCCCTTTTTCTGTTTCTTCTTCAACCTTTTATTTCTTATAGATAAGACAAGTCCATTTCAACTTTTTTCTTAAAACACAAAAAAATCAATCTTTCGATTGATTTAATCAGTTAACATCGCACTGGTGCGACGATTTTATCTTATGGAGCGGATGAAGGGAATCGAACCCTCACGGTCAGCTTGGAAGGCTGAGGTTCTGCCATTAAACTACATCCGCGTTAAAAAGTAGGCATTTTTAATTATACTCACTTTTATATGATTGTCAATATTGGTTATGTTAGTTGATGTTTTTCTGGATGAAAACATCATTTATATCAATAAATAAAATTGTCTAAATAGATACTTCTTTTTACCCTTTTTTATTATTAATGGCCTTTAACAATTGAATATAAAATTCTTGTGGCTTATTAATTATAATATCGGGTTCAATATCACTAAAAAGTTCCTTATCTCTTTTAAAACGTTCCATTATAGTATCAATATCATCGCCTCGTTGACGGAATCGGCTTAAGATTGTTTTATCACTAGCTTCTAATTGAACTACTATTATTCTAAATTTATCCTTTAGAATTTCTTTTATTTTTCTAGCACCCTGTGGTTCCATAATTATTACATTATCTTTAGAAAAATCAAAGCTTTTGGTATTACACCCATAAAGGTGATTATTATATTCCACAAACTCATAAAATTCCCCGTTATCTTGCATCTTCATAAATTCGGCTGGGGTAATAAAATGATAGTCCTCACCATCAACTTCCCCTTTACGTTTTGGTCTAGTCGTAAATGATTTAGCTTTAAAAAATTTATTACTTAACTTTTTAACTAAGTTAGTCTTACCAGTACAACTACGCCCAACAATAATTAATAATAAAGGTTTCATATCGGTCACATCCCTAGGTATTAATCATAATAGTTTATATAATTATTATTATATAGAAATTTTAATTGCTGGTCAACAACTTGATTAGGTTGGTTTTAACGCTAATTAAATAGTAGAGATAAATTATGTTTATACTAATCTAACTAGATATAATCACCAATTAAAATATTTTTGATAAAATAATTATATATCCTACTTTAAAAGAAGGGATTTTTATGCGGGAATTATATAATTTTTTATCATCCTTACCACCAAGAGAATATATTTTAGTAGCGGTTTTAATCGGTATGTTATTAACAAATGATTTAACTCCGGATGAGCAAAGAGCTTTAGGCGGCTTTTTCTCGATTATCGGGCAAGTATTATGGGTTAATTCAAGTCAAACAGAGCTGCTTATTAGTCGTGATGAATATAATCAACTAGTAAATATGAAAAGAGAAATAGAAAGAATAAAAAGAAAAATGGGGATGTAATGTTTACGGGGGTAAAAATAATTAATATAATTATGGGTTATTATTGTTTTTAAAATCCTTATATTTAGTTAAAATAGCTTCATTTTTAAAGAAGTTATTTAAAATAGCGATATTTTTTACTGTTTCATTATCTATAACATGTTCGATAAGCTCGGTTTGCCTTAAAACATTCTCCTCGCATCCTAATAATTTTAAAAACCCTTCAATAATATTATGTCTTTTTAATAAATAACCCCCTAGTTTTTTACCTTGTTCTGTTATGGTTATTATTCCATATTTTTCATAATTAAGGAACCCTAATTCGCCTAATTTCTGAACCATTTTGGAAGCCGAGGAATTTTTAACATTCAATAATTGGGCTAATTGATTAATTCTAATATAACCTTCGTTTAAACTATTTCGATAAATCATTTCAATATAGTCTTCCATGGCGGGGGTAATTTTCTTTTGATTTTGTTGTAGTTCATATCCTCTTACCGTATAAAATTCATTATCCATCTTGTCCACCCCGTTTATCTTTCTTTTTTATATATAATATGTTTTTGTTATAACACTCATGATATGTTTTTCATATCTTAGGGTAGAGAAAACTTCTTTCTCGGGACTAAAATATAAAGGAGATGAATTAGATATGGCGCATAGTAATATCCCCTTATCTAAATTATTAGTTAATGAAAGAGGAAAAGTTAAAGATATTTTACTTAAAGGCCGAATAAGAAGAAGATTGTTGGACCTGGGCTTAATAACGGATACGGCGATAGAAACATTACAAAAGAGTCCTTTTGGCGACCCTATTGCTTATTTAATTAGAGGTACTGTTATTGCTCTTCGGTCAGAGATATCATCCCAGATATTAGTGGAAAAAGTTTAAATATGGTGGGGGGGGAATTGGCATGGATAAATATAAACAAAGTAATACTAATGAACATTCATTAAAAATAATAAAAAATGAGTCAGCTGATAAAATTATTGCTTTAGCGGGCAATCCTAATGTTGGGAAAAGTACCGTGTTTAATGGTTTAACTGGTCTAAATCAACATACTGGTAATTGGCCTGGAAAAACAGTAACTATTGCCCAAGGTAACTATCGGCATAAAAATAAACGGTTTATTTTAGTTGATCTTCCTGGAACCTATTCATTGATGGCTAATTCGGTAGAAGAAGAGGTGGCGCGAGATTTTATTTGTTTTGGTAATCCAGATGTTACTGTTGTCATAGTTGATGCGACGTGCTTAGAGAGAAATTTAAACCTAGTGTTACAAACCTTAGAAATAACAAATAATGTTGTGGTATGTGTTAATTTAATGGATGAAGCTCGGCGTAAGAAGATTGAGATTGACCTTGAAAAATTATCCACAGAACTTGGTGTTTTAGTTATTGGTACCAGCGCTAATAAAGGAAAAGGATTAAAAGAACTAATGACGGCGGTTTCAAAAACAGCGGGCAATAAAAAAGTTAATAAAACGATTATAAAATACGATAATAAAATTGAAGAAGCAGTTAGTAAAATCGAAAAACAATTAAACAATATTTTAAAAAATACCGTTAATGCTAGATGGTTAGCCCTAAGACTAATTGAAGGCGATGATAATTTACTAAGATCTATTAAAAAACATCTGGGATTTAATCGTGGTAATTATAAAGAACTTATCAAGATGGTCGCTGATACAAAAAAGGGATTGCATAATGAAGGGTTTGATAGTGAAGTTATTCGCGATAAAATTGTTTTAAACATAGTGACAAAAGCGGAGATAATTAGTAAAAAGGTGCTTTCTTTTAAAAGTAAGGAATATAATGTCCAAGATCGCAAAATAGATAAATATCTTACTTCAAAATTATATGGGATTCCAATAATGATTGGATTGCTGGGGATTGTTTTTTATATTACCTTAATTGGCGCTAATATTCCATCAGGGATATTAGCCTATGGTTTGTTTTGGTTGGAAGATCGTCTAAGTGATTTTTTTATATGGTTAGGTACACCTTCATGGGTTCATGGTATCTTGGTTTTAGGAATGTATAGGACATTAGCGTGGGTAGTTGCCGTTATGCTACCACCAATGGCCATCTTCTTCCCTTTATTTAGCATTCTTGAAGATTCTGGGTACCTACCACGAGTAGCTTTTAATTTAGATAATTTATTTAAAAAAGCCTGTGCTTGCGGGAAGCAAGCATTAACAATGTGTATGGGATTTGGATGTAATGCAGCGGGAATAATTGGGTGTCGAATAATTGATTCTCCGCGGGAGAGGTTAATTGCGATTATTACTAATAATTTTGTACCCTGTAATGGTAGATTCCCCACATTAATTGCGGTTATTACCATGTTTTTTTCAGGCTTTATTATGTCACCTTTGCAACCTTTAATTTCCACTTTTATATTGACCGGAATAATTGTGTTAGGTGTTATTATGACTTTATTTATTTCTAAGTTATTATCTAAAACTATTTTAAAAGGGATTCCTTCCACTTTTACTTTAGAATTACCGCCTTATCGAAAACCACAATTTGGAAAAGTGATAGTTAGGTCGATTTTTGATCGTACCTTATTTGTTTTAGGTCGGGCGGTAGCAATTGCCGCTCCGGCTGGTTTAATTATATGGATTATGGCCAATATTAAGATTAATAATATAAATATATTAACCCACTCGGCTAATTTGCTTCACCCAGTTGCCTACCTTATAGGATTAGACGGGTATATTTTAATAGCCTTTATTTTAGGCTTTCCCGCTAATGAAATAGTGATTCCAATCATTATTATGAGTTATATGTCAACTGGTAACATTCTTGAACTTGATAGTTTGTTAGCCTTAAAAAGCTTATTAGTAAATCATGG
>Ga0172382_10002630_pt1 | contig 29635 bp, 26 predicted proteins | sample Leawel138RmetaG_FD_122245 | JGI IMG/M metagenome (GOLD analysis project Ga0172382, IMG submission 122245) | Leachate microbial communities from a municipal landfill in Southern Ontario, Canada - Leachate well 138R metaG | ecosystem: Engineered > Solid waste > Landfill > Unclassified | place...
CTTAATGGCCCACCCAAGCCAAAAACACTTGACCGAGCGGTCTACATCAACCCGCCTGAAAAACGAGCCAAATGCTCTCTAAATTAAAGTCAAAATCTGTCCAAGACCCCTTGACACGTTCCGAGGAGACGACGTTTTTGTCGAGGTTGGCGCTGAATTATAGCCGCCATCTTTAATCTCTGAGACGATGTAGGCTGCTAGGTTTTTTACACCAGGTCGTTGGGGAGCTGTCTTGAGAACCTCGGCAATAAGAGCGTGCTCGTGATGTCGGCAGAGTTCACGGGCAATCCGACTGCTAACCCCATGTTTTTGCAATTCTCTTAAAAGAAATTTGTGTAAAGGTTCATCATCAGTAGGCTGGTCTACCGCAAAACGAACAGGCATCTGCTCCTGGGGTTCGATGGGTGCCGTCTGATGTTGTTTCTTTAGATCCTTATCTTTACGTGGTCCCGGAGGCGGTGGTGCCCCTTCTTGGGGCAAGTAAGGGTTGATCGATAGCCTGTAGACCGAAACCTCAAGACTCACCCTGTTCGGCGAAGTCGTCCAGCAGGGGTAGGAGCCCTGTTCCTTCTTTGAGCCATTTCAATCGTTTTCGGGCCTCGCGTTTGGTCAGGATGCGGGGTTGCAGGGGGGCTTCTCGCAGCACGCCTCGCCACTGCAGTTCTTGAATCACCGGTATGTGATGGCGGGCGATCTTGCCCACGAAAAGGGGAGCCAGATCGCCCCCTTCCCGGAGATAATCCAAGAGCGAGAGCAGCCCTCGGAGATAGACGGCGTCTTTGGTCAGGCCTCCGCCTCGATAAACCCGGGAGAGGATGTCGAAGAGGCGCTTAGCGGGCACCTCGTAAGCCTCTCGGAGCTTGCGGAAGCTTTCGGGGAAGGCGGCGCCTTTAATCATGTTGTCGACCGCCAGGACCCGCAGAGCCAGATAGCGCAGGCGCGGCTTGGAGAGATGGCCGGACAGAAACTCGGAGAGCACCGCGATGCCCTCCTGAAACTCGATGTAGTCGGCCAACCCCAGGGCCAACTGGTTCAGCGGCTGGGCCCGGCCGTTGTAGTAGGTGACCAGGTGCGTTCCGACTTCGTGGTGGAGCAGTGGTTCCACCCGGCTGGCGGGCACCTGGACCCGGCTACCGATCAACAGGTTTCCTCCGTCGCACAGCAACCCGGTTTCCAGGTCGTCTCTCACCATGACCTGGGGAGTAAACTCGCTCCACTGTTTTTTGTAATGATTGATCTCGCGACGGGCTTCCCGGGCGAACTCCTGAGCGTCGATCAATCGGGGATTGGCGTCTCGGGTACGGGCCGGCACGATCTGCAGCATGAGGTGGGCTTGCTCCACCAGATCGGGGCTTACGTCGCCGTAGAGGCTGAGACTTCCGTACAGAAAATGGCGAGTCCGGCGGCGGGCTATCATGCTGATCTTGGTATCGATCTGGTGCTGCTTTTCTAAGAAGATCTTATAGAAAGTGGGTTCTTCGACTTTCTCGATGGGGATGGCGAAAAGTCTTCGTTTGAGCTCGGTCGGATCCAGGCTGAAAGGGCGATAGACGAAGCGTGGGTCTTCTTCGTAATTGGAGCGCTTGAAGGAGAGCCAGGCCTGGTGCAGGTTGATGGGAGTGACCTGCAGCAAAAAGCTGAAGCTGTTGGAGATTTCCTCCAACTCCTTGTCCACCTGCCAGACCAGTTTGACCGTGGCCCGGGGCCCCAAGGTTTGGAAGTTGGGCGGGTGGAAGGTGGTGAAGTGCTGGATGAATTCGAAAGAGACCTGGCGTACTCGAATGTCGAAGGCTCGGCGAAAGGTCCGGAGCAGCTCGGGGTAGGGGTTGCCGTCGAAGTCCTGATAGATGGCCGCTACCTCCAGACCCAGCAGCACCACATTGTGCTCCTGGCGAAAGGCTTTGGGAAGGAGTGGGCCGAGTTGCTCAGGACGGGGGCGCAGGGAAGAGACCTGAACCACCGCTTCCTCGAACAGATTGATCCGGCGAAGCTCCTGGGCCAGGTGCTCGGCCAGTAGCATGGAGCTTGAGTCTCGACCGGGGTGGATGTGAAATTCGGCGGCCGGATGCTCTCCTTCGGCTTCTTTCGACCACACCTCCAGAATGAAGAAGGCTCCGAAGTGGGGCTGAAAGGTGCGGATGATCTCTTCAATGACGGGGCGCCCGTTGTCCTCGGGCGCAAGAATCAGGGAGGAAGCGTTGTTGCTCAACAGACGCGCGGTCCCGGTCTCGGTGCTGGTGGGGCAACGGTGGACGCAAAGAAACGGCAACTCCCGATCCAGCCTCAAGCGGGAGCCGTTGCCCCACTGCAGCCGGATCGGTTTACCCTCGGCCAAAAGCTCGGGCAAGCGTTCCATTATCCATTGCAGGTCGCGCATACCATCATCTATGTCCGCACCATCGACCCGGCTCCTTCTCGCAAAGGTAAGCACCGGAGGTGGCGGGAACCTTCCGCGGTGGCAGTTTTAAAAACCGAGGGGTTGAGCAAGCGGTACGGTAAACTCGAAGCACTCAAAGACGTGAGCTTCGAGGTGCCGGCGGGAAGCGTCTTCGGAATCCTGGGCCCCAACGGAAGCGGTAAGACCACGCTGTTGGGCACGGTGATGGAGATACTTTACCCCAACGCCGGAAGGTTTGAGTGGTTTGAACAAAAGGATCGACCGCTTTCCCATCAACGTCGCCGCATTGGTACCTTACTGGAAACTCCCAATTATTATCCTTATCTTACCGGAGGAGCAAATCTTGCCGTAACGGCCTCCATCCGGGGCTATGGGGAAGAGCAGATCGAGACGGTGTTGGAGCGGGTGGGGCTGGCCGGAGCCAGGACTCAACCTTTTTCCACTTACTCCCTGGGCATGAAGCAACGCCTGGCCCTGGGTGGGGCGCTGCTGGGAAACCCGGAAGTGCTGGTGCTCGACGAACCGACCAACGGATTGGACCCGGCCGGGATCGCCGACGTACGGGGGTTGATCGGCGATCTGAGCAAAGAGGGGAAGACCATCATCCTGGCCAGTCATCTGCTGGATGAGGTGGAGAAGGTCTGCTCTCACGTGGCCATTTTGAAAAAGGGGAAGCTGCTGGAGTACGGTGCCATGGAGCAAGTCTTGCAGGAGGACACCGTGATCGAAGCCGCGGCCGCCGACTTCGAGGCGCTGAAGACCGCCCTGGAGAGTTTCTCTCCTACCCTGCATCTGGTGGCCCAGGACGGAGGCTTCCGGGTGAGCGGGGAAGCCGACGCGGAACAGTTGAACAAGCACTGCTTCGAGCAGGGTGTGACTCTTTCTTTGCTGCGCACCAGAAAGCGCGATCTGGAGAGCCGTTTCTTGGAGATCACCGATGAATAGCATGCGCGCAGAGTGGCTGAAACTGAGATCATACCGCCCCTTCTGGGTGGTGTTTGCCCTTTATCCGTTCTGTGTATGGGGGATCGTGGGTATGTCGCTCTGGGGGCAGAGCAAGGTGCAGGACATGGCAGGTCAAGCACCGGGTCCCGACCTGCCCTTCGGTTTTCCCATGGTCTGGCAGAGCGTGACTTATATCGCCAGTTGGATGCACTTTATCCCGGCGATCTTACTGATCCTCACGGTCACCAACGAGTTCGCCTTTCGAACCCATCGTCAGAACTTGTTGGAGGGCTGGAGTCGATTTCAGTTTCTCGGGGCCAAGGGGCTTACAGCACTGGGGCTCTCCCTCTACGCAACCCTCATAACGCTGGTGGCGGCCCTCCTCGCCGGGGTGATCAGTAAGAGTACGCCCGGACTCGAAGGAGGGCAGTACATCCTGCTGTTTTTTCTGCAGAGTCTGGTCTACAACAGTTTTGCCTTGCTACTGGCGTTCTTCATCCGGCGGGCAGCCCTGGCCCTGGCCGCTTATCTGATCTACTCGGTGATCGTGGAAAACATTGTCGCTTTTCTCATCAATTTGAAGTTTCCCGGGGTGGGGCAGTACCTGCCTCTGGAAGCGGCCGGTGCACTGGTACCGATGCCGTACCTCAAGGAGCAGGCCGCCAAGATGGTACCGGGGTTCTTGCACGATCCCGGCATGCTGGTATTGAGCGGAGTCTCAGTGGTTTATCTGACTCTGTTTGCCGGTCTGCTCTGGTTCCACTTCAAACGAGAGGACCTCTGAGCGCACTTCGAGCCTCACTTGCTCGTGGCTTGGGAGAGCCTTTTCAAATCGATAGATCTGGAAGTTCACGAATCCGAGAATGAGCAGAAGACCTGCGATGAGTAAGCGTTTAGAGTTCACGAATATCCTCCTCTGGTTCCAGTTTCATCCCCGTGAGCAAGCGGCTCGCCAGCAGTACCGAGCCGCTACTAAGGAGGATCAACGATTTCGAAATGATCGAGTAGTCAAGATTGTAGTAGAAGAGCGTGCCGGCTGCGGCCAGTGAGACCAGCGCCAGGCCCTGGATGAACTGCTGGCGATGTTGAAATCCTACCAGGTAAACGAATACGGAAATGGCCAAGCTGGGCACCGAGTAAGTGAGGGCACCTGCTATCAGCAGGGCCAGTCGGACCAACAAGGGATGGCCCAGGAGGGTGGATTGCCAGAGTAAGACGGCTACGGCTCCCACCGCCAGAGAAAGAACTTGATCGTGCAGCTCTGAAAAATCGAAAAACAAAGCTGTCGCCAAAAGTCCGGCCGAAAGCCCTCGCAATATAGGGAGGATTTGGGCTTTAAGCCGGCCTCGCAGCAGTCGGCGAAGATGGGTAGCGAGTTGGACGAGCAAGAAGAAAATTAAGAAGCACCAGAGGACGAAGCCGGTACCCCTTGCGATTTCGATAGTGGTTGAAAATTCACGCAAGGGAAAACGGAGGCGGTCGATGAGTTCTTGAGCCGCTATCATGCCGCTCAAGAAGAATCCAAATCCGAAAACAAAACCTCCCAGGACTTCGTCGTAGAACCGCGCGCTAGCCAAGAATAAGAGTGCGGCAACCAGAGCGGCCAGTCCGTCATCCGTTCTCGCCACTCCGGCGGCCGTGACCAGGATTCCGGAAATGTGCACACTGAGCAGACTGTGCCGGAGAAAAAACGGGGGCTTCCGGACCCGGCTGAACCATAGGCTGCCCCCGTAGAGAAGCAGTCCGTAGAGGTAGAGTACGGTCGGGGATTCCCAGATAAAAATGAGAAAAAAGAGCAGAACAAAGAGCGAAGCAAGCCAGGCGGCCCCGCCGACCAGTCCGTGCACGTACCAGGGAAATTCCCCGGCGGCCCGGATGGCCGCGAGATCCTCCTCGCTGAGATCCACCGGAAACTCAGACTGGTTGGGGCTGCGTTCTTCACGGCTCTCTTCTTTTTGCACCCTCAGGGGAGTCAGCCACTTGACGATCAGGGCGATTTCCGCCATGACGAACAACCCCAGGAACAAAGAGGAGAAAATGAATTCCACCTGCAGGAGTAAACGCCCCACCAGGGTGGTTACCAGGCAAAACAGACTGGCGGCCACTGTAGCCATGAACAGGAGGTTGGTTCCACGATACTTGATCAATCCGGCCAGTACCAGCCCCAACAAGACCAGGCTGTAACCGCCGTCGTCGGCATCCATCAAGAAAAAGCAGCCCGCTAAGGTGGCCGGCACCAGGGCCGAGAAGAGAAGTAGTTCACCCGGTTGGTGGTCCATCCAGGGTGCTTTTTGACGCGCGAAGTACCAGAGCCCTGCGAGGAGCAGGTTGAAGAGTAGGAAACCCACAGAGTAGCGATCAAAATCCAAATTGACGCGCTGGTACCACCACAGGGTGAAAGCTACATCCAGCAGCGCTAATTCCAGAACCCACAGGGCATTGAGGCGTCCGGCCAGGCACCAGGGGAGTATCAATAGAGCCCAGCTCAGAAAGAGAGAATACGAGTCGGCTCCGGTTGGATAGGCGTATCCCAGGACCGCGAGCAGGGCACCCACCAGTCCGCTGGCAGCCACCAGCAAGACCTTGCCTTCGGGCTTTTCCAGGCCCCGGAGCAGGACTCCACTGAAAAGTGCTACCAGGATGACCTGGAGCAGGCCCAGCTTTTGGAGCCTGCTCATCAGCTCCCAATTGTAGGCGCCGAAGAGGATGAGACCGGAGACCAGCAATAGCAGTCCACTGACCAGTAGCCAGTGCCGAACTGTTGTGAGCCATTCGTGGGGCGGAGGAGGGCTGAGCAGCTCCCGGAGCAGAGTGTCGTATTTCTCTGCCGAGAGCTGGCCTGCCGCTCGGGCTCCGACGACACGATCTATGGTGATTTCAGACATGAGCAAAAATTAACACCGCGGTTCGTAGGCCGCCTGGGGCATCTGACCCTATTTCATACGAAAGTTATTGATCACCAGACGCAACTGGGGAGCTAGCCGGTTGAAGTTCTCTTTGGGGGCATCGATCTTGAAGAGTACCATCACCTTGTGTTTGGTGCTGAAGCAGATGTTCAGTTCGGTCTCTCGGATGCTCTTGCCTTCAGTATGGCTGGCGCGGGTTCGGTAAAAGCGGTTTCCCGCGATGTTGACGGTGGTCGGAGAGCCGTGCACCTGGCCACCACTGGCCTGGATCTCGTTCTGAATGGCCTGGAGAATCTCCAATTCGTCTTTGGGTGTCGTCTTGTCGGGTAGTTCCGGGATGAAGGCCAGGGTCAAGCCACCGTTCTTGAATTCGGTTTCGGCGTAGATCGCGCACACGGTTCGGACGCCGGAAGAATCATTCTGGGAGAACACCATACTTTTCGCGTTTTCGCTATCGCCACTCTGTAGAAACTCAGCCTCGGCAACCACCTTGAAGCGGGCGGGTACCCGGACCGAAAAGAAGTCCCCGGCCAATTCGGTGACGGTTCCTTTAGAGGGGCTGGAGGACGAACTGTCGACCGAAAGAGCGTTCCAGTCGCCCTTGTATCCAGTGCCGGCGCTGGCCCGCCGGACATCCACCGTGCCCAAAGCGGGGTTCGAGGAAAGTTTGAGCCGAGCCGCGTCGACGAAGTCGTGGAGATGCACGAAGCGCGTTCCTTGAAGCACCTCTACTGGAAGCGGGAAGCCTCCCACCACGATATTTTCACCCTGGTCTTCAATCTTGATTTCAAGCAGTTCTGCCAGGACCTGAAACTCGACCAGCATTTCGTGTCCTGAGCCGCGCACGGCCCCGGGGAAAGGCTTGTTGCTGACCCACAACTGCTCGGCCACGGCCCCGAGGCTGAGCGCCAGGACCAGTGCGAGATTGATCAGCAGACGCAAAACTTACTCTTGCTCCAGATTCTTGCGCACCGCCTCACGCTGCTTCGAGGTGACCCCAATGCCCGACAGATAACTGTCGATGCCACCGGCCTGATCGACGTGTTCGAAGACCGCCTGGAGCCACTCTTCCTGGACTTTGAGTTTGGGAGTGATTCGCCGGCTGTGGATGTAATCGTCCATGATCACCGCCCGAGGAGTCCCCAGCGACTCTAGCACCAGTGCGGTCAGTATTCCAGTGCGATCCTTTCCAGCAGAGCAGTGAAACAAAACGGGGAAGCTCTCGGGTTTGGCGAGTAGCGCGAAGAAGTCCCTGAAGAGGGGTCCATTCTCTTTCATATAGGAGAGGTAGGCTTCCTGGCCCAGGCCGTGGCTGTTGGCCATGGGCCAATGCAGTTGCTGGGGGACCTTTTCCAAGAGGTAGTCCTTGTCGGGTCCATCCTTTTCAATCTCAGAATCCAGCCTCAACTCCAGGATGGTCTGGATTCCCAGGCCGTGAAGCTTGGCGGCGTCTTCACGGGAGGCAAAGCAAAGAGCGCCGGAACGATAAAGCTTTCCGCTCTGGAACTGGCCTTCGGAAGTAGGAAGGCCGCCCAGATCACGGGTGTTTCGCGTACCCTTGAGAATGACGGCTCGCTGGTCTCCATCGGGGTAGGCCAGAGCGAGAGAGGAGAGAAGAAAAACTAGCACCAGGGGAAATAGCGTCTTATTCACTCTGGTTTATACCACCCTGGTGGTGGTAAGTTCCTGTCTGTGTGCTCCCAGGATACTGAGCTCGATGAGGAGTCCCCGGGATTTCGTAGAACGCTAACTCAGCCATGGACGGACTTTCAACTCATAACGAATTTTTTGCTGTCAGGTTGCTGGAACTGGCGCGCTACATCGCGCCCCGGGGCAACCGGGTTAAGTTTGTGGAGACTTGCGAAGAGGAGCGGATCCGATCGTTTCTGGAAGGCTTCCCAGAAGTTTGGCAGCGGATCACCGACAACCCACCCCGTGAGGGGATTCGTCCATCGCTCGAGTTTGTGGCCGAGCGATCGGCCTACGCCCTCCAAGCGGCGGCTTTCCAGGAACTCATAGTCAGCAGACTGGAGGCCGCCGGGATCCGTTGTTTGTGGCTGAATGGTCTTTCACTATCCCTGCTTCTGCACCGCGACATCGCCGCGCGCGATTTTGAGGGGCTGCAGCTATTGGTGAGCCCCGGAGAGTTGGCAAAGGTGCGTTCGGTTCTGGCCGATTTAGATTTTGAGGAAAGTGATGGAAAGCTGAGTCCGGGACAGGAACTGGCCTGCGAGCGGTGGGGGTACCGTCGGCGGTTTCGGCACAACACCAGTGGATTTGAGGTGGTGCTGCAGTGGAGACTTTTCTCTCACTGGATCGGGAGCGAACTGCAGCCTTTCGAGGAACTCTGGTCCCGCTCCCAGATTCTCCAGTGGGAGGGCCTCTCCAGGTGGTCCACTCTGGGAATGGCAGACACCCTGCTCTATGTAGGGCTGAGCGCTTTCGAACACGGATGGGGTCGACTGCAGATCATGCTGGACCTGGTCCTGGCCCTGGAGCGCCTGGAGTTCACCTACGACGAAGCTCTGGAGCTTGCCGGGCCGAGAAGAGTGGTGCTGGAGAGGGCGGTCGAGTTGGTGGTGTGGCTCATGGGGGTGCCTCATCCTCAACAAATGACCTATCATTACGGAGATTATGATCGCGCCCTGGACGAATGGGCCGATCTGCTCAGTGAAAAGCGGCCGCTACAGGAAGAACTGGTGGCCCCCGAGCTGTGGTCCTGCAACCCATCCCAGGCCCTGGCCCTCCGCCTCTCGGCGTTGCTCACTCCGGAGCTTCGAGACATCCGAGCGGTGGCGCTGCCGCCATCTCTCATTTTCTTGTACCCTGCGATCAGGGCACTGAGGTTTATTCTTCCCGGATCGTCTTAAGCGCCTTGGCCCATTTGAGCAGCTCGGCGAGGAGATCTTGGGCCGCGCTCTGGTTGTGCTCGTTGCTTTGAAACTCACCGTCGACGACTTGCTTATGAACGAAAGGAAGGACCACCGCTTCCACCATGGGCATCATTTTCAAGGTCGTAACGATCTGCTTGCTGGTCTGCACCGAGCGCATGCCGCCGCTGATCCCGCCATAGCTCACGAAGCCGCACGGTTTGTAGTTCCACTCGTTGTAGAGATAGTCGAGGGCGTTGACCAGGCTGGCCGGGGGAGTGAAGTTGTACTCGGGGGTCACGAAGACGAAGGCGTCGGCTTCTCGTACGATGGCGCTCCAGCGTTTGGTGTGCTCCTTGGTGTATTGCTCGGCCCGGGGGTGGTTCGGTTCGTCGAAAAGTGGTAGGTCGACCTCCGCCAGGTCGACGAGCCGAACGTCGAACAATCCGGAATCCTGGGCTGCTTTAAAAAACCAGCGTGCGGGGGCGACACCCACTCGACCGGGGCGTGTACTGCAGATGATGACATGTAGTTTTAGCATCCTTAGAGATTGGAAGCCGGTTGGCCGATCCCTTTCAGAGGGAACCTGGAAGCCTACTGTAAAGATGGGTTGATGATTACCACAAAGAATCGAAAGGCCGGAGCCGTCCTGGGGGCTCTGGTGGGAGAAGCCCTGGGGGTAGGGCCCCACTGGTACTACGACCTCGAAGAGTTGCGTCGGGAGTACGGTCCCTGGATCAAGGACTACACGGATCCCAAGCCCGACCGGTACCACGGCTCTCTCAAAGCAGGGCAGCTGTCTCAATCCGGTATTCTCATGACCCACATGCTGCAAAGCCTGGTGGAAAATCAGGGTTACGACCACGAGAGCTACTGCCGGGCGTTGGATCTGTTCCTGGAGCAACTGGATGGAGAGCCCATGAACGGCCCCGGTGGCTACACCAGCCAATCCATACGAGACCTCTACCGCAAGAGGGTGGTGGAAGGGAAGGACTGGAACGAGACGGGCGGACCGGCGGATACCACCGAGGCCATCGAGCGAAACATCCCTCTGGTGGTGCGCTACTTCTCCGAGCCTCGCGAGCTGACCCGGCATCTCCTGAGGAATACCTCGCTTTCCCAAACCGACGAAACCGTCCAGAGCATGACCCTGGCCTATTCGTTGGTCCTGGCCCAACTGCTCTCCGGAGAAGCTATGGACGCTGCCATTTCAGACCGGATCATGGCTATCTCCAAGGCCGAGCAACTCCCTTTCCACGTGGTCACTGGCGAAGGGCTGGGGCCACCGGTCCCAGGTGCTGGAGAGCCCAGCCGGTTCGGTAAGTTCGCCTCGCCGGATGCCCTCTTGAGCCCTTCGTACATGGTGCGGGCAGCTCAGGACCCCGACATCGTCATCGAGCCTGCCTGGAAAGTGTCCCTGGTCTACGGTATGCCTTGCGCCATCTATCATCAACTGCCCGCTGCCTACTACCTGGCGGCTCGATTCTCTCAAGATTTTGAATCGGCCGTGCTCCACGCAGTCAACGGCGGGGGGCAGAATCAGGCCCGGGCCATGCTCACCGGATCTCTGGTGGGGGCGCAGGTGGGTCTGGACGGCATCCCCAGGCGCTTTTTAGAGGGGCTGGAGGAGGCTGAGCGATGGATAGAGTGGGCCGAACAACTGTAGAGGGGCGGACGCTTTCGGCAGGAATGCCCCTTCTATGAGAATGTTCATCCTTGCTTTTTTGTTGTTCCTGGTCTCCCCCGTGCTGGCCCAGGAATCGGTACAGAGTTACGTCCATCGTACCCAGCCCAACTCCGTGAGTTCAAACGTGCGGCAGGCCGGCGACTGGGCTCTCTGCGACATCAGTTGGGGCGACGAGGGCGAAGGTCAGGGGCTTTTTCGTCGCTACAAGAATAGCTGGGAAACAGCAACCTCGGGCGGCGGGGTCCTCTCGGCCCACGAACTCGCGGTCTACGGGGTGCCCCGGGGAAGCTGGGATAAACTGCTGGGCCGAAAGCCCTCCGCCGACGAACTGTCAGCGGCCCGAGAAGCCTTCTCCAAGCCCGTCTGGACCTGGCTCACCCGAGAACGCACCCTGCAAGCCGGCGACCTGGAAAGCTACTCCGCCCTGGAATTAACTCTCATGAGAAACGAAGTGTTTGCTCTGCACGGACGAGTATTCCAGGACCCGTATCTCAAGTCGGTCTTCGCGACTCGCACCTGGTACCGCCCGAGCAGCAACTTTTCCGAGGCGAAGTTGAGTGCCCGAGAAAAAGCCAATATCAGCACGATCGCAAACTATCAGAAGAGGTCTGGAAAGCTTTAAGAGACGCCTCGAGCGTGATCACCGCTCCCGTCACCATCGTCCCACTCGACTCATATCGCACACTCCCACGGCCCCCATCAGAAACTCAGCCAGCCGGTCGGGATCGTGAAGTTCGGTGTCGAACACGAAATCCGCTGTGGTTATTTGCTCTTTGGCCAGGGCGTGGGCCTGGTGCAGGAACTCTTCCGGCACGTAAGCACTCTCGCCGCGAGTGCCGTTGCGCGCTTCGCGCAGGGCTAGTCGGCACTCCACCTGCACGCTGACCAGCTTGACTTCAACCTTCTCGGCCAGAGCGCCGACCTGATCTCGCAACTTGCGATTCAAGAATGTCCCTTCGAGCATGACCGGTTGCTCGGCATTGAGGAGCCCTTCAGCCAGGGTGAATATGCAGTCGTACAGACGGGCCCGGATCCGACCTTCGAATCGCTCTCCTATCACCGATTGGTTGAGCTTGTCGGTACCCAGGTGCGGTAGAGTGTGGTCGGTGCGTCGAAGGTATTCGTTGGCCAGGCTGCGAGCCAGAGTTGATTTGCCGGCAGCCGGTGCTCCCCAGAGCAGAATGATAAAAGGTTTGTTTGTCATAGCCCCACTCTACCGGCTGGATCGGTAGGCTTCGGTGAAAAAGTAACCCTACCCTAAGAACACTTTCCCAACATTCTTCAGCAGCCCTACGAAGGCCAGCCCCCAGGCTGCCAGAGCTACCCAGATGAAGGTGGAGGAGAGATGGTAAAACACCGTGACTTCGGTGATTCCGGCCAGGCGATAGGTGGCAACGGTGTACATCCCCAAAGGAAAGACCGCGCCCCAGTAAAGGGGACTGTAGCGGACCGGGAAACGCCGATACACGTGGCGCCAGTAGCCCAGCAGGAGCAGCATCGGGATCCACCAGGTGGCGGTGGCCCAGAAGACCAGTGTTCCACCCTTTAGAAACGGAACCAGGTCTACCAGCAACGGAGAACTGGTGGCGTAGCGAACCAATCCCACTCCAGCCAGGGTGGAGATGGCCATAGCTCCCATGTTGATCCAGTAGGGCGGGGCCAGGTCCTGGGGTTTGAACGGAAAGAACAGGTAGCGGTAGAAAATAAGCGAGATGATCCAGAGATAGAGGATACCACCCACCAACCAGGTCATCAGGGACACAAAGAGCAGTTCCTGGGTGTAGGCTTGGAACAGCGGAGCGAGGGTTCCGCCCAGTACACTCACCGACTGCCAGGCCACCACCAGGAGGAGCCAACCGCCGTTGATGGCTCGGTCGATGGGAGGCTTCTCTCGTTTGGTAATGAGCAGGGTGAAGATGGGGTATGTGAGGCCCAGAGCGAGCAGCACTGCCAACCACCAGAAAACGCCCGCCAGGTACAACTTGTCGTCGATGCTTGCGAATTGGGTTCCCATCACCCCGGTGGCGGCCACCATAGTGAAGAAGCCGGGGGCCAGTCCGTGGTCTCCGAAATCGGCGAATATCTTTCGGGGGTAGCGGATGATACGAGCCAGAGTCAGGACCCAGAGTGTCACGTAGCACGCCGCCGAGATCCCGTAGAGCAGCTTGCTCAGCAATAAGAGCCCGAAGAGTTGGCAGGCGATGGCGACTATTCCCGTGGCCATGACTAGGCCGAAGTAGGCTGGAGGCAACCCGGCCACGGCAGCATCTAAACGCTGGGCGAGCGAGGTGGTGTCACTGTCTGGCATGGCAGAGGCTTCGTCCGCTCCCGGGTCGGGCACCTCCTAGTGGATCCTAGAGTTCCTAGAGTAGGTCTGGCCGGGCAGAATGCAGAATCCGCCGCGATGTCAAGTAAGGTACACACCCGCATAAAAGACAATTTGGAACTGGTGATCAAGGGGAAATCGGAGGTGCTCGAACTGGTCTCGGTGGCCCTACTTTCGGGGGGCAATTTGCTGATGGAAGACGTTCCGGGGGTGGGCAAAACAACTCTGGCCAAAGCCCTGGCCCGCACCATCGACGGAGGCTTCAAAAGGATCCAATTCACCCCTGACTTGCTGCCCACCGATATACTTGGTTCCTCCATCTACAACCCCAAGGAGGGAACCTTTCATTTTGAGCAGGGCCCCATCTTCACCAACATCCTGCTGGCCGACGAGATCAACCGCGCCTCGCCCCGGACCCAGTCGGCCCTGCTGGAGGCTATGAGCGAGCAGCAGGTCACCATCGAGGGCACCTGCCACGAACTGCCGGTACCCTTTGCCGTGATCGCCACCCAGAACCCGGTGGAGTACCACGGCACTTACCCTTTGCCCGAGGCCCAACTGGATCGGTTTACCATGCAGATCAGCCTGGGCTACCCGGAGCCGGGCGAGGAGAAACAAATCCTGTTGGGCCAAAAGACCCAGCACCCCCTCCGCAGCCTGACTGCGGTTGTCACCCTGGAGGAGGTGGAGCAAGCCCGAACGTTGGTGCGCGAAGTGGGGTTCGAAGAACCGGTGGTGGATTACTTGCTGGCTATCGTGGAAGCCAGTCGAAAGGAGCCTCGGCTGAAACTCGGGGTCAGCCCGCGGGGTAGCCTGGCCATGTTCCGAGCCGCTCAGGCTCTGGCCTGGGCCAGTGACCGCGATTACGTCAGGCCGGACGACATCAAGCAGCTCGCGGTGCCGGTTCTGGCCCACCGATTGGTGCTCGATACCAAAGCCAAGTACGCCGGGGTTTCGAAGGCCGAAGTAGTCAAAGACCTGCTGGGGAGTGTCGAGGTTCCGGTCTAGTGCCTCTGGCTTATGAGCCGGTGCAGCAGATCTCGCGGGGTCCCAGGACCTTTGTCTGGATCAAGCACTTTTTCATGGATCGTCTGACCGGTCCGGGGCGGGTTTTGTTTGCGGTGGGCGTCGTGGTGACCGCTGCTTCGGCGATCACACTGGCGGCCAAGATGTACTTCGTCTTTTGTGCGCTGGCCTCGCTCGCTCTTCTCTCGCTCCCCCTGGCCAGGATGGCCCGGGTACCGCTGTCGGTGGACCTCGAGTTGCCGTCCCGGGGGACTTGCGGTGCGGTCATGAGGGTGCCGCTTTACCTCCAGAACTCCAGCAAACGCACGGCCGTGGATATCGGATTTGCCCTTGATGGTCTGCCCGACCAGCTCACCTCCGAGCCTCTGGCCACGACTCCCCTGAAGCCCGGCGAGAGCCGTGAACTCATCTTTGTCGTGGAGATGAAGAGGCGGGGCTACTACCAGGTCCGAGGGGTCCGCCAGGAGACCTGGTTTCCGTTTGGGGTGTGGAGAGATCTCTACCTTCATAAACAACCCCAGACCCTGCTGGTTTACCCCCGATTTTCGCCACTGGTGAGTCTGGATATGCCGGTAGGGCTGCGTTACCAGCCCGGAGGGGTGGCCCTGTCTTCTAACGTGGGCGACTCCACCGAGTTTTTGGGAGTGAGAGATTTCCGCCCCGGAGACTCCATCCGCAATATCCATTGGAAGTCCTGGGGACGGGTGGGGGCTCCGGTGGTGAAGGAGTTCCAGGAAGAGTTCTTCTGTAAGATCGCCCTGGTCCTGGATACCTTTCTGCCGCAGGGTTCAGCAGAGACCTACCGAGACGATTTCGAAGGGGTTCTCTCCATAGCGGCGGCCATCGCCGACCACCTCTCCCACACCGAGTACATCGTGGATCTGTTTGCCGCCGGGCCGGATCTCTACACCCTCGAAGCAGGCCGAAATCTGGCTCACCTGGACAACGTTTTAGACGTATTGGCGTGTCTTGAGCCAAGTTATGAGAAGCCTTTTGAAAGCGTGGCTCCGGTGCTCACCGAGCACCTCAGTACCATCACCACCGTGGTCTTCATCATGCTCGATTGGGATGAGAATCGAGAGCGCATGGCCCGAGTGGTCAGAGACCACGGCCCGGCCGTGAAGACGATCATGGTGCGGCAGAGCGCGCCCACCCTCGACCCCGCCGGAGCCGAGCAGCCGATTGTTTCGCTCACCCCCGCCCAGGTGGCCCAGGGGGTGCAGGAACTGTGAAAAGGTTCAGCCTGAGTGCGCTTCCCGTGATCGCTGCGGTGGCTCTTTACTTCACCTCCGGCTCCAGTCTGGCTGCCCTGGCGGTGGGACTATTGCTGGTCCTGGGCTTGCTGGGGCCGCGCCTGGTGATACCGCCTCGGGGGGTGGCCCTGCTGGCTCTGGTGTCGGTGGTGGGTACTTTTCTGGTCCAACCGCCCGTGCCCCGAGCAGGAGGCTTTCTCTTCGAACCGGCCCTGGCGCTGTCGGGTGGGCTGTTCTCTTGCTTTGGCTCCGCCGTCCTCCTCTTGAGAAAGAGCAAAGGCTGGGAAGAGCAACTCATTCTAGTGACTTCAACGGTCACGCTGGTGGTCGCCGGCAACACCACCTCAGCTTTTCCGTTCGCCTACCTGGTGGGCCTGTACACCGTCTTTCTCGTTCTTTACCTGCGTTCTCTGAGTTTCGGAACCACCCCTCGAACCATTGTTTCCACGGGAATCTCGCTCTTGTTTGCACTGGCTCTGGCGGTCGCACTCTCCTGGAGCGAGGCTGGTTTCAATAGTCTTTTCACCTCCATGCAGTCCTGGTCTTCCTCGGTCAATTTTGGAGAAGTGGCGAGCATAAAGCCGCAGTCGGGGCCAGGTGGCATGAAGGTTTTGGTTCGGGTTTTTTCCGAGGACCCGGAAAACTATCTGGCTGCTCGGCGCTACGTGGAATATAGGGCAAACAAGTGGAAGGCAGTGCCTGCTCAAACCGCCAGTCCGGAAAGCTATCACGCCCGGTCCGCCTATTTTCTTCGCGGGGAGTTGCCGGAGAAATGGTCGGCAAAGACCCAGGACCGTATCGAGATCACCACCCTCGGTCCGGAAGCTTTGCTCGCCCCTCTCAACACCCGAGTGCTGACCGTGGAACTGGAAAAGGCGGCCATAAACTGGTGTGGTGATCTCCTGGTCGAGGAGGCGGGAGGGGGCTTCACTGGCTCATATCAAGTAGCTCTAGGACCGAACCCGTTGGAGGAAGAAGCTGATTATCTCCAGAGCTGCCTGGAAGCCGAAGTCGCTCCCGAGGTCTCTGCATTGGCCAGGGAAGTGGCCGGTGAGGGGCCTGATGCGATCAAGGTGGCTCGGCTGGTGCAGTACTTTCAGGAAAACTTCGAGTACGGCTTCGGATACCCGTTCGAGCGCTCCCAGGACCCGGTTGCCGACTTTCTCCGGGAAAGGCCGGCTGCTCATTGCGAGGTCTTTGCGACCTGTTTGGCCCTGATGTGTCGCCAGGTAGGAGTACCGGCGCGCTACGTTCAGGGCTTTTTGGTCCGCGAGAAAAACGAATGGGGCGATTACTGGGTTTCCCGGGAGCGAGACGCCCACGCCTGGGTCGAGGTCTATATACAGGGAAAGGGCTGGGTTCAGGTGGATTCGACACCTCCGGGGGTGAGCGCTCCGGTGGAGTCGAGTTCCTCCTGGAGCGAGTTCATCGACGTGGCCAAGCGGCTTGTCCAGAGGGCTTTTGCCTACCTGTCTCGAGGGCCCTCGGCACTGATGAACGACGTCTACGGGTTGGTGCAGAAGTATCCCCTTCCCACCGCCCTCGCGCTGCTGGGGCTCATCGGATGGAGGCTTCGAAAGCGCTTCAAGCGACCGACTCGAGGCCTGGTGAAGACAGTTGCCACTCCCCCTCATCCCAACATTCTAAAGCTCCAGAGTATGCTCTCGGAGTTGGAGCGGATCGCCGACGAACCCAGGCCCCGGGGAATGACCCTGCTGGAGTGGGCAGAGAAAGTCCCTTCCGTGGCTTCATTCCTGAAGGCATATTCCGAGGTGCGCTACTCCCGTCCGGTGCCGGATGAAACCGCCCTCTCGAGGCTCATCGCCCTGTTGGAAGAAGTGCGCCCCAACAACGAAGCGAGGCCCTGATCGTGATTCTTAATCAAACCCTCATTTTTAACTAACATTGAGTTAATTTCCATTTCTTAGATTCCTGAAAAGTGAAGGGCGTATGCCCGAAAATCGCTTCAAGACTAAATTGGTAATAAGATTATGAAAACACTTAATAAAAAAGATGCTATGGCCTCGGTGGTCGTGTTCCTGGTAGCGCTGCCGCTCTGTATGGGCATTGCCCTGGCTTCCGGGGTGCCGCCGGCCCAGGGTATCGTGACCGGCGTGGTGGGAGGTATTCTTACCGGGTTGCTGTCCGGAGCACCCTTGCAGGTCAGCGGTCCCGCTGCCGGGCTGACGGTCCTGATTTATGAAATCGTCCAGAATTACGGGATCGAGTGGCTGGGAGTAGCCGTTCTGGGGGCGGGGCTGCTCCAGTTTGTGGCAGGGAGAGCGGGCCTCGGTCGCGCTTTTCAGGCCGTGTCACCCGCCGTGATCAAGGGAATGCTGGCCGGTATCGGGGTCCTGATTCTCAGTTGCCAGTTTCACGTGATGGTGGATGACAAGCCCCGCAGTGGCGGCCTGGCCAACCTTCTCAGCATTCCTGAGTCGATCGTGAAGGGATTGACTCCCTCCGACAATTCGGCTCATCACCTGGCGGCCATGGCCGGCCTGTTGACCCTTTTGACAATCATTCTGTGGGAAAAATTCAAGCCAAGAAAGCTGTCGCTCGTACCTGCCCCCCTGGTGGCCATCGTGGTGGCGACCGGCGTGGTTGCCTTTGCCGGCTGGAACATCTCCTTTGTGTCGGTGCCCAGCGCGATCGGTGATTTTGTGAAGATTCCACAGTTCGGCGGTCTGGAGAGCATGAGCCTCTCCTTCTTGTTCTCGGTGGTGGCCCTGGCCTTCATCGCCTCGGCCGAGACCTTGCTCTGTACCACCGCCACCGATGCGCTTCACGATGGCGAGCGGGCCGACTACAACAAAGAGCTGAAAGCCCAGGGAATTGGAAACATGGTCTGCGGAGTGCTGGGTGCGCTGCCCATGACGGGAGTCATCGTGCGCTCTTCGGCCAACATCAAGGCCGGAGGCGAGACCCGTAACTCGGCCATCCTGCACGGGGTGTGGTTGGCTGCTTTCGTCTTGCTGATCCCCGGGGTTTTGGCCTATATACCCACCGCCAGTTTGGCCGCCATTCTGGTTTATATCGGTTACAAGCTGATCGACGTGCAAGCCATCAAGAATCTCAGCGCGTACTCCCGTTGGGAAGTCGCCGTGTACGGACTGACCCTCACAGCCATTGTCACGACCGACCTCTTGACCGGAGTTCTGGCCGGCATCGCGCTATCGATCTTTCGCACCGTCTACTCACTCTGCCACCTGGATGTCCGTATCGACAAGTTGGGTGCAGGAAAAGTCGAGGTCAACCTATCTGGTGCTGCTACTTTCCTTTCGTTGCCCAAAATCAGCGCTCAATTGGAAACCATTGAAAAAGGTCGGGAGGTCATAGTCCACCTGGACAAGCTACTCTTCCTGGATCACGCCTGCCTGGAACTTATCAAAGAGTTTCAAAGGCTGTATGAACGTCAGGGTGGAAAAGTGGAGATGGAATGGACTCAGTTGGCGCAACTCACCCGCGACGACAAGTTGAGGCTGGCGGTCTAGCTAGACTCTTACCAAACAATCTACGAAGCCGTTTCCTGGCTGTTTTGATGGGGGTCCTGCTACCCAGTTTGACCCTATTCGGAGTGCTTCACCACGATGCGGTGAGGCGCTCCTTGCTTCATGAAATCGATCGCACGCTGCTCAACCGCTCCAACGAAGTAAAGCAAGTCCTGGTTTCCCAAGAGATCAGCAGCGAAGAAGAATTCGTTGATTTTCAGCCGATCTCCAGTTCTCTGGAACTCACCTCTGCACCGGAGATCTACGTGGAAATCACCACCCTTGACGACGAGCCTTTGTGGAAATCGGAGAATCTTTCCGGCAAGTCGATGAAGATCCCCGATCAAGCGATGGCGGTGGGTTATCGCTACGGCACCATCACTCAGGCCGACGGGCTACGCCTGCGGTATCTGTGCAAGCGAGTCCGACTGGTTGATGGGCTCCCCGTACTATTGACCACCGCAGAATCTCTGAGCCACATGGAGACCGCCATGAGCGCTTCGATTCGCCGAACCGTACTGCTCGGCGTCCTGATCCTGGTGTTGACGGAGTTGGTGGGAAACCTGGCCTTTCGAGGAGTTTTTTACCCCTTGCGCAGGCTGGTGGCCACCACCGAAGAGATCATCGCCACCGGCGACGTGAGCCGGCGAGTTACGGTGTTCGAGAACGCCGATCCTCAGATCTTGCGCACCGCCCAGGCTTACAACCTGTTACTCGAGCGGGTGGAACAACTGCTGAAGATGGCGCATCGCCTGCTCGCGGACACTTCCCACGAGCTAAGAAACCCCCTAACCGTGTTGATGACCGACCTTGATCTGCTGCGCGAGGATCTCACTCCCGAGCAGAAAGAGGAAGTCATTTCGGAAGCCCAGTTTACCGTCCGCAGGCTCAACCGCTTGGTCAGTGATCTTCTTCTGCTCTCTCGCACCGAAGCAACTCCTGAAAATTTATTGATGGAGGAAGTGGAGGTCGAGCAGTTCCTGAGAGAGGTCGCGGATCGATTTTCTCGCTCCCAGGGAAGGCCGTCGGTAGTGATCGGAAAGATGCCCGCAGAGGTGATCGGCTTTTTCAATCGAGAACGTACCGAACAGATCCTGACCAATCTCTTCGAGAATGGCGTACGGTACAGCCAGAGCCAGGAGGTCGAAGTAGAAGTTTTCGCCGATCAGAGCGAACTCATCGTTTCAGTCAAGGACGACGGTTGCGGGATCGAATCGCACGAACATGAGAAGATCTTTCATCGCTTCTATCGGGTCGATCAAAGCCGGAACCGCGACAGCGGTGGAACCGGTCTGGGTCTTGCCGTGGCCCGGGCCTTGGCCCGCTTGCAGGGCGGAGACATCACGGTCAACAGTTCGGTGGGCGCGGGCGCTGAGTTTCGGGTGGCCCTACCGCTGGCTCTAGTGCAATCGCCGGCTACATGACCTCGGCTGGGCTATTCGGCGGGGTCTCGCAAGGTATAACCGACGCCCCGGACGGTGTGCAGCCTGCGGTCTTTGCTGTGGGCTTCGGCTTCGATCTTCTTGCGGAGCTGCAGCACGTAGACGTCTACCAGGTTGGACGAATTCTCGGTGTCGTAGCCCCACACTCCTTCCAGGATCTGCTCCCGGGTCAGCACTTGGCGGGGGTGCAACAGAAAGTATTCAAGCAGACTGAATTCCCGGGGAGTCAAAACTAAAATTTGCCCGTCGACCGTGACGTCTCTGGTCTTTGGATCGAGCATAATACCGGCGAACTCCACTGAATTCGACTCATCTGGATGCTTGTTGGTCTGGCCGGACAAGAGATGAGAGCGGCGCAAGAGGGCCCTGACCCGGGCCATGAGTTCGGGGAGTTCGAAAGGCTTGACCAGATAGTCGTCGGCACCGCACTCCAGTCCGGAAACCCGGTCTTCCACGGAATCTTTAGCTGTGAGCATGAGGATGGGTACGTTGGAAACGTTTCGGATTCGTTCGGCCACGGCCAAGCCGTCCAGGCCGGGTAACATGACGTCCAGAAGAACCAGGTCCGGCTTTATCTCGGCCATGATATCGAGGGCCTGCTCACCGCGCTCGGCGGTGGTCACTTGAAAGCCTTCAAAGCGAAATCGACGTTCTAGGGAGGCCCGAACAGAGGGGTCGTCTTCTACGATGAGCAGCTTGGCCTTGCTGATCGGCATGTCGCCCCCTTCGAAGCTCAGGCCAGGGCTCCTCGAAGAATCCGAACTCCCCTCCATTATGAAGAAATGATGAAAGAAGGATGAAGATATCGGCGGTTTTTTTCACCTTAGATCAACTTTTCCATCATAGTGTGTTGTTTTACTGGGGTGGTTGAATGGGGCGTGCCGGCATAATGTCTGAAAAAATCGAGAAATTTCTTCCCAATTTATTCGCTTCGTTCGTGCTCTTTCTGATCGCGATTCCCTTGAACTTAGGGATTGCGCTGGCCAGCGGAGCGTCTCCTACCCAAGGTCTGACCACCGGTGTGGTGGCGGCTCTCATCGTCAGTCTTTTGGCCGGTGCACCCCTCATGATCAGTGCACCCGCCACCGGTTTGATCGCGGTGGTGTGGCAGATCACCGACCTTCACGGTATGGAAAACCTGGGCTTCGTGGTGCTGATGGCGGGTCTGTGCCAGATGGGTATCGGTTTTTTCAATCTGGGTCCCTGGTTTCGCGCCGTGACGCCGGCCGTGATTCACGGCATGCTGGCTGGGATCGGGATCTTGATTTTCGCCTGTCAGTTTCACGTCATGATGGGACTTCAGCCTGACCGTACCGGAATCAAGAACATCATCACCATTCCAGCGACCGTGCTGGAGGCGGCCGGATCGGGGTACAGCAGCGCGCCATTTTTGTCGGGAGTCATCGGCATCGTGACCATCGTGCTGCTCATAGCCTGGTCGGCTGTTCCGGGCAAACTGAAAATGGTTCCTCCACCGCTGATCGGGGTGGGGGGAGCCATTCTGCTGGCCTGGTTCGGAAAGTTTGAAGTGGCCTATGTCAAGGTTCCTGAAGAACTATCCAGTGAGTTCAATCTATTGAGTCTTTCCCAATTTTCGTTGCTCTCCGAGCCTTCCGTGTGGGGGTCGATCCTGGGCCTCACTTTTATCGCTACCGCCCAGACTTTATTAACGGCTACGGCCGTCGACAGACTCCACGAACACGAGAAGACAGACTACAACAAGGAAGTGAAAGCCCAGGGCGTGGGTAACCTTCTGGCTGGTCTCCTCGGCTCGTTACCCCTCTGTGGGGTCATTGTTCGGAGCGGCGCCAGCGTACAGTCCGGCTCCTCCGGTCGCTGGGCGAACTTTATGCACGGGGTTTGGTTGGCCCTGTTCGTCCTGGCCTTCTCCTCATTTCTGGCTCTGATACCTATCCCCACTCTAGCGGCCGTGCTTGTGTACACGGGTGTGCGCCTGGTCAAGATCGAGTCCATCCGAGAGTTGCGAAGATTCGGCACCATGGAGTTGGTGATCTACTTTGTCACGGTGGCTACCATCGTGGCGGCCGACCTTCTAACGGGGATCCTGGCCGGCTTCACCCTCTCGGCCCTGCGATTGCTCTACAACCTGACCCACTGCGAAATCAAGGTCCAGCAGGAAGAGGGAGGTCCTATCGTGGTGACCCTTACCGGCAGCGCGACTTTCTTCACCCTTCCCTCTCTGGCCCGGCGGTTGGAGAGTTTGCCCAAGGAGGTCGAGATCGAGGTCCTGGTGGAGCATCTCCACTATATCGACCACGCCTGTTTGGAGCAAATCTTGATCTGGGAAGAGGAGTACATCGCCCAGGGCGGGCGGATCTCCATTGCCTGGAACCACCTCATGGGGCGTTTCAATTCTTCTCCCAGCAAGCGGGAGGTTGCGCCCACCAACGGCCACTCCCAGGCCTTTGCGATACCAGGAGTTCCCCAGGTTCGAGAGATCCAGGGGGCTCCCGAAGAAGACCACATGATTGCCGAGGAGCACTACTTGAAACTCAGGGTTTCCCGAGCACTCCGATCCTCTATCCTGGAGAAAAAAGCGATTTGGGAGCTATCCTCTCTGTTTCCCCCCAACGTCCTCATCGTGCTGGTGCAAAGAAAAGGGGAAGTCCTCATCCCGAAAGGCAAGAAAGTCTTGCAAGACGGAGACGTGATCACCATCCTGGGTGGACCGGAAGACATCGCGAGACTACGGGAAGAGTACAGCGATTGTCTGGTAGCCAGCCCAGCCCTGGCGGCTATTTGATTAGGGCCTGTTGACAATCAACCTTCAGTCGCCAAACTTGCCCATTTTCCACCTCCTGAAGCGAAATTTTCCTTAAATAGATCCACTATTCCACAGAAAATCCCACTCCAGGAGGAGAAAAATGTGCTGCGTTTGTCTCGGAACGCTGATTGTCAACAGGCCCTGCCTCTTCTACCAGGGACTTTCCAGGCGGCGAAGCTCCTCTTTAGCGTGATCCCGCTCTCGGGTTTTCTGGTCGATCTGATACCGTAAATCGGAGAGTTTGTACTCCAGGCTTTGCTTTTTATCTTTCTTGGTGTACCGGTCATTGACGGCTTGAGAGCGTTGCTCTCGTAGGTTGTAGCGCTGGTCCGTCTTACGGGAGATCTGGTCGGAGAGCTTCCAGATCACATCCTGCCAGCGCCATTTTTCATCGGAGGTTTCAGCGTTGCGTTTCTTCTCTTTGGCAGCGGCTCGTTTTCCCTCCAAGCGAGAGATCTCGAGTTCCACCGAATAAATCTTTCCGTCCAGGTCGTGAATCTTAGAGTCCAGGCTGCGAAGTTGCTCTCCCAGACGCTCGACCCCATTTTTCATCCGGTCCCGGCGGCTTGTCATGGTGGTCAACTCTTCGTTGAGTCGACGAATTTTTTCCCGGAGCTGAGCTTTACGGGTTTCCTTGTCGTTGTTTAGGGCCGGTGTGAAGTGGGCGGCTGCAGTTTTCGTGGTTTGGTTAATACGCATGAGTTAATTCGCTTTCAATCGGAGATACGGCGCAGGATCTCCATGTCGGAGGGTGCGGGAGCAAAGAAGACGCCGTCGATGTGAGTCCCCAGGCCGAAATGGCCGACCTTGGCCGAAACCTTCGCGCTATCTCCCACCCGGGTGATCTGGGCCTTCACCGGAGAGTTGAGGAAGTTGTTGGCGGTGCCCTTATACTCAGTAGTGTTGGTCTCGGGGTTTTGGCCACTCTGCTTCCAGTCATCGAAACGAGGGGGATAGGCCGAGCGGTCGAGCTTATCCAGGATCACCTCGTCGGAAGGGGCGGGGGCCACCATGTAGGAGGTGACGTGGGTACCGAAAAATCCGGTCTCTTCTTTGGCCACCGCGCTGCCATCGGGGTTACGCTGGATCCAGGCCTCGGCCTTTTGATTGGTACCTCGGTAGCGATTGATGCCTTGAGTATCGGTTTTGACTGGGGTCCATTGGGTTCTCATTGACTGACTCCTTATGCTCACCGACAGACTACCGGGGCCACCCTAAAAAATGCTGAAACCTGCGGGGAGATTTCCGCCAGTGCGGAAACTGAGCGAATTATGAGAATCTATGACGATGTCACACAATTGGTTGGAGGCACGCCACTGGTGCGCCTCCAGCGACTCGGCGCAGGCCTGCCCGGTAAGGTCCTGGTCAAACTGGAGTCGTTCAACCCCCTTTCTAGTGTCAAGGACCGGATCGGCCTGAGTATGATCAAAGCCGCCGAGCAAGCCGGAGTGCTCAGCAAAGACACGGTGCTGGTGGAGCCCACCAGCGGCAACACCGGGATCGCCCTGGCTTTCGCGTGTGCCGCGCGGGGCTACAAGCTGATTCTCACCATGCCAGAATCCATGAGCGTGGAGCGGAGAAAACTGCTGAAGAGCCTGGGAGCCGAACTCCACTTGACTCCGGCCACAGGCGGGATGGCGGCCGCTATCGCCAAAGCCAAAGAACTCGCCGACAAACCCAATCACCTTATCCTGCAGCAGTTCGAGAACCCGGCCAACCCCGAGATCCACCGCAGCACCACCGCCGAGGAGATCTGGAACGATACCAACGGTCAGGTTGACGTTGTGGTTTCCGGAGTGGGTACGGGGGGCACCATCACCGGCGTGGGGCAGGTCTTAAAGAGTCGCAAGCCCGAGACCAAAATGATCGCAGTGGAGCCGGTGGAGTCTCCGGTTCTATCCGGTGGCAGCCCCGGCCCCCACAAGATTCAGGGGCTCGGCGCAGGGTTCGTGCCCGGGGTCATGGACCTGGACCAGGTGGATGAGATCATAACCGCCACTTACGAAGATGCCTGCGAGACCGCTCGGCAACTGGGTCGGCTCGAAGGGATCCTGGGCGGTATCTCCTCCGGGGCCAATGTGTGGGCGGCTCTGCAGGTGGCGGCCCGGGAAGAGAGCCGGGACAAGCTCATCGTGACCGTGATCTGCGACACCGGGGAGCGCTATCTGAGTACCCCTCTATTCGGCGAAGAGTAAGCCAGTGAGCCAGCAACCCTTTCGGCTGCACGATCTCGTCGAGCAACTGGACCGGCAGGAGCTACCGGGCTTCATGCAACTTCCCACCGTAAACCCCCGGCCAAACCGGGAACAGGTTTACGAACTCGTGGACACCCTGAAATCGATCCTGTTTCCCGGATATTTCGACGACGGGGAAGTGGGGTGGGAAGGTTATCGCTATTTTCTGGGCCACGCCCTGGAGAGGTTTCGAAGGGAGTTTACCGAGCAGGTGACCCGGGGGCTCTGCTTTCGCTGCCAGGAAGTTGGTAAGTTGGAGAAGTGCCGGCGCCAGGCCCAGGACAAGGTCGACGCTCTCTTGCGGGAGCTTCCCCGAATGCGGGAAGTTTTGGCCCGAGACGCCGAGGCTGCCTTCCAGGGAGACCCGGCAGCCAGCAGCCAGGAAGAGACCGTGTTTTGTTACCCGGGTATGACCGCCATCACCTACCACCGGATCGCCCACAAGCTCTACCTGCTGGAGGTTCCTTTGATCTCTCGGATCATCGCCGAGCGGGCGCACTCCCTCACCGGCATCGACATTCACCCGGGGGCCACCGTGGGAGAAGGGATCTTCATCGATCACGGCACGGGAGTTGTGATCGGAGAAACCGCGGTCATCGGAAACAACGTGCGCATCTATCAGGGAGTGACCTTGGGGGCCCGCAGCTTCCCCACCGACGAGCACGGAAACCCCATCAAAGGAGTGCCCAGACACCCCCTGGTGGAGGACGACGTGGTGCTCTATTCGGGGGCCACCGTGCTGGGCCGGATCACCGTGGGAAAAGGCTCGGTCATCGGGGGCAACGTGTGGCTGACCGAAAGCGTTCCCCCTTATAGCAGGGTCTCCCAAGGGAAGTTCCGCCAAGAGCGGTTTCAGGCGGGGTCTGGGATCTAAGGATTTGGGACATGGTACGAAACCTTTCTAAGATGTTTTCATAATTGCAGGAAAAGACAATTTTCCAGGTGACACGCCTCAGCCTGTCTTGAGGATGTGGACTACACGAGCCACCGGGGCTTGGACCGGAAGGTCATTGAAGACCTTGCCACCTGTCATTGGATACGCAACGGGCGCAACGTCATTTTGACCGGCGCCACCGGAGTCGGAAAAACCTGGCTTGCTTGCGCCTTCTCGAACCGGGCCTGCCGTGAGGGCCTCAGCGTCCGCTATTACAGGGTGCCTCGTCTCGCTCACGAGCTAACCCTCGCCCGGGGTGACGGAAGCTTTCTGAAGTTGCTAGGTGCCGTTATCTTACTATGAACATCCAAATATGGCCGTTTAACTCCGGACTTCGGAGCCCGGCCACTCAAGAGGATGGTTATCATGAAGAAGAGTATCTACTCCCCAGAACAGCGTGATGAAGCCCTCCGCCTATCCGATGAGATCGGACCGACGGCGGCGGCTAAGAAGCTCGGGCTTCCCCCCGGAACCGTTTACTATTGGCGACACGAACGAAGCAAGCAACAAGAGTCCACGGAGCCCGAGGCGATAGGTGAAGGCGAGTCGGCGAACGAGCAGCCAGAGCAACCAGCGCAAGTTCCTGAGCCGACGGCATCGAATTCCAAAAAGAGGGTGGCGAAGATCTACACCCCTTCTCAGAGGGCCGAGATCCTCGAGTGTGCGTCCAAACACGGCGTCACAGAGGCCTCTAAGGAGCATGGAGTAACCCGTTTCAGCATCTACTCCTGGCGGCGTAAAGTGGCACTCCACTCGGAAGGGAAGCTAAAAGACAGCCCCATGACCGGTTCCGACGAGGACCCGCGTTTGGCCAGAGACCGTCGCATTCTGAAAGAGTGGCGCTCGCACCCCGGACTCGGGCCCAGTCAGATCCGAAACCAGTTGAGACGGGAGGGTCTCAAAGTTAGCGTTCATACGGTCCGCTGCGTTATGGAAGAGAACGGTTATGTGACTCCTAAGGTTCGTCGCAAGGAGGTCCACGACCAGACCTACGAGGCGGTGCGTCCCAACCATTTGTGGCATCTTGATTTCTTGCACCGCCACGTTCATAAACAGAAGGTTTACGTCTTGTTGGTGCTCGACGACTGGTCGCGGTTTATCGTCGGTGGAGCGCTGTGGGACGGGGAGCGAGTGGCCGCCGTCGTAGAGACCTTCGAAGCGGCGGTATCCCGCCACGGTAAGCCGGAGAAGGTTATGAGCGACGGCGGGAGCGCGTTTTACGCCTGGCGCGGCGTGGGCCAGTTCACGCGGCTCTTGGAAGAACTCGAAGTAGACCAGTTGATTGCTCGCATTCTCCAGGTAAACGGGAAGCTTGAAGTGCTGAACGCGAACCTGCAGAAGGAACTCTTCAATCAAGAAACCTTCTTCGACCTCGGCGAGGCTCAGCGCCGCTTGTCGGCCTGGATCCATTTCTACAACTTTCGCCGAACTCATCACGCACTCGGTGGCTTGTTGGTGCCGGCCGACCGCTACTTTGGTCGTTCAGATGAGGTTCTGGCGGCCATCGAGTCTGGGCAAAAACCGGATGGGCTGGGTGAGCCTCTTGCGGTAGAGAAACGAGAATTAGACCTGCTACGCCTTACCAGTTGTCGCGGGCGTCTGGAGCTTTCTTTACTTGGCCACCGCATTGCTCTGCCCTGGTCTTAGTCGGAGTTTTGCTTCGGCGGCAAGGAAGCTCGATATTGTCTGGAAAGTATGAGGGATGCCAAACGGTGTCCCTCTCTCTGTTATCGGCGGTCTCATTCTGTTGCTTTATGAATGGTGCCCTGACATCGCCCGTGGACTCGGCCCACTCGAGGAAACGCTCAAGAGGATTGGCGGTAGCCGAAGCCAAGCTTTCGAAATGCGCAAACGCCTGAAGAATCTTTTCCCAAACGCACAAGGCCGGGCGGGGCGTCCAACCCGCCAGACCGCCACAGAGCAGACCCCTCTGATGGCCGTAATGGAGAGCTGTCTGGACTACATAGTTCGACACCCGGGAGCCGTCTCCGTCAAGGAAGAGCGCAATTTTTACAGTGAGGGCTATCGCCGGTTCGTTGTGGAACTCGCGGGCTCTGATGGCCCGGCAAGAGACATCCCGCTCCTCGACCTCGCCCGAGTGACCAAAGTTCCGGAGGGAACCCTGAAAATGTGGCTCTATCCGACGCCTCCCGGTCCGGGTAAGAAGTTAGACAAACAGCCTGATTCTAACTCTGACTTGGCGGGAGAGCCCACCATGGAAGAACCCACAACGAAGCCTTCGCACGAAGCTCACAATAAAAACGTTTCCGTGACGGTCAAAGACGTTCATCTACGACAACTCTTCAACCTCTGGAGCAACTGGGACGGAACCTTTGTCGATTTCTGCCAAGTGGCCACCAGGGAGCACCGGCTTCCCTTTACCATGACGTTCATCGGCGATGCGCTGGAGGCCGCGGGGCTTCGGACCAGGAGTCGGAAGAAGAAAGAGCAGGCTCCCTGGACGGCCGGAACCTTTCGCTCTTACTTCCCCGGTGCCCAGTGGCTCGGCGACGGGACCAGTATTGCCGTTCGGTACCAGGGTCAGGTCTTTGTCTTCAACGTGGAGTATCTTCACGACGTTGCGTCCGATGCCGCAATGGGATTTCACATCTCCGATGCCGAGGACGAGCAGGCTTTAATAGAGGCTTTCAAATCAGGCGTGGAGACGGCGGAGGGAGCCCTTCCTCTCGCGCTCACCCTCGACAACCGCCCGAGCAACCACACTCCCGCCGTGGAGGAAGCACTGGGTAAGACCTTACTTCTTCGCTCCACACCTGGCCGTCCTCAATCGAAAGCTCCGATAGAGGGGGCTTTCGGCCTCTTTCAACAGTCGATGCCTCCTCTCCATCTGCAGGGCCTCTCGGCCCGAGACGTCGCTCGTTCTTACCTTCAAACCGTGATGACCGCCTGGTTTCGAGGACGAAACGGACGGCCGCGCAAACGCAACGGTGGACTGTCGCCGGCTCTGGCGTACTCCGAAACCGCCGCGACACCCGAAGAGATTCAAAGGGCGATGACGGCGCTTCGCGAGCGCCAAAGACGACAAGAGAAAGCTATGGCGACCCTTCAGGCCAAGCGGGACTCCGTCCGATTGCAGTTGCTGGGCGAAGGGTTGGCCGAACTGGGAATCACCGACCCGAAAGGCTCTTTAGCCACAATGCTGGCTCGCTATTCTCGAGACGCCATCGTTTACGGATTGGCTACTTTCCGTACCAGGTGTTATGCGACAATTAGAACTCCCAGGGTACGACAGCTAAAAGTGCCGGTTTTCAGGGATAATCTTCAAGCTTCCTTATTCTGATAGGGACCAAGCCAGAACCAGCGGACAACCCGCTGCA
>Ga0172382_10002631_pt1 | contig 29630 bp, 28 predicted proteins | sample Leawel138RmetaG_FD_122245 | JGI IMG/M metagenome (GOLD analysis project Ga0172382, IMG submission 122245) | Leachate microbial communities from a municipal landfill in Southern Ontario, Canada - Leachate well 138R metaG | ecosystem: Engineered > Solid waste > Landfill > Unclassified | place...
CCCGACCGGCATCAAGTGGCGCACGGTCGCGGGCGCACAGGCACCGCAGAAATACATCGTCTGCAACGCCGACGAGGGCGATTCCGCCACCTTCGCCGACCGGATGCTGATGGAGGGCGACCCGTTCACCCTGATCGAAGGCATGGCGATCGCCGGAATCGCGGTGGGCGCGACCAGGGGATATATCTACCTGCGCTCGGAATACCCCGACGCGCATCAGGTGCTGACCCGCGCGCTCGGCGTGGCGCGCGCCTCCGGGCTGCTCGGCCCCTCGGTGCTGGGCACCGGCCCCGCCTTCGACATCGAGGTCCGGCTTGGCGCCGGGGCTTATGTCTGCGGCGAGGAAACCAGCCTGCTGAACAGCATGGAGGGCAAGCGCGGCGTGGTGCGGGCGAAACCGCCGCTTCCGGCGCTCGAAGGCTTCATGGGCCGCCCGACCGTGGTGAACAACGTCATTTCGCTCGCCAGCGTGCCGGTGATCCTCGCCCGCGGCGCGGCGTTCTACCGCGACTTCGGCTTGGGCCGGTCGCGCGGCACCATCCCGTTGCAGATCGCCGGGAACGTGAAACACGGTGGGCTTTACGAGGTGGCGTTCGGCCTGACGCTGGGCGAGATCGTGGACGGGATCGCGGGCGGCACCGCCTCGGGGCGGCCGGTCAAGGCGGTGCAGGTGGGCGGCCCCTTGGGCGCCTATTTCCCGCGCGACCTGTTCGACACGCCGTTCGGGTATGAGGAATTCGCCGGGAAGGACGGGCTGATCGGCCATGCCGGGCTGACGGTGTTCGACGACTCCGCCGACATGCTGAAACAGGCGCGCTTCGCCATGGAGTTCTGCGCCATCGAAAGTTGCGGCAAATGCACCCCCTGCCGGATCGGCTCGGTCCGGGGGGTGGAGACCATCGACCGCATCGCACAGGGCGACCCTGCCGCGCTGACCCTGCTGACCGAGTTGTGCGACACGATGAAGGCCGGGTCGCTTTGCGCGCTGGGGGGCTTTACCCCCTATCCGGTGATGTCGGCCCTGACGCATTTCCCGGACGACTTCGCCCGGGCAAGGGAGGCGGCGGAATGAGCGACAAACCCAAAGGCCCCGCCTCCTACTTCCCGGCCATCGAGGCGAAATACGGCCAGCCCGTCGCGCATTGGCTGGGCCTGATCGAATCCCGGCTGGACGATCCGCATATGCAGGTCGTCGCATGGCTCAAGGACACCCATGGGCTCGGCCATGGCCACGCCAACGCGCTGGTGGCTTTCGCGCGCGCCAAGGCGAACAAGGGAGCCTGACATGAAAGACTTCATCATCCCCCGCGACGACCGCGACATGGGCACCCCCGCCGTGCGGTCCGACACCACCGTGACCCTGACGGTGGACGGCTTCGAGGTGACCGTCCCCGAAGGCACCAACATCATGCGCGCCGCCGCCGAGGCGGGGATCTCGGTCCCCAAGCTCTGCGCCAGCGACAATATGGAGGCTTTCGGCTCCTGCCGCCTGTGCCTTGTCGAGATCGAGGGGCGGCCGGGCACCCCTGCTTCCTGCACCACCCCGGTCGCGCCGGGGATGCAGGTCCGCACCCAGACCGGTCGGCTGAAGACCCTGCGCCGGGGGGTGATGGAGCTTTACATCTCGGACCACCCGCTCGACTGCCTGACCTGTGCGGCGAACGGCGATTGCGAGTTGCAGGACATGGCAGGCGCCGTGGGCCTGCGCGAAGTGCGCTACGAGGCGCCGGAAAACGGCGCCATGACCACCCATTTCCAGCCCCGCACCGGCGGCGAGGCCAACCCGCAATACCTGCCCAGGGACGATTCCAACCCCTATTTCAGCTACGACCCGTCGAAATGCATCGTCTGTTCGCGCTGCGTCCGCGCCTGCGAGGAGGTGCAGGGCACCTTCGCCCTGACCATCGAAGGGCGCGGCTGGGACAGCCGGGTCTCGGCGGGCATGGCGGGCGACGATTTCCTGTCGTCGGAATGCGTCTCCTGCGGGGCCTGCGTGCAGGCTTGCCCGACCGCGACGCTGATGGAAAAATCGGTGATCGAGATCGGCACGCCCGAACGCGCGGTCATCACCACCTGCGCCTATTGCGGCGTCGGATGCAGCTTCAAGGCCGAGATGCGCGGCGACGAACTGGTGCGCATGGTGCCTTACAAGCACGGCAAGGCGAACCGGGGCCACAGCTGCGTCAAGGGCCGTTTTGCCTATGGCTACGCCAACCATTCCGACCGCATCCTGAAACCGATGATCCGCGAGGCGATCACCGACCCGTGGCGGGAAGTGTCATGGGACGAGGCGCTCGGCTTCGCCGCCGGTCGGCTGCGCGCGCTTCAGGAAAAGCACGGCCGCCGGTCGATCGGGGTCATCACCTCCTCGCGCTGCACCAACGAGGAAACCTATCTGGTGCAGAAGATGGCCCGCGCGGTGTTCCGCAACAACAACACCGACACCTGCGCGCGGGTCTGCCATTCGCCCACCGGCTACGGGCTGGGCCAGACCTTCGGCACCTCGGCGGGCACACAGGATTTCGATTCGGTCGAGCATTGCGACGTGGCCGTGATCATCGGCGCCAACCCGACCGACGCGCATCCGGTCTTTGCCAGCCGCCTCAAGAAACGCCTGCGCGCCGGGGCGAAGCTGATCGTGATCGACCCGCGCCGGACCGAACTGGTGAAATCGCCGCATATCGCCGCCGCGCATCATCTGGCGCTGCGGCCCGGCACCAACGTCGCCGTGGTCACCGCGCTGGCGCATGTGATCGTCACCGAAGGGCTCTACGACGAGGACTTCATCCGCAACCGCTGCGACTGGGACGAATTCCAGGATTATGTCGAGTTCGTCACCGACCCGCGCCATTCGCCCGAGGCGACCGAGATGCTGACCGGCGTCCCGGCGGAAGAACTGCGCGGCGCGGCGCGGCTTTACGCGAAGGGCGGCGCGGCGGCGATCTACTACGGGCTGGGGGTGACGGAACACTCGCAGGGATCGACCACCGTGATCGGCATCGCCAACCTGGCGATGATGACCGGCAATATCGGCCGTCCCGGCGTGGGGGTGAACCCGCTGCGGGGCCAGAACAACGTGCAGGGCTCCTGCGACATGGGCAGTTTCCCGCATGAGCTGCCGGGCTACCGCCATGTCAAACACCCCGAGGTGCGCGAGATCTACGAGACCGCATGGGGGGGGGAGATCGACCCCGAACCCGGCCTGCGCATCAACAACATGCTGGATGCGGCGGTCGAGGGCACCTTCAAGGGCCTCTACTGCCAAGGCGAGGACATCCTGCAATCCGACCCCGACACGAAACACGTGGCGGCCGGGCTTGCGGCGATGGAATGCGTCATCGTCCACGACCTGTTCCTGAACGAGACCGCGAATTACGCCCATGTGTTCCTGCCCGGCTCGACCTTCCTTGAAAAGGACGGCACCTTCACCAACTCGGAGCGCCGCATCAACCGGGTGCGCAAGGTGATGGCGCCGAAGAACGGCTATGCGGACTGGGAGGTCACCCAGATGCTGGCCAACACGATTCTGAAAGAGACGGGGGGAGCGGGCTGGGGCTACACCCACCCGAGCCAGATCATGGAGGAGATCGCGGCGACCACGCCCAGTTTCGCCGGGGTAACCTATGAGCGGCTGGAGGAACTCGGCTCGGTGCAATGGCCCTGCAACGAGAGCACGCCCGAGGGCACGCCGATCGTGCATGTCGGCGGTTTTGTCCGGGGCCGGGGCAAGTTCATCCGCACCGAATATATCGCGACGGACGAGCGCACCGGGCCGCGCTTCCCGCTGCTGCTCACCACCGGGCGCATCCTGTCGCAGTATAACGTCGGCGCCCAGACAAGGCGGACGGCGAACACCGTCTGGCACGATCAGGACGTGCTGGAGATCCATCCCCACGACGCCGAGGTGCGCGGGGTGCGCGAGGGCGACCTGGTGCGGCTCGCCTCGCGCTCGGGCGAGACGACGCTGCGGGCGCAGATCACCGACCGGGTGTCGCCGGGCGTGGTCTATACCACCTTCCACCACCCCGACACCCAGGCCAATGTGGTCACCACCGACTTTTCCGACTGGGCGACCAACTGCCCGGAATACAAGGTGACGGCGGTGCAGGTCGCCCCCACCAACGGCCCGTCCGAGTGGCAGGAGGACTATTCCGCCCATGCCGCCCTGTCGCGGCGCATCCTTCCGGCGGCGGAATGAGCCGCCGCCTGCCCCCCGGCGCCACGCGGCGCGAGCGGCCCCGGCTGGCCTGGCGGCCGGAAGGCGCGGTCGCGGGCGGGCGGGTGCTGCCCGCCGAAGTCGCGGTGGCGATCAGCTACAACGGCACCGCGCAGGCGGTGATGATGATGAGTCCGGCCGATCTGGACGACTTCGCGCATGGTTTCTCGCTGACCGAGGGCATCGCCCGGCCCGGGGAAATCGAAAGCATCGTGCCGGTCGGGACAGCCCTGGGCATCGACCTGCAAATCTGGCTGACCCCAAAGGCAGGCCAGCGGCAGGCGCAGCGGCGCCGGTCGATGGCCGGGCCGGTGGGCTGCGGGCTTTGCGGGCTTGAAAGCCTGGAAGAGGCGATGCGCCCGCCCCGGCCGGTGCCGCCCTCGGCCCTGCGGCTGACGCCCGCGCAGGTCTCGGCCGCCGCCGCCGCGATGGTCGCGCATCAGCCGCTGCACGACGCCACCCGGGCCGCCCATGCCGCCGCCTTCTGGACCCCCGCCGAAGGCATCGTCGCCGCGCGCGAGGACGTGGGGCGGCACAATGCGCTGGACAAGCTGATCGGCGCGCTGATGCGCGCGGGCCGCGACGGGCCGGAGGGCGCGGTGGTGCTGACCTGCCGGGTCTCGGTCGATATGGTGCAGAAATGCGCCGCCCTCGGCGCGCCGGTGCTGATCGCCGTCTCGGCCCCCACCGACGCCGCCGTGAGTGCCGCCGACGCGGCCGGAATCACCCTTGCCGCCCTCGCCCGTCCCGGCGGGTTCGAGGTCTTCACCCACCCCGGCCGCATCGCCGACAGCCCCGACAGGACCGCCGCAAATGACCCCGGAAAAGACGATCTACATGGCCAACCAGATTGCGAGGTTCATGGAATCGAAGCCCCGTGACGAAGGGGCGGCGGGCGTCGCCACGCATATCAACGACTTCTGGGAACCACGGATGCGGGTCAAGCTGCTTGCGATTCTCGATGCCGGGGGCGAAGGGCTGCGCCCCCTGGTGGTCGAGGCCGCCCCGCTGATCCGCCGCCCCGACAGCGCGATGGCCTGAACCGGGAGGGGGCGGGTGTCCCATGCACGGGACGGATTCCGTCCCGTTTGAAATCAACGGGTTGCGGGACGGGATTTACCGTCTGTTAACCTCTTGCCGCTGCCCTCTGTGGTATAAGAGACGGTGCGCTGAAGCGCACCCTACGGCGGGCGGGTGGTCGCTGCCCGGGCAAACCGGAGCGGAAACGGGCAAGCCCCCGCGCTACTCCGCCGCCTCGTCCAGCAGCGAGCGGGCCCAGCGCGCCGCCGCCCAGGCCGCCGGCATCCCGAGCAGGACCGAGGCCGTCAGCGCCGTATAGGGCGAGATCGCGGGCAGGCCCAGCACCTGCGCCAGCAGCATCAGCATGAACAGGTTGATCGCCACCGCGGGCGCGGCGAAGGGATAGAACATCACGCCGAGCTTCCACAGCGGCCAGCGCCCTTCGTCCCCTGCCCCGTTTGCCATGCCGCACCCCTTTCGCCGGTTTCCGCACCGGCCAGACTGGCGCACCCCGCGCGCGCGCGCCTTGACTTTCGTCAGCCCCCGCACCGCCGTCAACCATTCCGTGCATCCGGCGCCGCGACGTTCCAGCGCGTTTTGACTTTCGTTAAGGAATCAAAACCCCTTAACCGTCAGGTCTCGCAGCATCTGCAACTGCTTTGGAAAGGGCATCGCATGCGCGAAGTCATGACCAAGGGCATGGCCCGCAATATCTTCTACGGCGGTTCCCTGTTCTTCACCCTGATATTCGTCGGCCTGTCAGCGCACAGCCATTACTACATCGTCAACACCTCGACCGACCGCGAGGGGCTGACCGAAAGCGTCGCCTCCGGCAAACACCTGTGGGAGCGGCACGCCTGCGTCAACTGCCATTCGATCCTGGGCGAAGGCGCCTATTTCGCCCCCGAGGTCGGCAACGTCATGGCGCGCTGGGGGGTGCAGGACGAACCGGAACTGGCCTTCGACGTGCTGCGGGGCTGGATGGACGCCCAGCCCACCGGCATCCCCGGCCGCCGCCAGATGCCGCAATACAACCTGACCGACGAGGAGGTCCGCGCCCTGGCCGACTTCCTGCTCTGGACCGGCAGGATCGACACCCAGGGCTGGCCGCCCAATGACGCGGGCTGAGGAGACACGACAGTGAAATATCAATCCCAGAAAATCGCGCTCGCCTATTTCATCGCGGCGATGGCGTTGTTCCTGGTACAGGTCACCATGGGCCTGCTGCTGGGCTACATCTATGTTTCGCCCAACTTCCTTTCGGAACTGGTGCCTTTCAACATCGCGCGGATGCTGCACACCAACAGCCTGATCGTCTGGCTGCTGCTGGGCTTCTTCGGCGCGGCCTATTTCCTGATTCCCGAAGAGGCGGAACGGGAAATCCATTCGGAAAAGCTCGCCTATCTCCAGCTGGCGATTCTGGTGATCGGCACGCTGGGCGTGGTCGTGACCTATCTGTTCGACCTGTTCCACGGCAACTGGCTGCTGGGCAGGGAGGGGCGCGAGTTCCTGGAACAGCCGAGATGGGTCAAGGCGGGGATCGTCGTCGCGGCGCTGATCTTCCTTTACAACGTCACCATGACGGTGCTTCAGGGCCGCAAGACCGCGATCTCGAACGTGCTGCTGATCGGGCTCTGGGGTCTGGCGCTTCTGTTCCTGTTCGCCTTCTACAACCCCGACAACCTGGCGCTGGACAAGCAGTACTGGTGGTATGTGGTCCACCTGTGGGTCGAAGGCGTCTGGGAACTGATCATGGCGTCGATCCTTGCCTACCTGATGCTGAAGCTGACCGGCGTCGATCGCGAGGTGGTCGAGAAATGGCTTTACGTCATCGTCGCCACCGCGCTGTTTTCCGGCATCCTCGGCACCGGGCACCACTACTACTGGATCGGCGCCCCGGCCTATTGGCAGTGGATCGGCTCGATCTTCTCGGCGCTTGAGGTCGTTCCCTTCTTCGCGATGATGGCCTTTGCCTTCGTCATGGTCTGGAAGGGCCGCCGCGACCACCCGAACAAGGCCGCGCTGCTGTGGTCGCTCGGCTGTGCCACGCTGGCGTTCTTCGGCGCCGGGGTCTGGGGCTTCCTGCACACGTTCCACGGGGTCAACTACTACACCCACGGCACGCAGATCACCGCGGCGCACGGGCACCTGGCGTTCTTCGGCGCCTATGTCTGCCTCAACCTGGCGATCTTCACCTATGCGATGCCGATCCTGAAAGGGCGCGACCCCTACAACCAGGTGCTCAACATGGCCTCGTTCTGGCTGATGTCGGGCGGCATGGTGTTCATGACCTTCGTGCTGACCTTCGCCGGCACGGTTCAGACCCACCTTCAGCGGGTGCTGGGCGAGCACTTCATGGCGGTGCAGGACCAGATCGTCATCTTCTTCTGGATGCGGCTGGGCTCCGGCGTGGCCGTGGTGCTGGGGACGGCGCTGTTCCTCTATGCGATCCTCGTCCCCCGGCGCGAAATCATCGAGCCCGGGCCCCGGGTTCCTGCGGAGTGAACGGCATGGACATGACACCCATGAAGACGGAGGGGGCCTCGGCCCCCTTCTACCTGCCCCAGGGCGACGAATGCGAGCTCTTCGCCGCCGCCTGCGAGAACCGCCTGCCCTTGCTGCTGAAAGGCCCCACGGGCTGCGGCAAGACCCGCTTCGTGGCGCATATGGCCGCGCGGCTCGGCCGGCCTTTGTATACGGTCGCCTGCCATGACGACCTGTCGGCGGCCGACCTGATCGGGCGCTACCTGCTGAAGGGCGGCGAGACGGTCTGGATCGACGGGCCGCTGACCCGCGCGGTGCGCGAGGGGGCGATCTGCTATCTCGACGAGGTGGTGGAGGCGCGCAAGGACGTGGCCGTCGTGCTGCACCCGCTGACCGACGACCGGCGCATCCTGCCCATCGACCGCACCGGCGAGGAATTGCAGGCCGCGCCGGGCTTCATGCTGGTGGCCTCCTACAACCCCGGCTACCAGAACATCCTCAAGACCCTGAAACCCTCGACCCGTCAGCGGTTCCTCGGGCTCGACTTCGGCTTTCCGCCGCCCGAGCACGAGATCGCCGTGGTGGCGCAGGAAAGCGGGCTGGAGGCCGGGCGGGTGCAACCGCTGGTGCGGCTGGCGAACAAGCTGCGCGGGCTGAAGGGGCAGGATCTGGAGGAAGGCGTCTCGACCCGGCTCATCGTCTATGCGGCCACGCTGATCGCGGGCGGCATGGCGATGGAACGGGCGATCCTGACCGCGATGATCGAGCCCTTGACCGACGACGAGGACGTGAAGCGGGGGCTGAACGATCTGGTCGTCGCGGTGATCGGATAGGACGGGAGCGGGGGGCCAGCCCCCCGCACCCCCCGGGATATTTTCATCACGGTGAAGAACAAGGAAGCGCGCGCGATGACAAGGGTACTGTTCTGATGGGCCGGATCGAATTCGAACCATGGGAGCCGGAAGAGACCGTCGGCAAGATCTGGCACGCACTGGTCGGAGACTGGGGCGCCGCCGAGGTGCATGAGCCCGCGCGGGTCGATCTGGCCGAAGTGACCGGGCGGCTTGCGGTGCTGTTCCGGGGGCTTGGGGGTGCGGCCTCGGTCGAGTTGCGCGCCGCCGCCGACGAGAACAGCGGGCACCGGCTTTCCTTCCGCCGCCGCCTGGGCGCCGCCTCGGAGCGGCTGCCGCGCGCCAGTTTCGACGGCGAGGCGCTGCGGCTTCCGGCCTCGCTTGCGGTGTTCCCCGCGCGCGAGGCCAATGCCGCGCTTTATCTCTGGCTGGCGGCGGCGGCGGCCCATGCGGGCGGCTACCGGGCCGAGGCCGACCCGCTGCGCGCCGATCTCGCGGCGCTGGCGGCGGCGCAGGCCATGGTGGCGCGCACGCTGGCCGAGGCGCCGGGGCTGGCCGGGCTTTGCCGCGACCTGTCGCGCGCCGCGCTGGCACTGCGCCCCGGCCATGCCCTGCCGCCGGTGGAAGCCGCGGTCGAGGCGCTGGTCCGGCATCTTCTGGGCGCGCCCGATCCGCTGCCGCCCGCCGCCGGGGCGATGCTTGCGGCGCTGGAGGGCGACCTTTCGGATTTCCGCGCCCCGCGCGGCTATCGCCCGTTCCGGCCCGTGGTAGTCTGGCCCGAGTTGCGGGGGCTTGCCTTTTCGGCGCCCGGCGCGGTCGAAAGCCGCGACACCGAAGGCCCGCCCGAGGAAGGCGAGGGGGTGGCCCGCCGCGCCCGCCGCCGCCAGTCGGACCTTGCCGAGCGGCGCGACAGCCTGATCCTGCACAAGTTCGAGGCGATCCTGAGCTGGACCGAGTTTCTCAACCTCAACCGCCGGGTCGAGGACGACGACACCGACGCGGCGAAGAAGGCGGCCGAAGATCAGGACGAGATCGGGCTGGGGCAGATCTCCAAGGCCCCGGCGGCGCGGCTGAAGCTGCATCTGGACCTTGCGCCCGAGGATGTGGCGCGCGAACGGCTGTCGGGCGAGTTCACCTATCCCGAATGGGAGGCCCGCGGCGGCGTCTGGCTGCCGGATCACGTCCGGGTGCTGGAAAGCCGCGCGCCGCTGGCCGACGCGCCCGCCCCGTTCCACGACGACCCCGCTGCCCAGCGCCGCATCCGTGCCGTGCGCCGCCAGTTCGAGGCGCTGCGCCCCGGCCGGGTCAGCGTCCCCGGCCAGATCGACGGCGAGGAGCTTGACCTCGACGCCGCGCTGCGGGCGGCGGCCGACCTTCGCGCCACCGGCGCGGGCAACGACCGGGTCTGGCGGCGGCACCTGCCGGTGGCGCGCGACCTGGCGGTGTCGATCCTGCTCGATGTCTCGCGCTCGACCGAAAGCGCGGTGCCGGGGCATGGCCACGGCGGGCGGCAGGTGATCGACATCGAGCGCGAGGCGCTGACCGCGCTGGCATGGGGCCTGAACGCCTGCGGCGACGATTTCGCGATCAACGCCTTTTCATCCCTGAAACGCGACCGGGTGTATCTGCTGAACTGCAAGGAATTCGGCGAACCGATGAGTTCCACGGTCGAATCGCGGATCATGGGGCTGCGGCCCGGGTTCTACACAAGGCTGGGCGCGGCGATCCGGCACGGCTCGGCCGGGTTGGCGAAACAGGGGCGCGGGCGGCGGCTTCTGCTGGTCATCACCGACGGCAAGCCGAACGACCTCGACCATTACGAGGGCCGCCACGGTATCGAAGACAGCGCCATGGCGGTGCGCGAGGCGCGGCGGATGGGTCAGGCGGTGTTCGGCATCACCGTGGATCGCGACGGCAAAAGCTGGTTCCCCCGCATCTTCGGGCAGGGCGGCTATGCGCTGATCCCGCATCCCGACAAGCTGACCGCCGCGCTGCCGGGCATCTGGCGCACCCTGGTCGGGGCATGAGGGTCTGGACATGGAGGATCGGGGGACAGAGGGTCGGGGGATGAGCACCCCGCCCGAAACCGGCCCGGAGCCGGCCGGGCCGTTCGACGAACTGCCCGGCGACCTGATGATCTGGGTGCTGATCGTCTCGGAACTGCTGGTGTTCGGGGCGGGGCTGGCCGCGTTCCTGGCGGTGCGGATCACCGACCCGGCCGGATTCGCCGAGGCGCAGGGCCAGCTTTACCGCACCGGGGCGGGGCTGAATACGGTGGTGCTGGTCACTTCGGGGGCCATGGCGGCGCTGGCGGTGCGGGCGCGCGCGGCGGACGACTGGCTGCGGGTCCGGCTGTGGCTTTGGGCCGCGTCGGCGCTGGGGGTGGTGTTCCTGATCGTGAAGGGCGTGGAGTATGCGGGCAAGGCGCGGGACGGGATCAACGTCGATACCCATCCGTTCTTCACCTTCTACTACCTGCTGACCGGGTTCCATGCCGCGCATGTGATCGCCGGGGTAGCGATCCTGCTTTTGCTGTCGTGGCGCGGCACCCTGCGCGGGATCGAGGCCGGGGCGGCCTTCTGGCACATGGTCGATCTGGTCTGGGTTCTGCTGTTCCCCGTCATCTACCTGCTGAGGTGAGGCGAATGACACGCGATCCGATCCTGCGCGCCTGGGGCTGGCTGATCCTGTTCAGCCTGTGCTCGACCGGGCTGGCGGTCCTTCCCGATACGGCGCTCGGGGCGCTGGGGGTGACGGTGGCCGGGGCGGTGATCCTCGGGCTGGGCTGGGCCAAGGCGCGGATCATCCTTGGCACCTATCTCGGGCTGGACGCGGCACCGTTCTGGCGGCGGGGGTTCGGCATCGTACTGGCGCTTTATGCGCTGGCGCTGCTGGGGCTTTACGTGGCGGGATAGGCGGGGTGGCGGGGACCTGGCGCGGAGGTGGGATGGTGCGCTGAAGTGCACCCTACGTTGCGGGGCGGTGCCGACGGTGCGCCGAAGCGCACCCTACAGGCTCCGGCTCCAGGCCGCGCCCGGGTCTTCGGCCACGTAGTCGCGCAGGGTCTCGACGCTGGAAATGGCGGCGACGCTGTTGCGCACGCTCACCCCATGTTCGCGCAGCCGGGCGAAGGCGCGCGAGAGGCTTTCCGGTTTCATCCCCAGCCGCCCGGCGATCAGCACCTTGTCATAGGGCAGCGTGACCGTGCAGGCTCCCTGTTCGACCGGGCAGAGGTCGAGCAGGAATTCCGCCACCCGCTGCGCACCGTTGCGGGCCTTCAACTGCTCGATCTGTTCGACAAGCCCGTGCAGGTGCAGGAAGGTCGCCGACAGGATCGAGATCGCGATCTCGGGCCGGGCGCGGATCATCGACAGGAAACTGTCGGCCTCGATCCGGATCAGGGTGCAGTCGGTGACCGCCTCGGCATTGACCGGATAGCGGTCGTGGCGGAAGGCGACCGCCTCGCCGAAACTCTGGCCCTTGGTGAAGACGCCCACCACCGCCTCGGTCCCGTTCGGCGCGATCCGCGACAGTTTCACCCAGCCCTCGGCGACGATATAGATCGCCCGGGCCTCTTCGCCCTGAAGGAAGATCGTGCCGCCGCGCGGGTAGCGGCGCTGCCGCGAGGCGGCAAGCAGCGTGTCGGCCACCTCCTGCGGCATGGCGACAAGCAGGCGCGAGCCGAGAGCGATTCGGCGAAACTCGGGGGTCATGGACGTTCCCTTCGGGTTCTGGCAGCCATGGCGACGGCCCCCGGGTTCCAAGGCACAGGGCGCGGGGCATGAGAGGGGCACGGGCCGGGCGGTCGGCGCGACCCTAGCAGACCCGCACCGGACGCGGAAGCCGCAACCGCACGGCGACCAAAGGGGGGGAGGCGGCCGATGTCATCGGGCCTCCACGCCACGGCACCGGCCCGGCCGTCCCCTTCCCCGCTCAGTCCCGCTGCGATTCGGCCAGCCGGGCGACGCCCGCGATATCGCGCACCACCAGCCGCTGGCGGCCGCCGCCGATCAGCCCCTTGCCCTCCCAGGCCGAAAGGATGCGCGAGACGGTGTGCAGCGTCGTGCCGGTCATCTCGGCGATATCCTGGCGCGAGATCGGAAAGTCGATCCGCGTCCCCGCCGTCTCGCGCCGCCCAGCCTTGTCGATCAGCCGCAGCACCGCATGGGCCACGCGGCGCTCGACCTCTTCGGTGGACATTTCGCGGATCCGGGTATGCGCTTCGTCAAGCCGCTCGCCCAGCGTCTGCATCGCCTTGGTGGCAAGGCGGGGGTTGCCCTCGACCACCCGGTCCCAATGGGACATCGGCCAGCCCAGCATCGACGAATCGACCGCCGCCCGCGCCGTGCCGGGATAGTCCTCGCGCCTGAGCGCCCGGGCAAAGCCGAACAGATCGCCCGGATGCACCACCCGCACCATGACCTGCTGGCCGTCGGGCGTGACCTGGGTGACCTTGAGACGGCCGTCGATCAACAGGTAGAAGGTGGTCGCCGTCGCGCCCTGGGCAAAGACCGCCTCGCCGGCCTGGACGCGCCGACTGACGGCATGGGTCAGGAACCGCTCAAGCTCGGCGTCGTTCATCCTTTCAAACAACGTCAGCGCCCGAACGCGGCGGATGTCGATCGCCACCGGCGGTTCCCCTTTGCCGTTTCCCGCAGAAGCCTGATTTTTCCCCATATGACGGGAAAAGGCAAAGCTCTTCGGCGGGGCGGCGGCCCCGCCGGAGCCGGGCGGGCGGGCGGGACGCCGCGTCATGCCGCCCCACACCGCCGACGCCGGAGGGCGCGGCACGGCCGCAAGCCGGAACGGGGTCGGGCGCCCGCCCGTGGCGGGCCGGTTTCCGGCATATGCCTTTCGAATCGGTTCATCGCGGGTCTCCTTTTGACCCGGACGCTATGGCACCCCGGAGGGAACCGCCTTGACCGATCACAATCGCGCGAAAATTCATGTTCCGGAGATTCAACCTTTCAGACAGTCGGGCTTTCAGACAGCCGGGCTTTCGGAAAGTCAGGAAGGCCCCGGCCCCCCCGCGCCCGGACTCCGCCCGATTGCACGCCCCGGATCCCAGGGCGGATCATAGCTGAGCCGCGCCCGGGCCGCCTGCACCCCGGGCACCGAAAGCGCCGCCGCCTCGGCCGCCGCCGCCAGCACCCCGGCCAGCGGACAGCCCGGAGTCGTCGTGGTCATCACGATATCCACCCGACCCGAGGCATCGGCCCCGACCCGGTAGACCAGGCCCAGATCGACGATGCTGCGCCCCATTTCCGGGTCGATCACGCCGCCCAGCGCCTTCCATACGGTGTCCGGCAGGCTCATGTCTCGGGCCCCCGGCGCACCATGATGCGGAAGGTCGTGCCCTGCGTATCGTAATTTCCCGCCCATTCATGGCCGCGCAAGGCAAGCTCCGGGTAGAGAAAGACCGGCTCGCGCACCAGCAGCGCGAACAGCACCTCGCCGGGCGCCATGTCTTCGAGCGCGGCGAGAATGCGCACCATCGGTTCGGGCGGCGCAAGATCGGTCAGGTCGAATTCGCGCACCGGATCGGGCCAGAGCGCGGCATCGGAGCTTGACCCGGGGGCAATGCCCGGTTCGGGGGCCGCGGCCTTGTTGTCCGGCGGGGTGAAGATCACCTCCCAGTCGCCGCCGGGCAACGCCCGGTCGCGCCAGGAAAAACCGCGGTTCGACATCACCGTCAGCAGCGGCACCGGCCGGAAACTTGCAAGAACACGCAGCGGCTGGCCGGGCAGCAGCGTATCGACGGCGGCCATGATCTCGCCGAAGGGCTCGCGCCCCTCGCGCAGCAGCGGGCGGGCGTCGTATTCGCGGATGGTGGACGGGTCGGCATCGGTCATCGGAGCGGGCTCCTGATCTGGGCGGGGGGAAGGAACAAGGGCGGGCGGCGGGTGCCGGGCGGCAGACGGCGGGCGGGGGCGACCCCGGCAAGGCGGCGGATGCGGACCAGTTCGGCCACGACCCCCAGCGTGCCCGCCAGCATCAGAAGTGCTGCAAACCGCACCGGCAGGCCCGCGCCGAACAGGATCGCCAGCGTGCCCAGCACCGCGCCCGAAAGGAACAGCGCCAGCCAGCCCTCGGCCCGGCGGTCGAGCAGCAGTTCCTGCACCTGCGGCGTGGGGGCGCGGCCCATCACCGGGGCATAGACCTGCAACCAGGTGAGAAAGGCGGTGATCTTCAGCAACTGGGCCAGCGTCAGCAGCGACAGCCAGCCGAAACCGAACAGCCAGAGCGTGGCCGCCGCCCAGCGATCGCCCGAACCGGGCAGCAGCGCGACCAGCGCGAGCGGCAGCGACGCGGAAAGCACCGAAAGCGCGGCGATGCTGCCGCGCATGTTGATCTCCAGCCCGCGACGCATCCGGCTGCGGAACAGCCCGGCGATATCGGCAAGATAGGCAAGCGCGGCAAGCACGAACCCGGCGACGGCAAGCACGAGAAGGGTCCGGCTGCCCGGCCAGCCCGCCCCCAGCGCCACCAGCCCCGCCGCCGCGGCGGCAAGCCCGGCCCCGCCGAAGCCGAGGATCGCCCGCCCGCCGCGGCCCGGCCGCTCGGGCGCCAGCATGAACATGGCGAACAGCCGGTAGCTGACACCGAAGGCGATCAGGCTCAGCCAGCCGCCAAGCCCGAGCAGGGCGTGGAAGGCCGTGCCCTCGGGCAGCAGCAGCGGCAGGCCCGGCACGCCTGCAAGCAGCCCGGTGAACACCAGCCCCGCCGACACCGCCGCACCCAGCGCCACCAGCCCCGCCGCCACGAACCGCGCATGAAGCGCAAGCGGCCGGGCCAGCCACAAGGTGCGGCCGGTCATGGCGATCACCAGCGCGAATCCCGCCACCAGCGCCGCCCCCCCGAGCGGCAGCGCGACCGAAGGCAGCGGCCATCCCGCCAGAGCCCCGAAACCGAGCACCAGCCCCGCCAGCCCGCAAAGCAGCAGGGCAAGCGCCGGAAGCGCCAGCCGCTCGAACGCCAGCGGCCGCGTGGTCAGCACCGGCACGAACTGCATCAGCGCCCCGGCCATGGCAAGGCTGAGCCAGCCCACCGCCACCAGATGCACGACGATCAGCGTCCCCGGCGCGCGCAGCCCCTGATGCGGATAGCCCCAGCCCAGCGCCATCAGCGCCTCGGCCAGCAGCAGCAGCAGCAGCGCGGCGGCAAAGAAGGTCATGGTCCAGCGCGACAGCGCGGCGATCGGCATCCGGGGCTCTCCTGTCCCGCCGCACAGGCGGGGGCATATCGCCGCAGGCTGCACCTTCCCGGCGCGGGCGTACTTGCGCAATGTCAAACGTCGCGAAAAATTGCACCTTCCGGAAAAGGCCCGAAACCCGCGGGACGGGCCCGGGCGAACGGGCCTTCCGCCCGGGCCAAGCGGGCGATTCGTGCAGGCATCGCCGGGCATTCGGGCTGCCTTCCGGGACGCGAACAGCGGAAATCCGCCCGCCCCCGGCGGGGGCCGGATGGATGGCGGGCCGCATGAAACATATCAAGCGGGACAGGTCGCCGCGCTTTGGCCCCGCCGGAAAAAGGAGGCTTTCCGCCCCCTCTTGCGCCTGACGGCGCAATTCACCCCCGAGGATACTTTCATCAAGGCGAAAGGTGAGCGGCGTCTCGGAAACGCGCCGACGGCGCGTGTTTCCGCCTATTCGGCGGCTTTCTTCGCGGCCTCGATCCGGGCGGCGCGGGCCTCGACCTGTTCGACGATATGGTCGATCATCCCGGCGTTGCCCAGCTTGTGGCTTTGCTTGCCCGCCAGATAGACCATGCCCGACCCGGCCCCGCCGCCGGTGAAGCCGATGTCGGTCATCAGCGCCTCGCCCGGGCCGTTCACCACGCAGCCGATGATCGACAGGCTCATCGGTGTGGTGACATGGGCGAGCCGTTCTTCCAGAATTGCCACCGTCTTGATGACATCGAACCCCTGCCGGGCGCAGGACGGGCAGGAGATGATCGTCACCCCCCGGTGCCGCAGCCCGAGCGATTTGAGGATCTCGAAGCCGATCTTCACCTCCTCGACCGGATCGGCGGAAAGCGACACCCGGATCGTGTCGCCGATCCCCATCCACAGCAGGTTGCCGAGCCCGATCGCCGACTTGACCGTGCCGCTGACCAGCCCGCCCGCCTCGGTGATCCCGAGATGGATCGGCGCGTCGGTCGCCTCGGCCAGCGCCTGATAGGCGGCGGCGGCAAGGAATACGTCCGATGCCTTCACCGAGATCTTGAATTCGTGGAAATCGTTGTCCTGCAACAGCTTGATATGGTCGAGGCCGGATTCGACCATCGCCTCCGGGCAGGGTTCGGCGTATTTTTCCAAGAGGTGGCGTTCGAGCGAACCGGCGTTCACGCCGATGCGGATCGAACAGCCGTGATCCCTGGCGGCGCGGACCACCTCGCGCACCCGTTCGGCGGACCCGATGTTGCCGGGGTTGATCCGCAGGCAGGCCGCGCCCGCCTCGGCGGCCTCGATGGCGCGCTTGTAGTGGAAATGGATGTCGGCGACGATCGGCACCGGGCTTTCGCGCACGATCTCGCGCAGTGCCCTTGTGCTGGCCTCGTCGGGGGTCGAGATCCGGACGATATCCGCCCCGGCCTCGGCGCAGGCCTGCACCTGCGCCACGGTCGCGGCCACGTCCGCGCTGTCGGTATTGGTCATGGTCTGCACCGAGATCGGCGCATCGCCCCCCACCGCCACCGGCCCGACCATGACCTGACGCGAGCGGCGGCGATAGACGTTGCGCCATGGGCGGACGTGATTGAGGCTCATGGCTGGGGGCCCTCATCGCTGCGCGGTTCTGCCGTCCAGATAGCGCCCCGGGGGCCGCAGGGCAAGGCGCGGCGGCGGATCAGTCGCCGTCGATCACCTCGGGGGGCATCGCCTCGGGCGCGGCTTCGGCAAGGGCGACAATCCGCGCAAGGTCGGGATCGGCCGCGAGATCGGCCAGCGCGTAGCTTTCGGCCAGCGCATCGGGCGACAGGGCGATGTTGCTCACGACCTGGGCGCCGGGGGCGGCGGGGCCGTGGGTCTGGCCGTTCACCGCGAAATAGAGCGAGCCGGAGTTGCCCGCCCGCAGCCGGGCCGGTTCCTCGGCCTGCGGCACCTCGTAGCGTTCGCCCGCGTCGAGGATCTTTTCGAACAGCACCGTGCCGTCGGCGGCCTGCACCCGCACCCAGGACGGCCGCACCGCGAAAATCTCGACCGCCGGGGCGGGTTCGGCCACCACCTGCGGCACGGTCTCTTCGACCCCGGCCTCGGCCAGCAGCGCCTCTCCCGGCCGGTCTTCGTCGCGGCGCGGGTCGATGGCGGCGATGGGGCCGTCGCGGGCGACCATCACCGGCACTTCGAGCGCCTGCGGCCGGTAGAGGCGGCCCAGCGCCTCGGCGGTGGGGACCGGCGCGGGCTCACGCCCGGCCGTTTCGGTCACGCGCAGGTTGGGGGTATTGCCGCCGACATTGCCCAGCGGGTCGATTTCGGCCACCACGACCGGGGCCTGATCGACGGGGGCCAGTTGCACCCGCTGCACCTCGCGCAGGATCGACCAGCCGCCATAGCCAAGCCCGCCGATCAGCGCCACCAGCACCAGGACCGAACCGATGGCCGCCGGTTCGATCCGGCTGAACACGCTTTGCGAGCGCGGCACGAAAGTGGCGTTGGGATCGCCCAGCGGATCGCCGGTATGGACCCGCCGCGCCGCCCTGGCCGGGGCCGCTTTCGGTGCCGAAGCGGCAGGCGACATGCCATGCGCGGTCGAGAACCCGGCCTCGGCGCAGAACTTGGCATAGGCCCATTCCGGATCCATCCCGAGGTAACGGGCGTAGGAGCGCACATAGCCCGCGACGAATCCCTGCGTCTCGAAGGCCGAGACATCGGCATTCTCGATCGCCGCGATATAGGTGGCCTTGATCTTGAGTTCGCGCTGGACGTCGAGCAGTGACTTGCCCAGCGTCGCCCGCTCGCCCCGCATCAGGTCGCCGAGACGCAAATCGTAGTCGTCGAAGCCTTTCGGCTTCTCCTCAAGCTCTGCCGAAGGTTCAGCCCTCCGCCAAATCATGCACCCCTGCCCCATCCGAATTGTTTATGCACTGAATCGCCGGGCGAGTCGGCAGCCCGGTCGTTACAGGTGATTCTAGCACATGCTTCCGGGTTTGTGCACCCGCAGAAGTGATCAACCCGTGAGTTCGGCGCGATTCAGCGCGCAATGCGACCAGAGGCGGTCCATCGCCCGCACCAGCGTATCGATCTCGCCCGGGGTGTGAACCGGAGAGGGGGTGAACCGCAGCCGTTCCGTGCCGCGGGGCACGGTGGGGTAGTTGATCGGCTGGACGTAAATCCCGAATTCTTCCAGCAGCATGTCGGACAGCAGCTTGCAATGCACCGGGTCGCCGACATGGACCGGCACGATATGCGAACCGTGGTCGATGATCGGCAGGCCAAGGCCCTTGAGCCGCATCTTCAGGATGCGCGCATGTTCCTGCTGCTTGTCGCGCAGGTGCTGCGCGGTCTTCACATGCCGGACCGAAGCCGCCGCCCCCGCCGCAATCGTCGGCGGCAGCGAGGTGGTGAAGATGAACCCCGGCGCGTAGGAGCGGACCGCATCCACCATCTTTGCGCTGGCGGCGATATAGCCGCCGAACACGCCGAACGCCTTGCCCAATGTGCCGTTGATGATGTCGAGCCGGTGCATCAGCCCGTCGCGTTCCGCCACGCCCGCGCCGCGCGGACCATACATGCCCACGGCGTGCACCTCGTCGATATAGGTCAGCGCGCCGAACTCGTCCGCGAGGTCGCAGATCGCCTCGATCAGGCCGAAGTCGCCGTCCATCGAGTAGATCGACTCGAAGGCGATCAGCTTGGGCGCGGCCGGGTCGTCGGCGGCCAGAAGCTCGCGCAGATGCGCGACGTCGTTGTGGCGGAAGATGCGCTTGGCGCCGCCGTTGCGACGCACGCCTTCGATCATGCTCGCGTGGTTGAGTTCGTCGGAATAGATGATCAGGCCGGGGAACAGCTTCGGCAGGGTAGAAAGCGTCGCGTCATTGGCGATATAGGCCGAGGAGAAGACCAGCGCGGCCTCTTTCCCGTGCAGGTCGGCGAGTTCGGCCTCCAGCCGTTTGTGATAAACGGTCGTGCCTGAGATGTTGCGCGTACCGCCCGACCCGGCGCCGGTGGCGTCGAGCGCCTCGTGCATGGCGGCGAGCACCTCGGGGTGCTGGCCCATGCCGAGATAGTCGTTGCCGCACCAGACGGTGATCGGCTTTTCGGTGCCGTCCGGCTTGCGCCAGACCGCATGGGGAAAGTGGCCCTTGCGGCGTTCGATGTCGATGAAGGTGCGGTAGCGGCCTTCATCATGCAGCCGGTTCAACGCGGTGTCGAGCGCCTTGTTATAGTTCATCTTCGTCTCCCTGGCCCACTTCAGCTTGGGTGGTCTGATGGTGTCGACTCTACACGTGGCAGGGTGCCGTTCTTTGATACCCGTCAAATGATATGTCGAATAGTGGTCATTTTGACGCCTGTCTTGCGGGTCGGTATCCTGCGGGTCGGGGCAGTCCCGGACGATGATACCCTTCCCCCCGGCCCGGAATCAAGGTGCGTGACGATCACCGGCAAGCGGCCGAACGCTGCCGTCCGTTGTGCCCTCCCCGCACTCTGGACACCGGCGGCCCCGGCTGCCAGTCTCCGCCACCAGCCGCACCACATCCCTGCCATACGAGGATCCGCCATGTCAGCCGACGCCGTTCTGAACCGTATCGACGAAACCCTGCCCGAGGCGCTGGCGCGGCTGATGGAGCTGTTGCGCATCCCCTCGATCTCGACCGACCCGGCCTGGGCCGCCGATTGCGACCGGGCGGCCGACTGGCTGGTGGCCGACCTTGCCGCCATGGGGTTCGACGCCTCGAAACGCCCGACCCCCGGCCATCCGATGGTGGTGGCGCACTCGGGCGGCACCGCCGGGGGGCCGCGCCTGCTGTTCTACGGCCATTACGACGTGCAGCCGGTCGATCCGCTCGACCTGTGGGACCGCCCGCCGTTCGAACCCGCCATCGAGGACACACCCGCGGGCAAGGTGATCCGCGGCCGGGGTTCGTCGGACGACAAGGGCCAGCTCATGACCTTCCTTGAAGCCTGCCGCGCCTGGAAGGCGGTGCATGGCAGCCTGCCCGGCAACATCACCATCTTCCTCGAGGGCGAGGAGGAATCCGGCTCGCCCTCGCTGGTGCCGTTCCTGCGCGAGAACGCGGGCGAGCTGCGCGCCGATATCGCGCTCATCTGCGACACCGGCCTGTTCCAGAGCCGCACCCCGGCCATCGTCACCATGCTGCGCGGGCTGCTGGGCGAGGAGGTGGTGATTCGCGGCCCCTCGAAGGATCTGCATTCCGGCATGTATGGCGGGGTCGCGGTGAACCCGGCGCGGGTGCTGGCGCGGATCATCGCCGGGCTGCATGACGAGACGGGGCGAATCACCGTGCCCGGCTTCTACGACGGGGTGGAGGAACTGCCCGAGGCGATCCGTGCCCAGTGGCAGGCGCTGGGGTTCGACCACGCCGCCTTCCTCGGCGAGGTCGGGCTGTCGCATCCGGCGGGCGAGCAGGACCGGACGCCCCTGGAGATGATCTGGTCGCGCCCGACCTGCGAGGTGAACGGCATATGGGGCGGCTACACCGGCGAGGGTTTCAAGACCGTGCTGCCCGCCGAGGCCCATGCCAAGATCAGCTTCCGCCTGGTCGCCGGGCAGGATCCGCATGTGCTGCGCGAGGCGTTCCGCGCCCATGTCCGCGCCCAGCTTCCGCCCGACTGCACCGCCGAATTCCTCGACCACGGCGCCAGCCCGGCCTCGATCATGGAAATCGGCCATCCGGCCTTCGAGGCCGCCCGTGGCGCCCTGGGCGAGGAATGGGGGGTGGAAGCGGCCTATGCGGGCTGTGGCGGATCGATCCCCGTCGCGGGGTATTTCAAGACCATGCTGGGAATGGATTCGATGCTGATCGGCTTCGGCCGCGACGACGACGCGCTGCATTCGCCGAACGAAAAATACGATCTGGAGTGTTTCCACAAGGGAATCCGCAGCTGGGCGCGGGTGCTGGACCGGCTGCGGGGGTGAGAGGCGGAGAGCGCCGGGGGCTCTGCCCCCCAGCCCCGCCACAGGCGGGGCGTTCGCCGCTGAAAACCGTCCACCGGACGGTTTTCCGGGCGCGGCTCACCCCGGAGTATTTCTGGAAAGATGAAGGTGCAGGGGCGCAGGCGTATCCGGCGACCGTCTGCTCATATTCCTGATTTCGCTTGGGAAATGGCGCGGTTGACGGGACTCGAACCCGCGACCCCCGGCGTGACAGGCCGGTACTCTAACCGACTGAGCTACAACCGCGCATGACGACACGGGCAGACGGGGCGATGGCGCGGTTGACGGGACTCGAACCCGCGACCCCCGGCGTGACAGGCCGGTACTCTAACCGACTGAGCTACAACCGCGCATCGCGCCCCGGTGCTGCCCGGGCGTGTGAGGGGTAATAAGCGTCCCCATCGGCGGCGTCAAGCGGGACGGCGGGGAAAACCCGCGCGCGCCCCGCGCCCCGCCGTCAGCCAATCATCGGCCCCTGCCCCGCGCCGGTCTCCTCGTAGTAGCGCCGCAGCCGTTGCAGCGCGATCCGCAGCACGATCTTGCCCGAGCGCGCCGACCAGCCCAGCCGTTTCTCGGCCACTTCCAGCCCTTCGAGGAAACAGCAGCAGCGCAGCGCCATGTCGCCCAGCCCCGGCCCGAGGTCGCGCAGCGCCAGCGCCACCCGGTCGCGCGCAGCGCGCGGGCCTTCGGCCGGGCCGCTTCCGCCGCCGAAACCGCCCCGATCGCCGCCGGTCAGGAAGCGGTCCCAGTTCTGCGCCACCCGCGGCCCCATCTGCGCCAGTTCGAAATCCTCGCGCAGCCGTTCCGCCGCCGCGACCAGTTCCGGCGTCAGGAACGGCGCACCGTCGCGGTCGCGCCGCCGCGCCAGCGCCGCCACCGGGCTTTCGGCCAGATTGTAGCGCAGCTTGCGGCTGGTGCCCCCGTCGGGGAGGGCGACCTCGCGTTCGGCCCAGATCCGGTGCTGTTCGGCGAAACCGGCCTCGGCCCCCGCCCCCTCGGCCAGCAGGCGGCGCAGCGCGGCGCGGCCAAGGGGCGTGATCTCATAGGCCGCGACCCGGCCCGGGCGGCGGCAGCCGATCCATTCCTTCAGCGCGAAAGCCTGTGCCACCGCGCGGTCCACCACCGCGGTGCGCGCGGTCTTGCCGCCGGGAAACTCGCGCAGCACCGCCGCCTTGTCCATGTCGGGGGCAATCGCCAGCAGCGCGCCCGGTTCGGCCAGGCGGCGCAGGATGCGGCGGGCCTCGCGGATCACGGTCGCTTCGTCGGCAAGGCGGATATCGTGGCGGATGGGGGCGCTCATCGGGTGGTTGTCCTCCTGACAGGTCGTTCCGGTCCGGGCGAGGCGCGCCCGGCCGAGCTGGATCAGCGCCTCGTCCACAAGCGGATCGTCGCGCCGGTTCTCGAATCGCCGCACCTGGCGCAGGACGGTCGAGGCATGGCAGCCGCTGCGCCGCGCCAGCGCACGCAGGGAAAGCCCGTCCTCGGTATGGTCGAGATAGAGCCTCACGGCGTCCGGCAACCAGGCCGGAAGCCCATCCACCTTATTCATGGACCCGTCCAAGCCGCCCTCTCAGCCCCAGATGCCGCTCCGGCCCGGCCGCAGGCGGATCAACCATTGATTGTCGTGGTTACCCAAAGGTTAACACCGCCCCGGCGCAGTCGGATTTGGTCACAATGGTTTCCAAAACCTAAATTTTTCTGAAACCAGCGCGCGCACGGATCCCGGCTTGCGCAACAGGGGGTTGAGTCGTGGCAGGATCGGCACCGCAGTTGACCGGGGGAGTTTCCGATGACCGATACCTGTCCGACGCTTGCCACCCTGCGCCGCCCGCGCCTCCTGATCCGGGCGGCCCGGTTCGGGCTTGCCGACTACCGGCGCGGGCGCGATCTGAAACGGCTGATCGGGGTCGGGCCGCTGCCCGTACCCGCGGCGGCGCTGGCCGCGCTGGCCGAGGCCGAGCGGCGGCAGGAGGAGAAACGCATGGCGGGCGCGGCGGATTACACCGTCGCCCGGCATGTGGAACTGCTGATCGCGCTGATGGCCGAGACGCTGGCCCAAGAGGTGGGGGCCCAAGAGGTGGGGGCCCAAGAGGTAGGGGCCCGGAAGGCCCCGGCGGCCTAAGCCGCCCCCGGAGGGGTCAGGCGGGGATCAGACCGCGGACCTCATACGAAGGCATCGGGCATCGACGCCTTCTTGCGGGCGACGTAATCGGCCAGCGCCTCGGCCACGCCCTCGTCGAGCGCGGGCGGGCGGTAGTCGCCCAGCAGGCGTTTCACCCGCGCCGAGGCCAGCGCCTGGGTGTCGCGCGCGCCTTCCTCGTCCCAGGTCTCGAACGGCTTGTAGTCGAGCAGACCCGACCGCCAGAAGGCGTCCTTGAAATTGGCCCGCGTATGGTCGCAGCCAAGGTAATGCCCGCCCGGCCCGACCTCGCGGATCGCCGACATGCCCTGGCCGTTCTCGGACAGGTCCACCCCGCCTGCCAGATGATGCAGCGCGCCGAGCTGGTCGGCGTCCATCACGAATTTCTCGTAGGAGGACACCAGCCCCCCCTCCAGCCAGCCGCAGGCGTGCAGCATGAAGTTGACCCCGGCCAGCAGCGCCACGTTCAGGCTGTTCGCGCTTTCATATGCCCCCTGCGCATCGGGCAGTTTCGAGCCGGTGAAGGCCCCGCCCGAGCGGTAGGGCAGCCCCAGCCTGCGCGCCAGTTGCCCCGCGCCCCAGGTGATATGCGCGGCCTCGGGCGTTCCGAACGTCGGCGCGCCCGAGTTCATGTCGATCGAGGTGACGAAGGCGCCGAAGATCGCCGGCGCACCGGGACGCACCAGTTGCGAATAGGCCACGCCCGCCAGCACCTCGGCCAGCACCTGGGTCAGCGTCCCCGCCACCGTGACGGGCGCCATGGCGCCGCCGACGATGAACGGGCTGATGATCGCCGCCTGACCCGCCGCCGCATAGACCTCCAGCGCGCCCATCATCACCGAATCGAAGGTGAGCGGGCTGTTAATGTTGATCAGCGAGGTCATCACCGTATTCGCGTTGACGAAATCCGCCCCGAACAGCAGCTTCGCCATCTCGACCGAATCGGCGGCCCGGACCGGCTCGGTGACCGAGCTCATGAAGGGCTTGTCGCTCAGCGTCATATGGGCGTGCAGCATGTCGAGGTGGCGCTTGTTCACCGCGATGTCGGTGGGCTCGCAGACCGTCCCGCCCGAGTGGTGCAGCCATTTCGACATGTAGCCGAGCTTCACGAAATTGCGGAAATCCTCCATCGTCGCATAGCGCCGCCCGCCCTCGGCATCGCGCACGAACGGGGGACCGTAGACCGGGGCCAGCACCAGCGAGCGGCCGCCGATCTCGACGTTGCGTTCCGGGTTGCGCGCGTGCTGGGTGAAACGCGAGGGCGCGGTGGCGCAAAGCCTGCGGGCGAGGCCGCGCGGGATATGCACCCGCTCGCCGCGCACATCGGCCCCGGCGGCACGCCAGCGCTCCAGCGCGGCGGGGTTCTCGACGAAGTTGACGCCGATCTCTTCCAGCACCGTCTCGGCGTTCGCCTCGATGATCGACAGCGCTTCCTCGTTCAGCACCTCGAAGTTCGGGATGTTGCGCTCGATGAAGCGGGCGGCGTCGAAGCTGACCGCCGTCCGTTCCGCCCGGCGGGCCGCGCCACCGCCACCGCGCGCGCGCCGCCCGGATGCCGCCACATCGGCCATGTCATGCCCTCCGATCTGTCATGTGGGGTTGTTTTACCCGCTTCCGCCGCCGGGCATAACCGGATTACGTCGCTTCCGAAAGGAAACCGACATCGCCGACATCCTGCGACCGCGGGCCGACCGGGTTCCCCGCCCCGGGACCGGCAGCCGCGGAACAGGCCGTCCCCAACTTCATCTTTCCATAAATACTCCCGCCGGAGGCTTCCGCCGCAGGCGGAAAAGGCGTCAGAACACCGCCGCCCAGCGTTCGAGCAACCGGCTCTGCATGCCACGGGCGCGGCCGGTCCATTCCCGCCCGCCCGCCGGGCGTTCGCGCTCGGTGGCGGCAAGCCCGGCGCGGCGCGGCAGGTCGGCGGCGAAGATCGCGAAGGCGAGGTCGCGGCCGCCCGGCGTGGTGACATAGCCGCCGAGCCCCGAGACGAAGTTCAGCGTTCCGGTCTTGGCCGCGACCTTCAGCGGGTGGTTGCGCATCTCGCGCCCCTGCGCATCGCGCATGGTGAAGTCGCGCAGGATCGGCCGCAGGGGCCCCGCACCGGCCTGCGCCAAGGCCCGCGCCATCCCCGCCGCCGTCGCGCGCGAGCCAACGCCGAGACCCGAGTGATTGACGAAGGCGGCCTGCATCCCGTAATGTCCCGCCGCCCATTCCGCCATCCGCGCGCCCGAGACCGTCAGCCCGCTTTCGCCCGAGGCCGAAAGCCCCAGCACCTCGGCGGTAAGGTTGGTGGACCAGCGCAGCATGTCGCGCGCGACGGTGCGCAGGGGCGGGCTGGTCACTTCGGCCAACACCGCGCCGCCGGATATCCGCCCCACCGCCTGCGCGTCGGGCAGCGCGATCCCCTGCGCCCGGGCCAGCGTCTGGAACACCTCGCCCGCGTAAAGATCGGGGCGCCGCACCGGCAGCCAGCGGCTGCCGCCGTTGCCGAGCGCACGCGACGCGACCGTCCAGTCCTCGACCGTGCCCGAGGTGCTGTAGGTGTAGACCGGCCGGTCGCGGTCCACCACCCGCATCCGCGCCATGCGCACATCGGGCACGAAGCGATCGGCGCGGGCATCCATCCGCACCGCCCAGCCGCCCTGCGCCCGGCTCCACTGGAAATGCACCCGGTTGTAGTTCAGGTTCAGCCCCGAGATCGCCGGGTTGTAACCCACGTGCTCGGGCTGCTCGGGGTCGATCAGCGGCAGTTGCGGCAGCGCCGCCCCATGCACCAGGAACCGCCCGGTGATCCCCTGCACCCCGCGCGCCTTCAGTGCCGCCGCGAGGTCGCCGAGCGCGTCGGTGGTCAGCGTCGGGTCGCCGGTGCCGCTCAGCACCAGATCGCCCGCGATCCGCCCGCCCGAGACCGGGCCGGTGGCGATCAGCCGGGTGGCAAAGCGATGCCCCTCGCCCAGCCGGTCGAGCGCGTAGAGCGCCGTCACCGCCTTGGCAACGCTGGCGGGGGGCTGCGGCTCATGCGGCGCGACGGCTTCCAGAAGCACGCCCGAGCGCATATCGACCACCGCGCAACTCACCCGTCCGCCCAGCCGCGCCGCCTCGATCAGCGCCGCCGCGCCGGGCGAGGACGCGGCCGCGCGCGGCGCCGCCGCCACCGAGGCGGGCGAGGTCCGGGCCATCGGCCGTTTCGACCGTTCGGGCGCATTGGCGCAGGCGGGAAGGGCGGCCCCGGCAAGCAGGGCGCCCAGCAGCCATCGGCGGGAAAATTCGTGCGGCGCGCTCATGCCCCCGATGCTAGCCGATGCCCCGGGGGCCGGGCAAGCGTTCCGCGTCCCAGCCGCCCGCCGCCCGGATCGCGGTCGAGGAGGCGGGGTTGAGCGGGATATCCACCATGCACCAGGCCGGGGGGCTGGCGCGGGGCAGCAGCCGCGCCGCCCCGGGCCGCAGCCGTGCCCGGGCGAAGGCCCGCGCCGCCGGGGCAAGCCGGGCGCCTTCGCTTCCGGGCCGCGCCAGCACCCCCACCGGCACATTGCGCAGGATCCAGCGCCAGTTGTCCCACAGGTGGAACTGGGCGAGGTTGTCGGCCCCCATCAGCCAGACGAAACGCACCCCGGGATAAAGCGCCATGAGCCGCCGCAGGGTGGCGGCGGTGTAACGGGTGCCGATCCGCGCCTCGATATCGGTCACGTGGATGCGCGGATGCGCGGCCAGCGCCCGCGCGGCGGCCAGACGCACCGCCAGCGGCGCGGGCCCCTGCGGTTTCAGGGGATTGCCGGGCGAGACCAGCCACCAGACCCGGTCGAGCCCGAAACGGCGCAGCGCCTCGCGCGTCGCATGCAGGTGGCCGTCATGCGGCGGATCGAACGATCCGCCCAGCAGCCCCACGCTCATCCCCGGCCGCGCCAGCGGCAGCCCTGCCCGCATCCTTCACCCCGCCCGCCTTCGCGACATGCCGAAGCCCGAGGTTTCCCCGTGCCACCCCAGCTTGTCCAGCCCGTTCCGGGCGCAAGCAAAAGGGCGCAGCCGACCGCCGCGCCCCTGACATGTCCGGGAAATCCGCCGTTCAGCGCAGCACATGCACCCCGCACTGGGCGTGGCGCACCACCCGCGCCGCGGTCGAGCCGAGGAAATAATCCTGCAACCCCGGCCGGTGCGAGTCGATGATGATGCAGTCGTAACCGTCGGCTTCGGCCATATCGAGGATCATGCGTGACGGATGCCCGATCCGCGCCGCGACCGCCACATCGGCGGCACCGAACCTGCTGGCCAGTTCGGCCTCGATCTCGGTCCGGTTGGTCTCCTGCCGGTCCTCGGGCAGGTATTGCGCCACGTAGGACGGCACGGCCTCGATCACCGTCAGCACCGTGATCCGCCCGCCCGCTTGCAGCAGCTTGCGCGCCACTTCCATCGAACGGCGGCCCTCGCTGCCGTGGTCCGGGGCCACGGGGACCAGAATCTTCGAATACATCGCATCGCCTCCTTGGGTGGTGTCCTGTGTGTGCATGTCGAGAAATGGCGCGGACCTGCCCCGCGCACCTTGATCTGGATCACTAGACCGGAATTTCCGCGCCCTGACCAGCCCGGATTCATCCCGTGAAAGCAAAGGGGGCCCGAAGACCGTTCGAGCCTTCGCTCCGGCGCGGCGGGTGGCGTGGTTTTCGGGGTCGCCGCAAGCGACGAGCGGAGTGTGCTCAATGCACATGAGCCTGGGCAAGCGCGGAAAACCGCGCCAGATGCCCGAAGGACGCAGAATTCTCAAACGGTCTCTCAGCCGGAGGCGCCATCCCCGGGCAGGGCGGCAAGGATCTCGTCGAGCAGCGCGGCGATCTCGGCCGCCGCCGGGCCTTTCGGACCTTCCGCCACGCCGAGCCCGTGCCCCATCGCCTCGGCATAGGCCACCCGGTTGGCCAGCCGCGCCGCCGCCACCCCGGCGGTCAGCTCCGCGGCCGCTTCCGCCACCTCGGCCGCCAGTCGCGTGCCCCGCCCGGCACGGTTGAGCACCACCAGCACCCGCCGCCGTTCCCGCGCGCAGAGGTCGAGCACCCCTTCGGTCGCCCAGAGATCGACATGCGAGGCCGAGACCGGCACCAGCACCAGATCGGCCGCGCGCAGCGCCGGGCGCAGGTCGGCATCGACCTTGGGCGGCGTATCGACGATCACCACATCGGCATCGCGCCGCAGCTTCTCGCACTCGTAGGACACGCCCCAGGCCGAGGCGGTCGAGAACTCGATCCCCGCATCGCCGGGCCGGTCGCGCCGGGCCATGAACCAGCGGCCGAGGCTGCCCTGCGGATCGGTGTCGATCAGCGCCACCCGCCGCCCGGCGCGCGCAAGCGCCACCGCCAGGTTGGCCGCAAGCGTGGTCTTGCCGCTGCCGCCCTTCTGCTGGGCCACCGTAAGAACGATCCCGGTCATCGCGCCCCCTCCCCGCCCGGACATCGCGGGCGAATCCTTCTTGCTGCAATGCAGCGTCGCACAGTACGCAGACAAATGCACCCGCCGAAATTCGCCCGCGCGGGACGCCCCCCGACGCCGCCTCCGCCGGGGCGGTTCATCCACTGGAAGAATCGCTTCTCCCGGCCCCGGGGTGGCCACGGGCCGCCCGTTCGCGGCTGAAACGTGCCCCGTTCGGCGGGGAAACGCGCCACTGGCGCCTTTCCTGATCCGCCTCACCGTTTCCGAGACGCCGCTCGCGCTCCGCCGGGGATATTTTCATCAAGGCGAAGATGAAAGGTGTTCTCAATATTATTTCACCGTGACGGAAATATCCTCGGGGGTGAATTGGCCGCAGGCCAGGAGGG
>Ga0172382_10002633_pt1 | contig 29604 bp, 62 predicted proteins | sample Leawel138RmetaG_FD_122245 | JGI IMG/M metagenome (GOLD analysis project Ga0172382, IMG submission 122245) | Leachate microbial communities from a municipal landfill in Southern Ontario, Canada - Leachate well 138R metaG | ecosystem: Engineered > Solid waste > Landfill > Unclassified | place...
GCCAGAAGGTTTTCTGGCAAAACCTCATATCTTTCAAAGAACTAGAATATTATACAAGAAAGGAGACGGCAATTCCTCCAACGGCTGAAGACCGTTGGTTTCCTTGCCGTAAAATTCATGAAAAAACCTGAATGGAAAAACGGAAAGCCTGTTCTTAATACGGGTTGTAAAACTTTCGATAGCTATATCAACTATATCGGAACAGGAAATGTTTGGGCAAATGGACTGTTCGCAAACTATATCCGTCCATATAGCGAGACTGAATGCAATGGGCGGGAAAACGAACCTGGCCATTTGCTGAAGTTTGACTTGGACGCCTATAAGCAATATATGTTCTCCCCTACCCGCTATCAGATTGAAAAACGGATGAAAGAGATGACGCAGAGTGCCATTCTCTATATGTTTTACCACAAGAGCCACGGCAAATATGTAATTCATGGGTTTATCCTTACGACGGCTGACCATCGTTTTATTACCGATTTTGTAACTGGCCCTACCTATAAGAGCCAGCAGGTAATTCTCGGAGTCCGAGATTATATCTGCGAACCAGAAAAGGTAGCAGCAGGGGCTTGACATTCTATTAGGTTCATCCTAGGTTGACATCTTGAATAGCCAAAGGGCAAATGTCACAAACAACCAAAGGAATAAAATGAGCCTAATCAACAGAAAAGCAGTCAAGCAAGCAATCCTCGATACCGCGAAAGACCTAGGGAGGACCGAGTTCACAAGAGTCGGTTCAGGATCGTTTGATTTTCTTGAGGAAGTTCTCAAGAAGACCATCCAAGACGAAGTTCAGGGCCACGGCACGATTGGCAAGACTATCAACCTCGGAGAAGTGGCCGTAGAAGACGGAACTCCCAAGGAGACTCCCGCCCCTGAAGTCTCCCCCGAACCCGCTGCCGAATAGTCGGCCACGCAATAGCGTAGGCGTTATACCCAGGAGTATTATGAAAAAGAGTACCCATATCTATGTCGAGTTTCAAGCCCCAGGAATCCTGTTCGCAGAAATGTGGACTGAAGATGTAAACTCAACAGACCCCAACGATGTAAAATGGCCCGATAACGCCTACGCTTTTAGAATCTACAAGAGAGAAGATATAGAAGATAATGGGAATATCTACAAAGGAACCGCCTCTCAAGTTGGCCCTACTTATTACCATCCAGATAGCAAGGTCGAAACTCTAGCCCAACTTGAAGCAAGAAACGACCCGAAAAATAAAATCCTTGTCAGTAATATGAAGAGAAATAAATGGAATGAAGTCGTTTGGTCCCGTTGGGGAAGTTTCCCACAACCGTATGACTCAAAACATGATTGCGTCCTGAAAGCTGGGAAGACTTTGAAACAGCTCGCCAGGGAAACCATGCTGAAGAATATCAAGGTTCGTCGGTAATTTCACTTCTTACAAACACCAAAATAATTGGTTGACAGGATGAACCCTCAATGGTATAAAGGGGGCATGAAAAATCCAATTCACCTGTCCAAATGAAGAAAGTTGAGGATCAAAATGGGAACTACCACAAATGCCCTGATTGCGACGAAGCCGATTGCATCTGCATTGATGCCCCTTTTAATGGCAGCAAGAAGCCTATGATTGTCCCTGACCGCTGGTATGACGCCGAAACCACGAAACCTGACCTGAAGAAGCGGGTTGAAGTATTCTCTGAAGAATACGCCAAGAGCGGATCCTTCAGCCCGTTCCAGTTCGCAAAATGGATGGGAGAGGCTTCTGGTGGCTGGGTCATCGATGGCGGTAAGCAGAGCCATGTTGATGTTTCCCATTGGCGGAAGCCCAGCAAACCTCAATGAAAGCCAAGCATCCATTCAAGTTGGCACTTCTCCATATCTTTTGTTTCCTCGCCGTAATCTTTCTTTGCCCTTTCCGATACCTAGCTGAATTCTTCCGCCCGTTATTTGGAGAGAAATACAAGAAGTGGATCCGCTTGAATATCCCAGGGATTGGCGACTATATAAAGTTCTTAAACTATTAGTTGACAAAACACAACACCTGGAATAAGGTGGACTCATGAAAATCCGAATCAAAGCCGATCGTTGCAAGACCGATGAAGACCGCGAAAAAATTGCCGTCTTCCTTTCAAGGATGTTTGGGGTTGATACTTATCCAGGAATCCCCTACAAGCCTACCGAATATGACTCGTACTTCTGGACCATTGACGCCGGCAACGACTGGAAGGTCTATTTCTCAAAGGAAGACCCTGGCCTTTTTGAAATCCTCCATCGCTACCAGAAAGAAGAGGCCATCAAGGGCTTTACTCTCTGGGCAGCATACCGCCTTACAGGAGAAGTGGTTCAATGAGCGGCCGCATCCATAAAGAGAAGTCGAAAGTCCCTGCCAAGGTTTCAAGGCTCCGCATGCTGAAGGGCGTTCGCAAACAAGTCGGACAGTCCCTCATCGAAGCGGAACATGGCGGAATGGCTGATGTAGCCCATCGCCTCCGCAAGCTCGCAAAAAAGATTGACGATTCTGGACTCTTGTGAGATAAGAGAACCATGAAAAATGAAGTAACAAGCCTAGAGGGTTCTTTAGGGGTTCAGAAGTATCTCTGGACTGTAAACCAACAGGTTGTTGTCTCTGGCTATATGGGGTATCGAAAAATCGCGAAGATTGATCGCATTACTTCAGGGCGGGGCGGAACGATTTATGTCGGCAAGGATTCTTTTGACAAGTACGGCCACCAACGCGGGGCGGATACTTGGACGCGGGGACATATTGAACCCGCAAATGATAAAATCGTCGCTGAAATCAGGGCCGACTTCTGCAAGAAGAGACTGAAAAACTTCGATTGGCTTTCTCTACCTGATTGGCTGGCGATTCAAATCGTCGAGGCCGTATCTGCAAAAGATAAGAGGATTGATTTGAAGGCTGGTAAGTTCATCCCCAATCCAGAAGCGTGAAACCAATGAAATCCATTGTTGTTCGAGTTGAGAAAACAGTTTTCGCAGAAATCGAAGTCCTTGTTCATGATGAGAAGGACGCGATTCCCACGGCTATTCAAGTCGCCATCGATGGCTTCCGTCCTATCGATTGGCAACAAACAGATGGACATAACGCTGAAATTATCAGAAGGAATGACACATGAAAATCCGTTGCTACAATATCCGCTACGACACCGATGGGCTGAAGGTAAAACTCCCGAAGGAACTCTTCTTTGAGAGCGATGAGCCGGACTTCGACCCTCATAAGGAGGCTGCAGACCTCATTTCTGACAAGACCAGCTGGTGCGTCTTCTCGTTCTCTTTGGAAGAAGTGAAGGAAATCCCCGCCGCCGCCAGCGCTGGCTACACCCTCATCGAGATGCTCGTCTGCATCTTCCTGGGATTCGTAGCTTGCGGCGTTGTCGCAATCATCTGGGTGGTCTGTCACTTCTTGGCAAAGGTCTGGTAATGGGAAAGCCCGTTCAAGACCCAAAGCAGAAGTTTCTACAGGGGATTGAAGATACCCTGAAGGCTCATCCAGAGTGGTACGAAGCAACTCGCGGGAAGATGCGAGAAATTATTAAGCCGATTACAATCGCCTTGCTGAAGAAAGACCAGGCCAGAACGTCAGAAGTGATGAGGAAGGCTGGCGACCTTATCCAGCATCCTGTTAAGGTCGTAGTTACTCTTCCGAGTCCTCCAAAGAAGAAAACTCTTTTGGAGTTGTATCATGAAAAGAAGGGTTGACAGAAACAACCCTTAATGATAGAACACCATTATGAATGAAGTAGCTCAAATTATTTATGACCAACTTGGCGGCGGGCGTTTTTCTGCGATGACTGGAGCCAAGAGCTTTATCGCCAGCGACAACAGCCTTTCCTTCAGCCTCCCGGGTTCTGGAGGTTTTACGAAGAACGGAATTAACCGAGTCTCTGTAGTCCTGAACTCAATGGACCTCTATGATATTACCTTTACTCGCGTCAGGGGAGCGAAGGTGACGCCTGTAGAGGAAAAGACAAACATCTATGCGGAAGACCTGCAGATGGTCTTTAAAGAAGTCACAGGGCTTAATACTAGCTTATGAAAACATCTATTCCAGATCCCAATAACGAGCGAACTCCTGTCAAAGACCCTGTAAAGATGTTTGCAGTAAGAATGATTGGGAGAAATGTCCCTCATACTGAACCTACATATTTTGAAGATGAAGCTGAAGGGTGGCTGGTTCCAGGGAGCGAGATTGTTGCCATTACCATTCTTCCATACGAACCCTCCACGCAATGACATCATAGGTATTATATGAGTACTATTGAAATAGATGAAAATGGGAATATAGTAAAAGAGAAAGACGCCGGATGCGGCTGTTGCGGTTGTATTGTAGGAATCATCTGGATTGTTGGGTTCTTTACAGTCTTGGGCTGGCTTTTCAATCCTACTTGACAAATGCAATAGTCAATGGTATAGATGTGTCATGAAAAATAAGAAATCAACTGGCTGTTATCTCCCAGGATGGGCGGTTGCTGGATTTCTAATTCTCTGGATGATGGGGCATTTTTGGTACGGCTTTATTCTTTTATTCATCGTTTATTTCATCTGCAAGAAAGCAGGCAAATAATGATCGAAATTTTGTATTTAATAAGAGAACCATGAAAGGAAACACCATGAAACAAACCCTCCGTGAAGAACTCGCTCAGAAACTCGCCCTCATCTACGCTGAACAGGCCAACAAGAAACTCGCTCGTAAGTACGCCGTTCTCAAGCGACGGCTCCATAAGGCCAGCCTCGTCCAGCCTCACAAGCGGCCCGCTGGCGGCAAGCAACATCTGGTTGCCTTGGTCGAAGCCCTCCGGAAGCATACCATTCTTCCGCATAAGAGGCTGATTGCGGAAGCCATGAAGCGTGGAGCTAAGTCCTCCTGTCGCAATCCCGAATGGCCTATCCATGCCATCCTCTGTCGCCATCCTCGTATCTTCACTCGTCCTGCTCGCGGCCATTGGATGCTCGCCAAGGGGTGGGAGAAGCCCTACGCAAAAAAGGTTGCGTAAGAGACTTGTAATCCCACATCATTTATTTGGAAAATATCTTAAAATAAAGGGAGGATTTTTGTAGAACTTATAGAATAACTTAATTGTGAAGGCGATTAAGGTTAAAATCTATCCAAGAAAATGGCAAAAAGAGTTAATAGAAAAACACTTTGGCTGTTGTAGGGTCGTCTATAATTATGGCCTAGAAAGAAAAATAAAGATCTATACGGAAACTAAAAATAACATTTCCGTCTATGCCATTCAAAAAGAACTCCCAAAACTAAAAGAGGAGAAAGATTGGCTTTGTGAAGTGAATGCCCAATCTCTTCAACAGTCTTTAGTTGATTTAGATTCTGCATTCTCTCATTTCTTTCGTAAGAATAATTCCTTCCCAAAGTTCAAATCGAGAAAGAATCCAAAACAATCGTTTAGGGTTCCTCAGTCATTTGAGGTCGATAAAAACCATAAGGCAATCAAATTACCAAAACTCAAATGGATTAAGTTTCGTGACAAATTCAATCTTCCAGAAAACATTGAATTTAGAAATATAACTATATCAAGGGATGGGAACGAATATTTTGCCTCAATTTGCTATGATGACAAAAAAGAAACACTTGAACAGAGTCCAATTAAAGAAATTAAAACTCTCGGAATAGATTTAGGGACTCGGCATTTAGCAATATTTTCCGATGGAACAAAAATAGAGAATCCAAAACACTTCAAGAAGTATGAAGACAAGTTGGCTTTTGAACAAAGAAAATTAAGCAAGAAAGAAAACGAATCCAGTAAATCATATCAAAAGCAAAAGGAGAAAGTTCAAAAAGTACATAGAAAGATAAGAAACACAAGAAAAGATTTCCTTCATAAATTAACTACAGGCCTGGTCGATAACCAAGATTGGACCAGTTATGCAATAGAGGATTTAGCGGTTCAACAAATGGAACAAAATAATCCAACTCAAATGTCTAAAGCGATAGGAGATGCTGGATGGAGAATGTTTAGACAAATGATGGAATATAAATGCAAAGATGCTGGTAAAAATCTTCTAATCATAGGGCGATTTGACCCATCTAGCAAAACTTGTTCTGTTTGCGGGAATATCTATCAAGAGTTAGAAAGAGGCGAAAAAGAATGGGTTTGTCAGAAATGCCATACTAACCACGATAGAGATGTTAATGCTGCTAGAAATATAAAGAATTTCGGATTAATTAAAAGTCTGGGCAAAGACTTTGACGAGCGAAAGCTCGCCTAGAACCTGCGGTTCGCCGTAGAGTATGTCAGTATTAGGTATGGTTTGGCTAAATAACGCACCCAATCTTTTTCACTTCTCCTTCACGCAATACGCATAACATAGGTTGACAGAATCAAACTTCAATGGTATAAAGACACCATGAAAATTGAATTGAAGAAACTCAAAGTCTTTGAATCTGGTTCCGAAGAAACCTACTGCTTTACCGCCGACATCTGGATTGATGGGCGTTATCAAGGCTCTGTCAGGAATGACGGCCAGGGCGGTCCCCATATCATCTCCCCTCCGTCCATTGAAGCACAGATGAACGCTTGGGGAAAGACGCTTCCTCGCTACGACCTTGGAATCCCTTCTCATGAAGACCCTTCCAAGACGATGATGGTCGAACAGGACGCCGAATCGCTCATTAACGACATCGTCGAAAAGCATCTTCAGTCCAAAGACTTGAAGAAACTCATGTCGAAGCATATCGTTTTTACTCGTCGTGGAGAACGCGGGGTTTTTCAAGTCAGGCCGATAGCCAAACCTTCCGATGTTTTGAGTCGGACGGTGAATATCGAAACGATGAGGGAAAAGCATAATTCGGACTTCATCTTAAACATTCTTCCGTTTGAAGAAGCCCTGTCCATCTATATCGAGCAAGGCAAATGATTATCGACCCTAAATATGGTCCTCAATACGATACGAAGGATGGAACAATTGGAAAACTCCAACTCGTCAAACGTTGGGTCATTGGAATGCCCGACCTTGAAATGGCGGCTCTGAAACTTCAATATCCGAAAGACTTGGCTGACATAGAATCAGGATTTCTTGTATGGCGCGGCAGGAATGGACAGGATACCTATGCGACCAAAAAAGAAGCCGAAGAGTATATCCGCCTCGTCATCAAGAACAATCGTCCAGGACTCTATCCTGAAGGACTTGTACCACTTCATGCTTGGTGTTATCCAGGACATTTTGATTTTTCTGGATTTATTGAAGCGGAACTTCCAAAAGAGATAGCTGTTAAAAATGCAGGAGCTGGGATTTAACCAGTTGACAAACACAATTTTTAATGATACAAGGTTCGTATGAAAATTGCGACAGTCAATAATCAAACAGGCGAGAAGCAATACATGGAAGACATGGAAGGCAAGCCTATGGAGTGGAAGGACCGTCCGGACGCCGAGAATCAAGTACGCCTTCTTAAACTGACCTGCGGCTCTGGCCCATCCGAGCCTCGGAACTTCCAATACCTCATTGAGCCATGAAAAAGACTACCCGTTGCAAAAATTGCGAGACGCAAACCGAGCATCGTCTGTATAAGACGATATCGACTTCCGGAACCGTATTAGTCGGATGGGTCTGCCTTCGCTGTAATTCCTGGACTAGGAGTAAGACGGGCGGCTATTGGATTTCTCATACACTTCTCAAACAACACGGCGTTGATATTGACAGTCTTCCAGTCAAGCAAGATGGTCCTGGAATTGACCCGAATCAGATGACAATGTTTTAGTTGACAAATCCAGACTCTTATGAGATAAAGGGACTATGAAAACAAGATTGCTCGCTCTAGTCGGAAACGAAGTTGATGTTGTCCGTAAACCCGACGACCTATTCAACCACGACTTTACGGGTTTCGCCTCTGGAATCCGTAATGGAAATCTGCAGGTCCGCGATGCAGATGGAAATGTTTGGGAAGTCGATGCCGACCAATGCTCTATCTCGGAATAAAACTATGACTCCTTTCTTTGAAGAATTGCCGCTCCCCGTCCGAAATGCTTTGCTCTGGAAAATGGACTTCCCGATGAATGTCGAGGAAAGCAAGGCCGACATCATCCATCACCTTCTGCATGAAGCAGGAGATGATGAAACTCAACGGTTTATCATCCAGAACTTCTGCAAGGCGTTTTCTGATGAACAACTCGTTGAACTTCTTTATTCTCTTGAAGAAGGAATGAAGAAAGACCTTGCCACCATCCAATACCTTATTCGCAGCACGAACGGGGAAGGGGCATAGAATGTACCTAGAACTCGCTCATTCTAGCCCGAAAGCCCGCAATTCAGCCCTGCTAGTATATGGAGCCTATATCGAGGATGACTCTCCGATCGGCCACGCCATCGCCCGCGCAGGCTGGAGAAAGCCACAGTTTGCCGCTCCCCGACTCCCGGACAACTACCCCTGACTGACACTATTCAGACGGAGACATACATCCAGCCCGCCGGTTCTGCGATGTTCCAAGGACAGACAGATGACGAATGGAAAAGGAACTCAAAAGCTTTGAGGAGTGAATTAGCCGCTCTAGGCTATCGCCTCGGACGCCCTCGCAAGATGTCTATGCAGGAATGTCTCTAATTGACAAACACGAATCTCCGTGCTATAAGATAGCTATGAAAATTTATCAGATTGTCAATGACGATGGAGTCGACAAGTCTTTCCTTGGAGATAATCGCTCTTGGATTGGGGAGATTGTAAAAGGACAACCAGCCCCTGAATTATATCCCGATGCTGTGATTGTTGAAAAACCTTTTGGTTTGCCAGGGACTTATACAGCCAGTGCAAAAAACTTCAAAGAAATCACTCCCGCTGTTCTTTAGATTCTCTATTGACAAACACAGACTCTTATGCGATAAGAGAACCATGAAAACAAGATTGCACGAAGAACTCCTAGAATATATTGAAGAAGGACAACGAAGCGAACGCCTTAAACGCTCAATGTCTGATTGTCCCGATTTTGAGAATCCTCTTTTTAGGAAGGCTTGGAAGGCTGGTTTTTATTCTTCCTTACATAAGGTCTCAGCTCAAGCTGCTTTAGAGACTCTTAAAAAAGAGATTGCCAGTTGACAAACACAGACTCTTATGCGATAAGAGAACCATGACTATTCAACTCCTATGTCAATGCGGAAACGCCTTTGCTGAACCCAACTGGAAGAAGTCGATTCATTGCCCATGCGGAAGAATGGCCTACCCCAGACCCGACCCAGAGCCTTACCGCCCTATTCCCAGGGGAACTCGCCTGCGCTACTTCTGCAACTGCGTCCGCTGGCCTTCTGACAAGGTTGAAGACCTAACGGAGATGATTGGCAACTCCAAGGAACTCTCTCGCAATTCCTTCCTCAAGCATGTTGACCTCGATGACCTGCAACTATTGTCCGCCGAACTGGGCTACCAACGTCACTCCTTACGGAAGATGGCAAAGGACTATCACATCCGATACTCTACAGGCTGGTTGAAAGGCCATAAGGTTTACTTCTTTACATGGAGTGCTATTGAGTATGTCTTTACCGAAAACGGAGAGTTTCCAACTTCCCCAGGGAGAAAGATGCCGCAGCCAAAATATGCGGTTGACAATAACATACCTCTGTGATACAACAGAACCATGAAATTAATCTGTATGTCATTCGATGGGGATTTTCAACGGGAACGGCCTTCCTTTGAAACCGAACAAGACGCTTGGGAATATGCCAATGACATTGGCAGCAAATGGTATTTCTATCCGTTCTATTTCCTGGTTTCGGAAAGCGGGTTGACCATTGTAGACGCCCCTGAACTCCTCGAATGGACCGTTGGGAAACGGGTTTCCACTATTGCTCGCATCTTCAAGAGTTGTTCAGAATTGGAAGAGGCCAAAGGAATGGGAGTTGACCCCTTTGTTTTCCTGCTGGAAGTCGAATGGGAAAATCTTTATCGGGCGAAACAGCCCTCTTGACAAACACAAGCATCTATGAGATAACGGAACCATGAAAAAGAACTTTGAAATCGCTCACTTTGGGGACTATCATGAGATTCCCTATCACGCCCAAAAGCATGATTGCAACGGCGAGGAAATTGGTGGATTCTTCCCCAAGGGTTGCAAACCTATCGCTGGCCAACTGCGCTATTGGGGAGTCTTCTGGAAGGGGCCGACGAAACCGAAACGGGTGAATGTCCTTAAAGCCCTCAAACCGATGATTCAAGAAGTCGACGGCTTCGATTTGAAATACGCCGTCTATCGCTAAGGAGAAATCATGAAACAGCCCGACCAAGCCCTGATTGACAAGTTCGAAAGTGAAGTGACCAAGAAGTTTGAGGCTTCCGCCGCCGATGCCTATCTCTTGCAGAACGAAGACCTCAAGAGCCTGGCAATAGGATGGGCCATCGCCAACGGCCTGTCTGCCGAAGACGCCTATTCCTTCTCCACTTATCTTGCGTATAAAACCGATCTTCTCTAGTTGACAAATCCAGACTCCTATGGGATAACGGAACCATGAAAACACCAACTCGCAAAGAACTTGAACATATCGGCTCCATGATTACAATCAAAGGGACCGACAACTGCCTTGGATACTTGATGTCTTTCCCTGGCAAAGGCGTCTATGACGCATCATTCGGGAAGATTGACATTACCCAAGAAGAGGCCGATGCCCATAACAAAATCTTGGACGAAGCCATGCTGAAAGGGCTGGACGAAAACTGCCAAGTCGGACAAGGCGGAACCTTCTATTTCAATGAGGCTAACAGGAATGTTACAACCTTTATGGGAACGGTTGTCGCAAATGCTGCCAAAAATGGAAAAGCAATTACCTTCTCCCGCAACGGGAAACTCTATCGTGGTCGTACCCAAAAAGATGCAGACTGTTTCAATTTCAAACGCATCCATTGACAAATCCAGACTCCTATGATATAAGTAAGTCATGAAAAAGAAAATTGAACTCTGGCTTTGCGAATCAAAGGGTGGACGGGTTGCTATCCATCTCATTTCCATCGCTCTGTACGGAGGGGTTGCTTGGCATATTGCTGGAATCGCAAGGGAGTTTAAGGGAGTATGAGTACCGAATTGACCAATGACCAAATGAAAGCCCTTTTCAAAAGGCAGAAGGCCGCCTTGACCAGAGCCAAGAAGAAGGGTCCGCAAGCAGTGATTGCCGCCGTCAACAAGGCCATCGCTGAATGGGATGAAAGCTTCCCTGCTTGGCCTGACGACTGGCGTATCTGGCAGAACGCCAAGGACGATGCTGAATATCATATCCGAACTGGCCACCCCACAAACTCTTGGAAATAACTATGGACTCTCCTTCATTCCAATCCAATTACCTGAAGCAAAAAGCCGCCCTTGCCAAGGCCAAGAAAGATGGTCCTCAAGCCGTCCTCAACGCCGTAGAAATCGCCCTAGCATCTTTTGAAGAACATGGCTATCCCGACCAATGGCACGATTGGGAACGAGCCAAGGATGAAGCTGAAATGACCCTCTTGTACGGCCGCTAACCACTTTTGACAGACAAGGATTAGAGCTAACAAGTCATAGAGTCGTTTAAATGTACGATCGAACCTCTCTAAACCAAGTCTGTCTATTTTAGGAGAATACAATGACAAAAAATCCTATTAAGTTGCAAGATGAAATTCAACGGCTAAAGACCAATATCCGTAAAATTAAGAAGAGTGTAAAAGCTCTCCAGGCAGACCGCCAAGCCCTCGTCAACGCTGCAAAAGAAGCGAAAGCCCATCTCGACAACCGAGACGATGCAGACGCTTGGACCGTTCTCGATAAGGCTTTGAAAATCCAGGAGCCGAAATGAAATACCCCGAAGTTGGAGACAAGATTGCTTTTCGCCTCGACAATAAATGGGAAGGTAAGGGAAAAGTAGTCCCGTTTAACATAATCCTTCCGAAAAAGGCATTCAATGTTAAGTTGGATGAACCTTGTAAGGAATTCGATACGGGAGAGGAAATCATTGTCTGGCTGGAAGAAATCACCGCCTGCCACGCTTGACAATTCATAACCTCGATGCTATAAGGGTGTCATGAAACTCGCACCAAAGACCAAGTTCTTTCAGTTCCTCCGTTTCACCCAGAACGATTACGGCTATCTTTCTGAAGACGGCTGGGTGATTCGCAGGGAAGAAGGCCTAACGCCCAACGGGAATCAACTCAATGGCCGTTGGGTTCTTCGGGATTCAAAGGGAAAGTTCGTTGATTTCGACCAACACCGCAACGACCTGATAGAACGCCACGACATTACCCTTGTCATTGGCCCTCCCGAAGGACAGAAACACCCCTGGGAAATGACCGCCGAAGAGTTTGCGGCCGATGTTCCTTCCTATGACTGGTTCCGCTGGTTTGGCTGGCGGGAAGGCCATCACTACTGCCACGAAAGCAAAGAGTACGCTATCAAGACTGGCTATCCAGGGATTCTTCAGAAAGCTCGCAAAATGGGACTCATCAAGTAGCCATGAACACAATAATGAACGCAATATGCGAAATAGCGAAAGCAGTGCTTCAGGCGACAATAGCCATCGGATTGTGGGAATTGTTTGGTAAAGACTTTGTAACATGGGACGGATTTGGAACGCCATTTCGCAGGAAGAATCGCAAGCCAACAATCGGTTGACAGAACGAAACACCGATGCTATAAAGGCCTCATGAAAATCCAGAAGTTCAAAATCTCTAACCTCAAATGGAAAGTCGGACCCTATCAGCAGGACGACTTTGACGAGTGCCAATCATCTGGCTCCATCAAGAGCAACTACATCGTCGACCTTGCTGAAGACGAAATCCCCGATGAAGTCATCCCCCAGCTCATCGCCCAGCAGTCTGGTTGGACGCCGACGAGTTGGACCGCCACTCCCTACCAGAAGCCTTCATGACCCAAAAGCTCGTCATCATCAGGGGCCTTCCAGGAAGTGGAAAGTCTACCATCGCCAAGAGCGACCCCTACAAGGGCTTCAAGCATTTCGAGGCCGATATGTACTTCGTCAACGACAAGGGCGAATACGTCTTCGATAAGGCCAAAATCTCCAAAGCTCACAAGTGGTGCCAAGACTCCTGCAGGACCGCTCTGGCGGAAGGCCATAGCGTTGTCGTCAGCAATACCTTCTGCCGGTCTTGGGAGCTTGTTCCCTATGTTCTTATGGCTCGCGACCTTGACATCCCCATTGAAGTCGTTGAGGCCAAAGGGGAGTATAAGAACATCCATGATTGCCCCAAGGAAACCATTGACCGTATGAAGGCCAATTGGGAAGCCTACGAACCCCCTCCACGCAATACGCCCGCATGAAACATATCTCTACAACCCCTTGCCCTCCTTGTATCGCTGATTGCTCCTGCGGCCATCGCCCTGTAGTCGAGCAGTACCAACTCGGAGGAACCTACCTCATCCCCTGGATGGAGTACCGCTTCCACTGTTCAGCCTGTAGTCTTACTGGAACCAGGCATGAGAACTTCTCCTGCTCCCGGGACTCTTGGGAAAAACTCATCAATCCGGAGGGCAAATACCAGCCCCACGCAATGCACCCGCCCATGCCTAAAAAAGCTGTTGACAAATGCTGAAGTTATGCTATAACGGATACTGAAAGATGCCATAAGGCCATTAATGAAAAAGCTAAATGCAAACAGAGAGCGAGGCCCCCCGATGTAAGCACCATTTTGTTTTTCTTTTTTGTTGATATATAATGATGAAAATGTTGTTCGCTCCCTCGGCTCGTAGCCGGGGGAGCCTTTCTTTGTACACGCAATAGCGTATGTGCCTATTGACAGAAAAAGCACCTTATGATATACCAGAAACAATGAGCGATAGTCTTACAACTTATCCAGAGATAAAGAAAGAGATTCTTGAAGGGGATCTTGAGCTTGTCTTTATCGATGTATATGAAGGCTATGTCGTCTTTGAAATGACTCCTTCAAAAACAAAGAAAGAGTACGAAGCCGATTGGCTTGAATTTACTCTCCCGAATAGCCAATTTATCGAGATGATAGAAGAAGGCCTTATCTGCTTTCATGAAGATACTAAACCAGCAACAGAGGATTTTGTTTGCGCTGTTTTGGAAGCAGACTTGAAAAAAGAGTTTTCAACCTCATCTTTGAACAGGGCTCCGCTTACCGAACTCCTTGCAACCGTTTCAACTGAATGGGAATTTGCCGCTGACGGCGGATTGAAGAAATCCAAGTTTTCTCCATCAAAAAAGAAAATCTATTACGAGGACGGCGATTGCTACGAATGGGCAGAAGGAGAGGAAAATCTCTACTACGAAGACAAAAACGGCAACAGGTATGAATATGGCCCAAGGTCTAATCCCAATAAGCCCAAAAAGATTTCCCCAGAACGACAAGCCGCTATCGAGAAAGCAAAGGCTGAAGTAGAAGCAAAGGAAAAGGCCGCTGCTGTCAAATCTCAAGCCCAAACAGTTGCAAGACAGGCCCTTGATTTAGTTGCAAAAAGGATACGACGATGATTTCGGAACTTACAGAACCAAAATGCAAGTTTTGCGACAACCCTATTGAGTACAAATATGAATACTCATATGACGATTTCAAAGCCGTCTTGGATAGCCATGAGCCTTCATACAAGCCTTCATGCAATCACCCCAGGACTTCCGCTCCTGTAGCTACTTCAGTCCAGCCCGCCTCCCAGGTCAAAGCTCAAGCCAAAGCCATCGCAAGACAGGCCCTCCAAATAGTGGCTGCAAGGACGAAACGATGAACTTGAAAAAATATATCTACAGGACCGATGACGGAGATTGGGCCGTCGCACAACCAGACTTGAAAAATTGGTATCTCTTCAAAGACAAAGAAGATGCTTGGATGTGGGCCAAAAGGGTCGTCGAATATCAATTGGCTTATGACGGCTACGACGACGAAGACCCCAAGCCTGAACCCCCCAAGCCTCCAACGGATATCGAAATCGCCAAGGTCATCTCAAGACGGGTCCTCGACGAGCTGGCTGCCAAGCTCAAGGCCCGCAACCGTCGTTGAAATCCATCAACCCAGCCCGCAGCCGCGACTCCTCCAGGCTCGCCGGCGAGATGCTCCTCCGTCGTCCTGAACTTATCCTTCGGTCACGCTTTGCATTATACGTAGAAACCCCAATGAATCGCTACTTTTTCTAAATAGTGTATTTATCAGGCAATTCAAATTCCGAGATCCGATGACCTCATCGCCTTCGGCAGCACCCGGGGGATCCCAGGCCTCCTCCGTCGTCTCGCCCGCAACCTGAAAACCCCTGATTCCATCACTCCTCACGCAATGCGAATATATATGTTGCGTAAGAACTACTTATGTCTTCAGCCCAAGGAGTGGCCTCTCGAATTCCGAGATCCCCTCATCTCCCTGATGACCTGCAGCCGCGGTTCCCAGGCGTCCCTGGATGACCCGAGATCGTCGCTCGGTTCAAAAAACACTATTGAAAAATCCTGAAAGAAATAGTTGACAAGAATATCTAACTGATGTAAAACAAGACCATGAAAATGAAACAAGGCAAGTTGTACGAATGGAACCCCTCTCAATCCGTCCCTGTTTGGGGAAGACTTGACCCCTCTCTACCGACCCACGGCGAATTTGTTTCCTCTTTCGGTTCTATCCCGACTGTAGGCGACCCAGCCTTCGGGGAAATCTGCGTCTTTGAAAACCCCGACTCTACCATCTTCTTCGTCCCTCTCAATATGATGGCCGATATTACGGAAGTTGAATGATGAAAGCGAAAACCATCCAAGCTGACTTCAGCAACCATAGCCAATCTTGGTTCTATACCAAAATTTCAATCCTTGGCTCCAAGAAATACCGTATCCGTATCCGTCGTAATGCCTACGATTTTCAATCTTACGCCGTCGCTGAACTCTGGAACGGCCAAGAATGGAAAGAAGTTATCTCCCGACCTATCGAAAAAATGCTCTGCTCCAAAGTCTCTTATACCAAAGAAACCTTAACCCTCGATGAAACGGGCTTCTTTGAGTTTGATGCAGAAGAACTGCTCGCCCTTGCCGATACAGTCTCCCAATAAAGGAACCCACTCAATGCACCCCAATGACGCCAAAGCCTTCGCCCAAAAAGTCGCCCTCCAAGAAGCCTACGGAAATAAAAACCGCTGGGTTCTTATCAAAGCCGAGAAATATGGCAAAACCCTCTGGATGTCCCGAGCGGGTTTCGTAGAAGACAAGACCAAAGCCCGACCCTTCAACTTCGATGCTGACGGAATTGCCGAACAACTCTTTCAATCCGCTCTTCAGACTGGCCACCTCCTTGATGTCGAACCCGTCCCCGCCGACCCCGACGCCGATGAGTTTGAATGCGAAAAGTGTCATCGCATAGGAGATGTCGAAGACTCCCGAGCCGCTCCTGAAAATCGCCTCCTCTGCGACGATTGCTACCAGCAAGAAAAACCCCAATGAACTCCCAAGCCTTCAGCCTTAAAACCCATAACGGGAAGCTGACCATCCGTAACCCAGCTACCAACGGCCACCGCACTTTCTCCATCAAAACCCAACCCGAGAACGCTCGCTTCGCCCCAGGAGAACGCATCGTAGCTCTCCTTACAGGAAGTGATAATACAGCCTCCTATACTCCCTTCGGCTTTATCCAGCCTGATGGCTCCGTCCGACTCTTCCGTTCCAAGGCTGATGGCCTCTGGCTGAAGTACGCAGATATGGTTTCCCGCCCCGACGCTTACCCTTCTGCCGAATACCTCTTTGAAGGGCATTGTAGAGTCTGCAATAGATTGCTAACTCATCCAGAGTCCATAAAAAGCGGTATTGGGCCAAATTGCGGGGGAAAGGCTCGCAAGTCCAACCAAGCCAAGTACCGTCCTGTACGACCCGCCTAGCCAAAAGCAAACTCCAGAACTTGCAAAGACCAAAAGCAAGCCCCAGAGGCTGCATCCCGCCCCGCAAGACCTGCGGGGCTTTTCTTTGGACTGAAGTAATCATATGAAGTGTTTGTTCGAATTCCGAGCTCCGACCCCAGCCTTCGGTTCTGCAGCCGCCGCCGGTCAGGGCCTCCGCCGTCGTCTCCTCTGCCGACCTTCGCTCGCTTCCTTCATCGACTTCTCAACATAATCTCGTAATTCATTGATTATCAGTGGCTTACTAAATCCGATGTGAAAAGTCGATGACAGACAACCAGAACCAGAACCAGAACTCGATGACGCCTCCAGGGGACTGAAGGACGCCTTCCCAGGGGACCTGACGCCCGCGACCAGGATGTCCTCAACGAACTCCCCTCGATACCCATTATCGACTCCTCCCAATTCCTTCAGCCTATTGGAACCGCTGAACTCTCGATGCTGAAGGAGGAATGAATCTTGCCCCTAGGATGCCCCTAGGATGCCTGCAAGCAAGTCGGCAATACCTTGGCTCCCCCAGAAATGAACCAGCCTTAAAAAGCCTCTGGCGGATGTCCATTTTGAATAGTCGACGAACCAGAACTCGACGACTCCGAGATGCCCAGTCGCCCGCCACCGTCGCCCGCCGTCGTCCCAGTCGGACTGAACTGAACTGGCCTCGGACTCTTCCGTCCACTTCTCAGCAGTCCTCCTGCCCAAAGAAAAACCCCCGCCCTTTCGGGCAGGGGTTTCAAGCCCTAGGCTTACGCTTGGACGCTCTCCCCCGCTTGGATGTCTGCCAGCAGGGAGGCAATCTCCGAATCGTCTACCGCAACGCCAAGCCAATCCTTTGCCGTTTCGGGGGAGACTACCGAAAACTCCCCGTTCGCCCCGTCCATCGTTATGACTTTCTTGGCGATGGAAAGAGAGTCAAACTTTTCGGGGGAAAGTTTGAAGGTACGATACTTGTCCCGACGCAATTCCAACGCCTTGCCGATTGCATCCTTGACGGCTTTGGCCTCCGTTGTCGTCTTTTCCTTGTACCCCGCCAAGACAACGCCGTTTTCATCCTTGCTCTCGCAAGAATAATGGGCATAACATTCCCGCAAGTAGAAGGAAGTACGCCCTTCCTTGTCCAGCGTAAACAACCCCTTGTCTCCCTCGCCTTGATAGTCGGCCTGTCCCGTTTGGGACGGATTGGTAATGCTCCGCTGAATGTCAACCAAAGCGGTAATTACCCGCTGGTCGTTGAAGGGAATCGGGTAGTCCAGTTGCATAATGCTGGTACAGAACTTTTTAGTATTCGCTGAAACCTCAACGGGCTTGGTCGCAGAGAAATCCTTATGCCCCGAAATCGCAAACTTGGCTCCCCGACGAATCCGCAGAGAATCCCCAAAGGAAGGAATATCCCCCGCTTCGATGGCCTCAATGCAAGCCTCAATCTTCGCCAAGTCGCTCGCTTTCGCTCCCGCATACCCCGCCCCCCGCTGTTCGCTGGTAGGACAGAGGCGAATCCATTGGTCGGTCAAAACCCCTTCGTTGGAAAGATACTTGCTGATGAAAACGAATCCCCCATTGGGATGATTGTTCAATTCGCTCGCCAGCGTTTCAATATCAACCGTTGTCCCAATGTCTGAACCTTTGATTGCGATAGTTGCCATAATCTTTTTCTTTCGTTTGGTTGTTTTGTTCTCGTATCCTGCCCCGTTTATATACCTTGAATATCTATATGTCAATCCCCAAAACCAAACTTTTTTCAGTTATTTTTTAGCCCGTTTTCAAGCCCCATTAATGAGACTTGGTTTTTCCCCTCCCTATTCATAGTTTTTTCAGTTTGTCAAGCAGTTATTTTCCCAAGAAGTGTGAAACCCCGTAGTATATCATACAGAATTGAGAATTGTCAAGAACTTTCTTCAGCATATTCGCCAGAAGTGTTTGGATACCATTCCCCCCTCGATTCGCCCGCCCAATGACCTCATCAGGACCTGATCCTGGATCCCGCAGCCAGGCCTCCGCCGTCGTCATCGAGATGACCAGCAGTCCTTGACCTTCGTCGACTTCTCAAGAAATATATAAAAACCCCAGCGAATATAGGTTTTTCAAGAGAAGTGTCTAGCCCGAAGAAATCTGCCTCATCAGTTCAGGTCATCAACCAGGGACGGCGCGGCAGGCCAGGTCCCGTTCGCAGGTCGTCTTCATTTCCCTCGGAAACCATCAAACCACTTTTCCGAAAACCCTCCATAAATCTGTTGACAAAAATAGACTCTTATGAGATAACAGAACCATGAACTTTTACAAAATGCTTTTTGATTTTCATTCAAAACTTTTTGGTTTCAAAATCGAAACTCCAAAAGACCTTCAAGACTTTGTAGAATATTTTCATAATTTCAGTTCCAAAAATTTCCCTCAAAACAATGCAGAAATAAGTCGAGATGTCAATATAATGAAGGCTGAACAATTTCATTTAGCAAATGGAGGAATTATCGTTGTAGATGAAGAAATGGCAGAGGCTTTCGCCAGAACTGATATAGACAATATCTATATCGAAGACATTTATATGCCTTTTCGCTCTATTGAATTAGCCATCCCCAAAACAATTTGCGAACGGTTTGGTATAATGCCGTTAATAGTCCTCCCTCCAGAAGGATATAAAGATGGGGAAATGTACTATACCGCATATGTTTGTCCTAAAGATGATAATTTAACCCCTTGCCCTTGTTATCATAAGGCCAATAATGTCTTAATCTCTCCAGAAACTAAAGAACAGGAAAAACTTTCTTATTTTTCAAAACCTGTAAATGTTAAATTTTTTCAATCGTTATTGGAATCAGATGATGTTTCCGAGCGTTCTTGGAGGTTTTTCCTAGTCGTTATGCTCTATCTCCAATCTCAAGATGCTCAAAAAGCACTTGAGGAAACTTCCATTAAAGTCCTGAATCAAAACCCCGAACAAGTTGGGGTCAAGAAAATGCGGAAGAAGTGTAAAAGCTATAAACTTGTCAATATCCTTTCCCGAAAGAATGTCCAATATGTCGGCACAACTGGTCGCCATCATGCTTCTCCAGAAGCTCATTGGGTCAAAGGATATATGCAGTATTTCAAGCATGAACGCTACTACCGCAACCCAAACGGTTCAATAAAAACACATTGGGTTCTTCCATATCCAAGGGGAGAAGGAAAAGATAAGTTGGATATGCGAGCATTGCGAGCTTTGACCGCTTGACAAACACCAGCCCCTATGCTATAAGGGACTTATGAAAAATAAAATCTACTGGAAAGAAATCCCATCAAAGGCAAAAGTGATAGATGAAGGTTCCTTCTATTCCTATGAAGGACGATTCATCTACTGGCTCGGTAATGAAGCCAGCGAAGCCCAAACCTTCCTCAAACGCTTGGCTAGGAAATCCTGATGAAAGAACTACTCTTCATCCTCAAAGTCCTCCTGTTCTCAATCGCACTTTTTGTCTATGGCTATTCGTCCATCTTCCCGATTGACCTGTCCATACCTGTCGAGTGGAATCTCAAACTCGACCTGTCCCTTCCCGTCCTGTTCGTTATGCTCGCTTCTTACCTGTCCTTGGTCTGGTATCCCCTGCGGTACAACGAACCCTTTGTCAAGCCGTACAAGGGCTACGACAAGAACTTTAAGATGGTTGCGTTCAATCCTGCTCCATTGCTTACAGCCTACTTTGGCTTCCTAGCCATCTTGTCTGCCAACAAGAGCGTTGGCCTAGGAACTTTCTTCTACCTGCTGGCTGGCTACTTCTTCTTCCTCATATGCCATCGGAGAGGCTTCAGTATCATCCAGTCTTGGTACGAGGATGCGGAAGGGAAAGTCATCTATGTCCTACGCCGTTAACCCATCTCCCAACCTATGACCTAACCTATCTCCCAACCATATGCCTATGCTGAAGGGGCCTAGGGCCTAAGAAACACTTCTCATAAGTGTAAAAAATCAAAAAAGCCTAAGGAAAGACCCCCCCCGGGGGTACATTTTTCAAAAAAGGTAGGGGGATGGGTTCCCTTAGGACTAGTTTGGGGGGTCTTGTTAAAACGACCTTTTTCAAATTTCACAAGGGGAGGGTTCCCTTGGCAGACTAGTTACCCACTTTTTTCGGTTTTTCCAATTCAAGGGGTTCCCTTGGCAGCTAGTTTAAAATCTCACAAATTCCCAATTTCCTGAACCGAGGGGTTCCCTTGGCAACTAGTAGGAAAAATATCCTAATCGAAGAATGAAAGAGTGTGAAGAACTCATTAATATTCCTTCTTATTGTCTTGCTGAAAACTATGACTTTTGCAGGCATCGTTCCTCCCCTCTATGTGGGGAATACAGAAATAGTAAGAGACGAATACGGAAGACCTATGCGAGGGACTTGCTTGGTCGAAATAAGGAAGGCCGAAGGCGGAATTATAAGGCCCCCAGATACAAATGGTTTCACGCATCCATTAAATCCATTAGCTTCTTCTAACTGCGTAGGGAAAGTTGGAATGAACTCTATGTCTCCAGATTCAGGTCTTTTTTGCGTTGTTTTCCCTTTTCGTCCAGAGGTAGGCTCTAAGATTTTCGCAAGAGCATATAATTCGTCTACTTATGAGACTTCTACTTTTTATGCAGATTCAACAGCTTGTGAGGTTCCTCCGCAAAACAAGACCTCGTTAGTTTTGAATTTTTCTTCAGCAAGGGCGATAGACCCGAACGACGATGATAATGATGGGCTAAATAATTCTTGGGAAAGTCTTTTAGGGATAGATGACAGGTTAACTCCTGACTATGATGGTGACGGGATGGTAGATTATCACGAGATGTTAGCAGGAACTGCCCCAGACGACCCAGATTCTATTTTTGCCTTTAGTGCAGCTAATCCAAATGATGCAGAAGTAGAAATTGCTTGGCAATCTATTCCAGGGAAGAAATATAGGATACAATATCTTCCAGAACTTCCAAGGTCTATTGCGGAAGAAATAATAATTATAGATGTAGGAGATGAGATTTTGGCTGGCCCAGGTGAGTATGAGAAAAAGGAATTTGTAACTTTACCCGCTGGGATTGTTAAAGGATATTTCAGAGTAAAGTTGGTAATAGACTAGTAGTGAATGGTGGAATAATGTTTTTAACAGAGGTTTTCTATTTTTGCTATAGAAAAGAAATTGAGAGTTTTTTATGAACGCTGAAGTCAAACAAAACACCGAAAGAAAATTTTTAGAAGTTTTGCAATCAGACAACAATGTAGTCTTTGTATTTAACAGAGAAGGCCGTTATATTGATGTCTCCACTAAATGCCACCATTTACTTTATCGCCCTGCCGAAGATATTCTAGGAAGAACTGTACATGAAATATTCCCAGATGAGTTAGCGGATCTTGCGGTAGAAACAATTAATAGTTCTCTAGAAGAAGGAAAATGTATTGAGGCTAGATACAGATTAGATATTGATGATGAAAGTTATTGGTTCCAGGCTATTTCAATTCCGTTTTCAGAAGACGAGGTAATTTGGATTGCGAAAGATGTTACGAAGATTGTTGAAGAGGAACAAATAGTTATGGATGCAGTTTCAGTAATAGAAAATATCTTCTGAATGGAGACCAAGTGATTCTAGGCGGGCTTCTGCCCGTCTTTTTTTATGGACTGAAATGGTTGAGAAAGTGTTTTATGGACTAGAATGGTTGAATAAAAGGGGTTTTTGGCAGGGAAATGGGGGTAAGAAAATAGGAAAGTCCAGAAAAAAAAGTCGCAGAGTCCCTAGTTTAGGTTCCGCGATTTTTTGTCGGGTTGTGAGATTTGCTAAATGTGAGTTATTTATATCTGTTACACCAGGCTCCAAGGAACTTTACAATATTTGCAGGGCTATAAGGAGGAGAAGAGAGTAAGGTCATTAGAGGTTCTCCAATTAGTTTTGCATCAGATAGTCTCAATCGGAGTATAAGATATCCTTCATCTCCAATTAGGTCAAAAGACAAATTTTTTGGTTGTTGAACTATCGTTATTTTTTGCTCCATTAATGATGGGAAGGCTAAGGAGATTCTTTCTCTCAATTCATCAGACAGACTGTGATGTCTATTTTCTGGGTCTCTTTCTGCAAAATCCCCTCCATTGAAACTTTCCTTTTTGATTACATGGTCTTTGGATTCTTTTTGTGAGACTGTGGTATCTTTCCCATGGTCTTTAAGTTCTTGGGTAAAGATTTCTATGGGGAGGATATCTTTGCATTCTACAGGGATAACGGAGCCTCTGCTGAAATTAGGGTCCATGCTGTTAATAGATTCCAAGAATACATGGCCAGAAAAGGTTTTAGACTGCAGGTTGACAAAGCAGAGTCCATTTATGCCGTTGATATATACTAGAGCTTGAGTCCCGTTTTCATATTCGTTTAATTGTTTCATTATGATTCTCCTATTCTCCGTAGTCTCTGACGATTACTTTGCCGCAATTAAGGCAACCATCGATTACTACGCTTTTGTGTTTTACTGTTTTACCTGCTGGAACTATGCATTGGAGTTCTCCTGGGTAGAAATTTACAGTCCGAGTATGTTTACAACGAAGTTGTTTCCACCATGATTTAAATCCGCTTTTCATAATTCCTCCTGAAGGTTATTATACAGGAGAATAGAAGCCATTTTTCAAGACATATGAATTTGGCGGGGAAGAATGAGTAGCATCCCATTCAGGAGCCGGCACTACGAGATTACATCTAGAGGCGATATCCATAGCTAGGTGCGCGACTTTAGGGGCTCTGGACATGACATAGGAGCGTTCTTCAGCAGATCCCATGAGGTGGGCATAAGCATCTACTACGATTTCGTTAGGTTTATATTGTCCTGTAAAATTAGATTTGAGATAGAAGCCGTTAGGAGTCTCGATACGTTCTCCTAGGATTCCTTTATCTGCTGCGTCTAGGATTTTCATTTGGTCAGATTGTGACATTCTGGAGTCTAGTTCGTGGGAATGTTCATGAAGGATTACATTTTTTCTACCTTCTGGGGACAGTTCATAAGCTTTGGGTCCTAGTACAACAGTTCCGTCTATATATTGACCTTCTGAAGGAAGATTGGGGTCATATTTATAGCCTGGGACATCGTTAAGTTTTTCTGGGGACAGAAGATGTGGTTCTATGATTTGTGCTATTTTGTACCAAGACTTCATTGATTGTAATTCCTTTAGCAGAAGTTAGACTCCTTTACTAGGGAAGTCCAGATTTATTACAGAATAACACTTACGACTATTTAAACGGAGAAGACTATGAAGATTGAAAAGACAGCCTCGGGTTCTAGGAAGATTACAATGTCCAAGAAAGAGTGGGAACTCATTGGAAAGCAAGCTGGATGGAAAAAAGAGTCCCAAATAATCCCAGATGATGGAATTGCGGACGGTGGAGAGCCCTATACCGAAGATGAAATGAATCTCATACAACCTCAAGAGATTAAAAAGATATATTGGAGCAATGTTCCGAAAGATGCAGAGATCCAATTATATGGGAATGAATATATTTATAATGGGATGCTTGTCTATTGGAATGATAGCGAAGCCATAGATGCTCAAAGGTTCCTTAATGGTCGAGTAGCAGATACCGTACAAAAAACAACGGAGGAGCCATGAAAATATTACCATCAGGGATTAGCAAACAATCGAAGAGCTTAACAGATTGGAAAGAATTAACAAAGAAGGCTCAAGCTTTTGACGGGAATGGACCTGGGGGTACAGAATTACTTCCGAATGAAGACCCTGCTTCTTTTGACGAGCTTGTTGAGGCTAAAATAGAAATAGATGGTCAAGCTGGTGGTTGGAGAATTTCTTTAGTTCTTGGAAATGGGTTTGATACAATAGAAAAAGGGCCTATTCAGGCTACAAGTATTGAACATATTTGTTCTGAGTTGCTGAAGTACAGCTAGGAGACTATTATGAAGATTGAAAAAACTGCATCAGATTCTCAAAAGATTACAATGTCCAAAGACGAGTGGATTCAAATTGGTAAACAAGCTCAATGGGATCTTGCTTCTCGCCCAGACATTCATGAACCTATAAAAGAGGAAGAAAAAAGGTGTCCTGAATGCGGAGAAAAACTTACGGTTGAATTTGAGCCCTCCTATCAGGAATATCCAGGAGCTACTCCGCAGCCTTCTTATACAAACTATGAATGTCCAGCTTGCGGTTGGTCAGACAGCGTAAAGGGCGGGAGTATTGAAGGGCAAGAGAATAAAAGAGGTTGGTAGATGAAACTATCAAAGGCTCAATGGGAACATATTGGGCATACGGCCGGCTGGCTAAAAAAGGTCAGTATGAGGGCTAGATTGGTACAGGAATATCCTGGGGACCAAACAGTTTCTGTTTATAGCGGAAAGAATAAAGAGCCTCATTTTGTAATAGATGGTGTTTCTGACGTAAATGAGTTAGATTTGAATAAGATTAACGAGTATCTAAATGGGGTCATTTGGACTGACAAAGGCGCCAAAGGATATATAACTCCAAGACTTCGAGTTGGCGACTTCCTAAAGGATTAAGGTTTAGGTATTATTCTTCGCCACAAAGCCCGCAGGCGGGTTATCTAGGTCTACTACGACTAGGGCTGGGAAAGACTTGGCGGACAGCCTATAGAGGGCATCAGAGCGGGTAGCGCCCTCAAGAATGTAGGGGCCTTGAGCCTCCAAGACTACGATAAGGGGAGAAATCTCCATAGAGTCTTGAATTCGTTCTGCAAGTTCTGTAATTCTTCGGCTTCCTTCTTCTGAATAATGAGTACCCGTCAGTTCAAAATCTGACATAGGGAGTTCTCTAATACCTGGGAGGACTTCTGCATTTGGTACAGAAGCTTCTATGGATGAGGTATTGTGGACATCTTGGAGTACGGTTCTACCATCTACTTCTGTGGGAGCGAGCGGATAATCTTTAAATGCTACTTGTGAAGTTTTATTAAGTCTGACAGGATAGATTCTCATTTCAGGACATTTCTGTTGTAGATGATGTAATAAATCAAGTCTTCTTGATTGACTTTTATTCCATCTATTCCGTTTACAGTCATTAATCGCATATAGGCTTCTGGATTTTGATGATAATACACATCAGCCCATATTGTCATAATTTGGTCTATAGCGTCTTCTCCGTTGACAATAGAATTTATCAACAATTGTTTTCCCCTTCTATAGTCATCGTCCCAGTTAGAGACTGCGATTTCCATAGTTTCTTTATCAACGCTTTTCAACATTTTTTCTATTTGCTGATAAGTAAACAATTTACTTTTAGAAGTAAGGATAGAAGCTCCTGTAACAACCTTTTTGGTGATATTAGAACCATACTGTCTAGCTACAGATTCATTAACGGCGAAGTAGATTCCTGGGCCATAAGCTGCGGAAGATCCAAGGTCTTTACCTAGTTCTTTAACTCCGTATTCCGGATTAAAGTCATTTAGGTCTATTGGGTTTGGGTCTCCTCTATAAACTTCTTGGGCTATTTTTTCAGTGCCAGTTGGGAAAATTCTCATACCAATTACTTCGGCATTTTTGCTAAGAAACCTACTTTTTTGCTTCTTGGAGGGTTTCTATATAGGGTGCTCTCTGCCGCCCATTATGATTGCCATAACAATCATAGGGTCAAGGGTACAATCTGCGGACAGACCTTCTCGTCCAGGACGGTCAAGCAGTCCTTTTGAGGAGTCTAACGGCAATTTTAACGGTTGTTCTTTATCTTCGTTCATTACTTTCTGGCTTTCTTTTTTGTTTTAGAACATGATGGGCATATAACATTTTGTGTTCTTGTTACGCGCCATCCCTCCTTATCAGCTTCTTCGGCTACAGAAAATTCATCAGTTCCGTATCCTCCGAATTTAGTATTGCATTTTGAGCAAGATAATCGGATTTCCATACATTCCGATAATTTGAGTGTGTTGTTATTCATATGTCGCTGGCTCTCCGTGTTCGTTTATAGTCTTGACTTCTCTCATTAACATATGAATACGGCAATTCAGGTCCATAGACTTCATCTACAGTCCAGGTATCTTGGTCTCCTGTAACGGCATCATCGATTAGGATTACCTTTCCCTTGATTGCAAATTTGGATGGTAGCCATGAGACTTTTGTTGTTAAACCGACAGACAATTTGCACTGCTTACAATTATTGTCGTCATCCGTCATTTTCTTCAAGTCTTTTATAGTCATGGGGTCACTAAAATTTCCAATGTCTTAATGGCATCTCCGCGTTCCGCATTACAGGCAGCGCGGAGTTCTCTGATTGCCTGTTCCCACATAACTTTCTCACAATGCTCTCCGATGGCGGCTCGTTTTCTCCAAATTTCGATAAGAATCAAAAAGGCTTGCGGGGGTAGTTCCTTGACTGCCTTTTCAAAGTCTTTCATTATTCCGTCAGTATTGTCGCTCATGTTAATTCTACCCGTTATTTTTAATCCAATTCTGCATCCGTTCATCATTTCTTTTTTTTTGTCTTGCTGGCGATATCTTTAGCAGAGTCTCTTCGGAAGTCAATAAGGCATTTCCCGCATTGCATTTCTCCATCGTCTCCGTATTTGCCTTCGCATTGATGTTCCATCCATAAAAGTTCTCGAAGAATTTCTTCGTTTCTGGGCCATCCCTCGTTTTTAGGCCAATGGCTAAAATCGTCCAGAATGATTCTTTCGTCGTCTGGTATAAGATTTGCGTTTTCAGCATCTAAAGTTTTTTGAATCTCTTCGGATACAGAAGTATCGCTTTCTGTAATCAGGTCATTAGGAGGCCAATCAATTCCCAGCGGGGCGGAAACATGAGGGGCTTGAAGATGGCATTTTGATGCGCATTCATTGCAAATAGAAAGTGTGGCAGGGATAGGCTCTCCGCATTTATTACAACAAAGGAGTAATGCTCCAGATCCTCCTTGGCCTTTAGGAGGTTCTGGGGGCGGTGCAGTTGGTTTGGAGTTAACTCCACCCTTTTTTACTTTACCTTCTTCTATTTCATTTTCTTTCATTCTATTCTCCCTCCATTTTAAACACTGCAACATTATCATAGCCCTGTTTCCGAAGGTCTTCTGCATAGGCTCTAGCGATAAGCTCGTCAGGGAATCGTTTATCTGGTCTTGGAGCTATTGGGTGGTCACCAACGACTAGATAAGGATTGGTTTGTTTTTTTGGGACTCTAGCCCTGAGAATCATAATGAGTTCATAATCGAACCAGACGCTTTTATCGTTGGGATGTTTGTCGCATTGCCAGGTTCCATAATGCGAGTTTTTAAGAGGCTTCAGCGGATATCCGCATCTTGGACAATCAGGAGGGTCTATCCAAATTGGAGGATTTTCATCTTTCTCTCCGAGTTTTCCAAAATCTACTTTTTGAAGTGTTTTAGAAGTATCTATCAGCCTAGGAAAGGTTTTAGAAGTATCGTTTATTTTAGATTCTGGAGGGACAAATCCAGTCGGAGGGGGTGGTTTGTGGTTCATTTAGTTTCCTTATAGCATGGGCAAACAAGTTTTTTGGTTCGCCAATCTTCTATACAAGCTCCGCAATAGCAATTGGAGTATGGATTCTTACAAGTAAAGGCATATCGTTCTTCAAGCTGGTGCCATCTTTTTGCGATAGTTCTCCAACTACATTTTGAAGTTTTTTGTTTAGGAGTACTGAAGGCGTCCTTAGTATCTTCGACTGCCGAGATAAGATCTTCAGCATTAAACTGGATGTCTTTTTTAGGATTCATTTTTTGACTTATTATACAGGTCCCAAGCTTCGCCTATAGAGGATGCCCTAAATCTCCCGTAGTATGTTATCTCCATATCCCCTAGTTGTTTGTTACAAAAGATACAGCGATGCCAATGACCGCTATGTATTTCTCGTAGCCAAGCGTGTTTATATGAGCAGCAATCGCAGTTGACATATGCGAGATAAAACCATCTAGGCTTTATAGGCTTTCTAGGTTTTATTGGACTGTATGGCATGAAGCGTTCTTCTTTATGCATTCTTTAGACCTGGCACAGAGGCCATCGCAAGGGTCTCCATCATGACAGATTTCGGGGAGACGTGAATCTTCATTGTCATTCCAATTAGGAGAGGCTTCTACAATCTCATTTCCATTAAAGAGATACCACCATTGTTTATCTCTTCCAGTGGCTTTTATTGAACTTACTTTGGTAAAGAGTTCTCCCTCAAGGCGGAAGGTATTTCCGTCCTTTAATTGTTCAAAAAATTCGCAATGTTGGTATCTGTCCATAATGTGACCTTTCTGAGCAAAGAGTAGTCTTATAGGATAGGAAAGACAAGGAAAAAATATGAATGTATAATAGACTATGCCAAACCGTTCAAGTAAACTTACAAAAGTCTACAATTGGATTCCTACATTTGATGGCATACATGGTAATTACAAGATATTATCTTAAATACCTAGGCCTTTTGTCAAAAATAGAGGAATAAGAACATCTAGAACTTTGGATATAGGAGAAATGAGAATGAAATTGTCAAAATCTCAATGGGAGCACATAGGAAAAAAGGCTGGTTGGCTGAATCTTGACTCCTCAAACCAGGCATATGTTGAAATAGAATTAAATAAGTCAACTGTAAGCAAACGGGTCCCTCTTCCTTACGGGATTGATAAAACAGATTCTGATAAATTGAAACAATATGTTAAAAGGTATTTTTCAGATATGGGATATGAAGTCGGGAATATAAAGGTTTTATAAGAGAGGTAATTATGAATACTGATAAAGAAAAAGAAATTTTACTAGCGAAGGCAAAATGGGAGCAAATAGTGAAAGAAGCGGGATTGAATTCTGCGGAAAATAAAGCCAAGAAAGTCTCTGTTGAATCTTCAAAAAAGACTCTTGTTAAAACCGCTGGAGAGGTCCCCTTCACAGAAGAAGAACTGTTCGCATTAAAGGCTATTGGA